>Ga0049080_10000324_pt1 | contig 15553 bp, 17 predicted proteins | sample GreLakmeER15MSRF_FD_66716 | JGI IMG/M metagenome (GOLD analysis project Ga0049080, IMG submission 66716) | Freshwater lentic microbial communities from great Laurentian Lakes, MI, USA - Great Lakes metaG ER15MSRF | ecosystem: Environmental > Aquatic > Freshwater > Lake | place: Great Lakes... | reverse complement strand
TGGCTATTGTCGGTTGCATCGTTTGCGTTGGACCTCGAGAATACAAAGTCAAAGACGGTTGCCCACGGCATAAACGCGATATGCACTTACATTGCGTGTGGACCCTTGAGCTACGTGCACGCGCTTTGGACGATGAGCATTTGCGCGTTTGCATACGACCCCCTTGTAAAACATAATCTTTACTCGCATGGAGTCTTTCACATTTTGCTGCACTGTACGGTGTGGGCAATATGGCAAGAACTGTAGAAAAAGGAAACCGCGTTCAACCTCTCAGTGACAACTCGGAGGTCTGACTCTCGTCATCGTCATCATCGTCGTCCCTTGGAAAAACACAAGCTGCCCGTTCGCTCCTAATGTTCAAGTACGCTGCAGCAAGAGCAGCGCCTGCTCCTCCACTCGCCGCAAATCCCAGAAAGACACCACTCATGAATGTTATAAATAAGGTACAAACCGGATGATGAAGGGTTAGCATTATTTCACAGGCATAGTTACCCATAGTTTTAAGTGGGTTTATTGCCGCGGAATATGAGGCGGTACTGGTCTTGAAGGCGCGTCGTGTGCCGCATCTCGGCAGCGATGGCCTCCTTTTCCGCGATTGTGAGTGTATTAAAGTCGAGCGTGCTAATGAACGAGTGCCGAATGAGCGAGATGGTCAGCGGTTTGCCAAAGAGCTTTGCAAACACGCGGTTCGCAAAGGCGACGTACGAGCGCGGCTTGTCAAACGGCAGTCGGTTGACGGCCACAAACAAGTAGTTGCGCGGCATCTTGTCCAAGCTCTCGTGAATCTCTTCGCACAAGGCAGCCGGCAGTTCTTTTTCAAAGACACCGTGCGTAGATGCGGTCTTGTACTCCGATAGCACCAACTTACACTTGTTCCTCGCCATGTGGATGTAGTTTGCTTCCGGCTTGGGTGGCACGGTCTTGTAGAGACGCACCATGTTGAAGTCGCCGCGCAGCGGGTATATGTGCGTGTACATCCCGAGAAGTAGGCGCTCAATCGAGCCCTTGGTCAACGAATCCCTCTTCTTGACGATTTCGTCGTAGGGCACGTAGCCCTCGAGCTGCCGGTCGCTCGGCTCGTTCGTCTTGTAGCGCTCCTCGATGGCCCTGTCGACTTCTTTGAACGCCTCGAACCAGAGCTCGCTTTGCTTGGCGAGCTGCGCCTTCAACTCGGGCAGGTGGCGAAACAACGACAACACGAGAGACAGGTACGCCTTTCGCGACGACGGGACCGTGTAGGTGGCTTTCAGAAACTTGATACTTTTTTGCGCGTCTTTGATGATAGTAAATAGGTCCGCATCGAACATCTTCTCGAGCGCACGCATGCGGTCTATGTAATTCTGTTTCGTAACGCAGGAGAGGTCCGCGTTCTTGAACACTTGGTTGAAGTCATACGACTTGTCGAATGCTGGCATCATCCGATGCGCTTTACTTATTCATGCGATAAAGAGAAGCATATCCCACTCCTTGGATTCGATGAGCGACCAAAAGATGGTCTGTAAATGCTCGTCAGCCACGTAATTCTCACTCGTAGAGAATGTGCTCTTTTTCATGATTGGGCAAACCGCGAGCCCGGTGATATCACCCACAAAGGTCCAAATCTCCGAGTCTTCGGGGGTGCGCGTGCGCTTCAACACTTTGAGCGCGTGCCTGAACTCCCCGTAGTCCTCGATGTTTGTTATGGACAGTGTCGCGCGTGGAAAATGAGTCCGGACCGATTCACGAATGAGCTTCGCGAACATTTCATCGCAAATAGGAAACTCGAGGCGCATGTAGACAGTGACAAGTAGACATTCTTGTGCGTTTTGTTCATCCAAGTCATACTTATACACATCCCACGTCCACCACGCGAACAAAGGCTGAAACTCTGCGCGGCATGTCATGATTGCATCGATGCGTTGTAAACACGCGGCGCGCAAGCCGATGCCCTCATCCATGTCTTCTCGCAGTGTAATTTTGAAATGCCGCAACGATGTCTGTTGCAGCTGTTTAGCCATTGTGCGCTCCCATGCGAGCATGTTGTCCTCGAGCTGGTCGATGCGCTCTTGCAGCATGAGAGCATAACGCTCAAGCGGGGTGGTGTTGATTAAGTCATCCATTACAATGCGCGCGTGTTTATAAACACACCTGCATACACGCACCTACCAATAATCACCGTCATCATTGCGAGGCGGCATATCGCCGGTGTGGCAGCGAACAACCATCCACAATGTTATAGTGAGCATCACGCCGGCCACAACCATGAGAACGTCAGTTGAGGTCGTACGGTAGTGAAAGTGCGAGTCGTCTTCCTCGTCTGCATCACTCTGGCTCTCAACGTCGCTTCGCGCGATTTTTTGGTAGGTGTGCACATCGGATGTTCCCATGTTTGTTGGGGATATGCTCACGTCATGTCTTTAACTACTTACCCCCACCCCCAATCGCACGCATTCCAGCGAAAAACGCCAACTCTCGGTTTTTGATGACGTGCCCGGTCTGTCCAAAGATAAACGTTTCGTAAAAGTAAAGTCATGCTTGTAGATTCACAGTCACAGTCACAATCGCAATCACAATCATGCCTACAAAGCGACGCGCTCCAGCTCCGCCCCGAACAAGAAGCTGTCGCGCGCTTTCTCTTGCTCAATCGCGGCCTTCTCGCGATTCACAGTACAGGGACGGGAAAGACCCTGACATCTGCAGCCGCTGCCACCTGCCTCGTCACAAACAAGCAAGTGAGTAATATAGTCGTGCTCGCCAAGAAATCGGCGGTCTCGCAGTTTAGCCTGGAGCTCGCGCGTTATGCAAACGACCGCATCCCCGCGAGCACTCTTACGTGCACGACGCACCAACAGTTCTTCAACAAACACGTGCATAACATGATACCCTCCCACACGTTTCTCATCGTGGATGAGGCTCACGAGTTCACAAACTCAAAGGCTGCCAGCACGAAACTATTGTTGAAGTTTTCGCAAGCGTGTCACCGCGTTCTGCTCTTGACTGCGACCCCCATCGTCAACACACCCTACGACCTCGCGCCTCTCATCGCCATGGTCCGCGGGGAGCCAGTGTTGCCGCGGGCCGCATTCGAAGACATGCTTGCCAAACCTTCTGCTTTCAAAGCCTATTTCAAAGACGCCATTCACGTGAACCTCATCAACAAGAACAACGACCCGAGCTACCCGCGCGTAACCCGTCACAACATTTCTATTACCATGACCCCATCCACCGAACAACAATACCGCGAGGAGGCCAAAAAACAAATGCCGTTCGACATGAACTTGCGCCAGCTCTCGTTGGGCCACGGCGCGTGCGAAAAGTGCGCGTGGCTCTTGCGTCGCATAAAATCTTGGATTGCGCGCGGCGAGGGCAAGATTCTCGTGTACACCGCTTTCCTTGGCAGGGGCACCGTCTTGCTCACGCAACTCCTCAAAGAAAACGGCATTAACACTCTGATTATAGATAGCGCCGCAAAAGGCGAGCGACGGCACCAAGCCGCGCTCATTTTCAACAAAAAGAGCCGCGATAAGCACAACATGCGCGATTTGCGCGAGCTCGTCGTCAACGACAAAACCAAAATCGGCACGCGATGTGGGAAGGACAACGTCATGCTCCTAAGACACCGCAACACTTGGCAGACGCCCGCCGGCAAGCCAAAGCTGTTGAGCTCATCGGACGCGGAGTACATCAACAAGTTGGTCATCCCGCCGGCGTGGAGCCCAGTCGAGGTGTGCAAGAAAGGCGAAAAGCTGGCGTGGGTTGCACGAGACAAGAAGGGCAACTGGCAATATAGGTACACGAAAGACTGGGAGGTCCAGCAAGAGTACAAGAAGCTCATACGATTAACGGGGCTCGACGCCAGCTTCTGGAAAAAACTAGAACACGTCACTGACATTCACATGAAACGCAAGAACTGGGATGAGCCAAAGCTCCTCGCGACTGCCGCGCGGCTGATGCAAGCTTGCCATTTTAGAGTAGGGACCCGTGACGATGCGCACGCAAATGCGCATGCGCACTTTGGTTTGATGACTCTTCAATCGCGACACATCAAAGTAAAACCACAACACATAAACATTGAGTTCGTTGGGAAGTCAGGCAAGACCAACACGGGACAGCTCGAGAACGCATCGCATCCTACACTTTGCGAGGCACTGCGCGCTCTCGTGAAAACTCTGAAGTCCGACGACGCAAAGCTCTTCCATGGCACCACCGCCGAGCAACTGCGCGCCTACTTGAACACAATCAGACCGGGCGTAAAACCCAAAGACTTCCGCACGTACTTTGCGAACTCCACGCTTCTCGACTTGCTACGCGTCCCACCCCTATCCTACGAGCAAACCCCGCAACAACGTGCGTCCCGCTTGCGAGAAGCGACGCGAATCATATCAAAGGCGCTGAACAACACTCCCGAGGTGAGCAAAAGCTCGTACATATTCACAGGGTTTTGGGTACTGTATTTGTGCGACCCCATGCAGTTTCAACGAGTGTTGAGCGATGCCCCTACAACAGACGTGCTTGCAGCTTTCGTGATTCACTTCGACAACAATGCGATTGACTGGCAATCAATGCAAGCGCAATTCAAAGAGACCGGCGGCGTCGCGGACTTCATGGGCGTTGCAAACGTGCTCCTAATCTCGGACGCGGGTGCGGAGTCAATTGACCTCAGTGGGACGCGCCACATCGTTTTCATGACACCGACTTGGACGCAAGCGCTCGAAGCGCAAATCATCGGTCGCGGCCAACGCTACAACTCGCACGCGTCTTTGCCAAAGTCAGAGCGCACCGTGAATGTGTGGAAGCTGTTCTTGGACTTTCCGCCAAACACCAAAGATGCAGAGCCGACGGTCGAGCGCAACATGGAAGAGATTGTGAGGAGCAAAGAAAGAGAGCAAAACCGCATGTATTCTGCATTGAAAAACGTAAGCGTGCTCGCGTAGATTTTTGGGCCTGCTACCCAAATTGAGAATTTTACCAAAAACGGACGGCGAACCCCGAGTTTGGTCTACAACCAGTTCGGTCTGCACTCACTCCCACGAAAATGCCGGTCCTCACTCGCGGCGCCAAGAAGATTCAGGCGCTTGACGCCCACGTGAACGCGCACCCGTGCAAGGAGATGATGGACCTGATGGAGGAGGCGCGGGTGCTGATTGTGCCACTGATTCAGTCAGGTGAGACGCCTGCGGCCAAGCAGATGTCGCGGATTCTCCCGTTCAAGCAGCAAATGGCTCGGTTCATGCGCATTCCGGGCATTGAGACGCACTTCGTGTTGGAGTACGTTGTGGCGGAGGTGCTCGTTAACATGATTGAAGAGCTCGAGGAGAAGGCGGTTGGCGTCGCAGTTGCCGTGTAAGGTTGGTATGTGTAAGAACACAAAAACTCACAAAAACAAAACCAGGATTTTGGGATTAGGGTTCCTACAATTTCAAGCAATGATGAAAGAAGCTAATAGTGAGACGGGGCCGGAACCATAGAGGACCCGCTCTTGAGGCGGGCGGATTTGACCACTTAAGAGGGAGATGGGAACGGTGGAGGGGATGGGAATGGGAGTGGTGCAGGGGATGGGAATGGTGGCTGGGGATGGGAATGATGGCTGGGGTGGTTGGGGTGATTGGAGTGGTGATGGTGGTAGTGACGGTGACTCAAGTGTCGGTCGCCACAGTGGTTGCGACTGTGAGTTATAAGGACGAGCGAGACACAGTGCTCAATGAGTGTATCGATAGCGTCTGCGGATGTCTTTCAAGAAGACCCGCGCTTTGTTCACGGTAATGTAGGTCCCATTTTTGTGGTTATGAAGTTTGTAGACACGCCCCTCGAACTTTACCGATTGCGCGCCACCTTGAACATTTTTGAGCATATGCATGAACTCGGACAAGACGTATTCGCTTGAGCCTTCTTGAATCTTGATGTTCTCTGGAGTTACTGACGGAAATACCTTACGCACAACGGTAAGGAGTGCTTGCATGAGGGAGCGCGTCTTCGAATCTTTACGAAATACTTTGATAATGTATGTAGTTTCCATTTCCCCATAATCGTAATAAGTCATGAAGTACAACACGCGATCGGGATCTACGTTGGGATTACCGTATTCTGCATCTCGGCGGTCAAGGTTATCGATGAATTCATTATGATCAAGGTAATCGTCGTGTTCATAATCGAGCTGATTTCCGTGGGCCTTTCGTAGGCTGATTCCTTTGAAGTCTGCTACAGTGTTGATACTAAGAACATATATTTGGCCTTCAAACTCAAAGTGAATGTACCTCCGCATATCATCTGGTCTTTTTTGCATGAGTGCGGTATGAAGTTCCGGCACCGGCATTGCCTTTGCTTTAGAGGCATGTATGCGTCGCAAGTGCTCCATTTGATGGTACACTTGCTGTGCCTTCCCCTCAAGTATGATCTTTACATCATTTGGCAGGCTATCAACGTAATCGGCATATGGATCGCTCATCGTTCTACTTTGCAGACACATTTTTAATCCCCGTTAAATTTGACGACGCTTTGTATTTCAATTTTTTTGGAAAAACTCTCATTGCAATAATCTAAATCACAGAATAAGGAAAACTTCGGTAGTGTGTTGAAAAATGATATAAACATTTAGCTTTACCATGTAGAAGGCCAGGCTAAACCATGCGCATTCATGACCACACGGTCGCGGCATTCAAAAATAGCCCGCGTCTGATCGGGAGCCTCCTCAAAACCTCCACGGCCAATATGTCCGAAAAGGCTTTGCGAACTGAGCTCAAGCGCAAGCGAGATGCATGGGAAGCCTTAACCCGGCGTAATCAAGACATCGACAATGAATTTATACAATCGGCACCCATTGCCGAAATAAAGAAGCACTTGGAATGGTACGAGAGCGATGAAGCGTACATCATTGCTGCACCATGGCTAATTGCACTTGTAAAGCGATTGGTATAACCAAGATCTTCCCTCCCCCCATTGGAAAATATCTGCAATCCGGTTACACCTGACACGGCGCATCGCTCATTATACTTCGAAAAACTACCCACGTCACTGCAATAAGCAGAACTCCTGCTACCGCAACTACAACATCTGATGGTGTGGATATGACATTCTCTTCAAGTGTCTCAAAATGATTGTCATCCGAGTCGCTTTGACTTTCGTACGTGCCCATAATCTGTTCTATCAAAGACCCCTTTAATTCAAAAGTACTTAAGGACAACAGTAATTGTGAAGATTGGGGATGTTATGCCCTTGCTCCGGTAGCTCAGCTGGTTAGAGCGTGTGGCTGTTAACCTCAAGGTCGACGGTTCGAATCCGTCCCGGTGCGTTTCTTTTTATTCGTCATGCGTCTTTTACATCGACAACAATCGCGTATATAATGTGCGAAGTAGATAATAGTGCTTGCGGCGTCTACATTTGGGATGAATCGCGAAGACATTGTCATTCCGGAGGAGCCCATTGTCAAGGTCATCTCGGTTGTTGATACGTTTCACGACTTTGGAGTACCTCCATTGTCAACTCGAGACTTGCGCGCGCTCCTCAAGCCAGAGATTGACGACATCATGATGCGTCATGTTGGGATTGATGTATTCGAGTCGGGTCCATTTGAAAAGCGGCTGCATGACTGGCTTGTGAAGAGAGGCATCGTTGAAGAAAATGAAGATGAAACCGTGTCATACGATGTGATTCAAGAGCAGAAGGGCTTGTACGGGCCCTCCCCAGCGCTTTGGAAAACACTTCCGCGCAAAGAACTCGTCTTAGGTCGTCTCGAGCCCGTGAGAACCCAGCTGTTCGCAAACAACCCCAATGCGAACCTGAGTGACTTGGTGATGGGCGTGCTGCAAAATAACGCCTACGTCATTGACCGCACCCTCGTGAACGAGCCCTTTTATTGCCACGAGACGAGCCGCATATTATGGGGAGTGCCAAGCGAGTACGACCACCTCGTGCCAGTTGCCCAAAAGGAGCAAGGGCTCGGGGCGTGCATCACGAACCTCACGCAAAACAACGAGAGTGTCGTGCTGCGGAAAAAAGATGGGTTCCTCATCGAGCTCGAGAGAGTCACGTCGACCACCTCCCCCAAACACATTCTAACTTATGAGCGCAGAGATGGCCAGCGCGGAGTCATCGACTTGCAGCTCATCATGGAAAAGAAAGGGCGCGGGCCGAGCCGTAAAACATTGTTCAAACAATGCATCAAGTTTGCCCGCACGATGAGAGGCGGCGCAGGCAAGAAGCGAAAGGCCGACGATGCGGGGCTAATCGACGTTTCAAGTTTGCGCGAGTTTTCCATCACTCAAACCGTCGAAGATATTCTACGCGAACAGTTTGGTCTTGCTCCGCCGCCGTACACGCCGTCCGACGTCTACATCCGCATTTGCTTCGACTTCAAGCGTATCATGGACTTTGCGCAAGTTGTCATGGCTCAGAACAATGGCGCGGTATTTGTCACGCACGACCGCGTCCCTGCGTTGTTGGCGCGCGTTCTCAAGGTACCCACCATCTTGACGCGCATGATGGCCGCCGAAGGACAGGAACAAGATGACAACGGCGGAGACGAGAGAGAGCGGGTGAGACGCAACAAGTCGGTCATACTGTACCCCGCCAACGACGTGCATCTGACACCGGAGGAGCAACAAGTGATTGCGAGAAGCATTATGCAAACATACGTATCGCGAATAAGGAACTGGTGGCGGCGCCAAGTGAACGTGAAGACGTGGAGACTTGACGCCGTCAACGACGCCCTCTACGCAACTATAGCGGGCGGCCTCCACGAGTGGGTGGGGGAGCGCGCACCGAAAGCACAATCGGGCAGGTTGGATAACGGGGACCTCAAGGTGTTCTTTCGGCTCGCTTGCGCGTCCATGGTATACTTGAAAGTTGTCTACACTGCGATGTTTATGAAGCATGAAAAGCACATCAACTCCATTGCCGATGATTACGCCTCGTTGCAAAGGTTTCTGCAGGACTTCTCTGTTCAGAGCTCTTGGAAGATTGGGGACGCGAAGTCGATTTTGAAGTGGACGGAAGTCATTCAGCAAGACTCGGATGAGTTTGTCAGCGAATCGTTCATCGAGTCGTGTCGCTTGTTCTTGCATGAAGATACGGAAGTATCGTGGTGGACCGAACTCAAGCATCTGAGGGGCCTCATGAGCATCGGTATAACAAAGACTGGCCGCGCACCACGTGTCGCCGCAGGATATGACGTGAATAACTTCAAGGACCTATACCTCATGGTGGATAGCATCAAGGCGCATTTGCACAAGCTCTTTGCAATATGCAAACGCAAATGGATAGAGCTTGCGAAGTTGCCCAAGCACCCGTTAGACGCATTCGAACGGAAATTGGCATCGTTTTCGAGTCAGCCAAAGAGAGGGGGCGCGGTCATGAGTAGAGCCCTGCCGGTGCCGCAACTATTGCAACAGTTTGAGGAAAAGAAAATTAGCGACCGGCGCGCTCAACGTATACGCATAAGTGGCACCAAATCTTCGAGCGCCCCGCGTGTTATGAGAATTCCGCGCGATGCCTTTACCGCTCAACGGAAGGGGTCGTTGTTCGAGGATGTTGTTGCGGCGTGGAACCTGTCTTCGAACAAGACTGACATAGAGATTCCGCGACACATATTCTATGGTCTGCAATTCTTACTGAACATGACGCCTGGTGAGCTTGACAATAGTCGTTCATCGCGCACTTCAGGGAGCAAGCCGCGCACGTCAGGTGTGAAGCTCGGTGCGACCAAACCGCGCACGTCTGGTGTGAAGCTCGGTGCCTCCAAACCGCGCACGTCTGGTGTGAAGCTCGGTGCGACCAATCAGAGCTAGTGGAAAGGGGTTTATTTTTGGGTGGCCGATTTAAGCCTAAGGCCACAACCAAACGCATGAATTTGCAATTTCCTTACAAAAAGTAAAGTAAGAGCAATGTCAAGCAACACACAAAAGAAGGTCGACGAGCTTCGCCGCGAACTCGAGGGACTTGGACTCTCTTCAAAAGGACTAAAGGCGGACCTCGTGGAGCGTCTCACGACTGCTCAAATTGTAGCTCCGGAGAATGCTTCGTCCATACCGGACGATGTTCATGCATTGGTCACCAAGGCAGTGCACTCGAAAATGGAGCTCGAGCTCGGCATCGTTCCGTTCAGCGAACGAATCAAGTCGGCGATGGTCTACGACAAGGCCGCCGCAGTAGAAGGCATTGTACCCGACAAGATTGTGATTCACTACACGGAAACACCTCCACCAACGTACAAACGTTATGGCAATCCACTCATAGTGAAAACGCTAACGAAGCCAACCAAAAAAGACCTCAAGGACACCATCAATGCATTGCTCCAACGGCAATTGCAAGACGAGTTGAGGATATCGTTTGTCATGATGGAGAGGGGGCACATTCGTGCAAGGGCTGACCTTCAAGGGCGCGTCAGTCTAAGCTCCACTCTCGTGACGCGTGAAGGCGCGGCTCTGTTGCACCTCATCACGAAAACGGCGGGTACGTACAAGTTTGAGATACCGAAGAATAATAAGCCGCCGAACGTTGTTTTCGATATCGTCTTCGAACACCTCGGGCAGCCTCTGGATTACCACGAAAGACTCGTGTCGGACCTTATGTTGGGCATCAAATGGATGAAGACCTACATTTTCCAAGAAAACGGACTTGCGCTGATTACAAGACAACATGACCCCGTCATCAAAGTGACAAACTTGACGCAAAACATGCCAAAAGACACCGACAAAACATACAAAATCGAAAAAATGGTACTCAAAAAGCTTAAAGCTGTTTTGAACCCAAAGAAAAAGTAGTTGTACTTATTTCGTTCATCAACATGCGACGCTGGAAGCTCATGGCGACCGAGGTGTATGACAACCTCTAGAACATGATACCTTCATTTGGCAAAGAAAGGGAAAGCCATGAGTTGTTTTTTGATGAAGTACACTCACTTAACGTATCTATATTGACCACGAATCTCAGATAAGTATACGGTCTTCTTGCTTGACATGATGAACTTCAACGTACCTTTCATGTGCACTTTGTATATCCGCTCGTTATATCGTATGCGCATGAGCACTTGACTCCCGCCTACTGGTGGCCCATTAACAAACAATCTCAAATATTCAGATACTGGTATTTTTTTGGTGTTGTTATGGATTACTACAAAATCGTTTGCTGTAATTGTTGGGTAATATTTTCGCACAACAGCAACTAGCACCTTCATTAAAGTTGTATGAAGTGTTTTTTTCTTTTTCTTGAACTCGCGTCCCTCGCTTGTTAAAAGATCACCTGAAAGCACAAATACCAATTCGTGCGTTGCATCCGTCTTAGAGCACGTCATCAAGAACTCCTCTGAGCGCGACTCGCTCACTGCAAAATATTCAGGAGGGTCTCGTAATTTATCGACCGAAACTTCGTAATCTTTTTTGCCAAAAGGAAACGCAATCTGGTAAAACTCATCCTCCTCATTATTGTTCGGCACGCTATATTGAATGGGTACGGGCACCGTTTTTTTCTGCAACTTTCTAAACACTTTTGCTGTCATCATCGCAGTGATTTTCGAATTTATCGATTCCCGAACCTCTACGGGAAGATCTTGTAGCCGGTCCAATACAGTTTTCTCTACGGCTTCATCAGCTTCATGACGTTGTATCGGCGAGTTGCGTGTTGGCATTACGCGTTTGCCCCGTTCTATTGAACTCACACATTTTTTCCCTCTCGAATGTATACGACTCAATAAAAAAGAGAGGGTCGTGGTAAATGTATAAGACCGTGCCCCTCTTGTCGATTTTTGGGCATGGGCCCCAAAATAGATAGATTACAAAAATTAGCATGGGGTGCTTAGCAAAGAAAGCGTTCCAAACCCCTACATTGTCTGTTGTTGGACCATGGCCTTAACAAGTGGGATGCATGCGCGTACGTTTCTATAAAAACCAGAGTATAACTTTAGGGTGTTACTTCTTCTATCTTCTCTCATCAAGTTTGCACTTAATATAAAAACTATGAGAAAATCATTAACAGCGCTCTTATCATTCGTCCATAAGTCGTTTTTTTTAACATAGATGGAGCCACCATCGTGCATTATAAGTTTAAGGTTAAGTAACCGTTCGGTTATTACCGCAGCTGCGTGAGATTTATCACTCACTATAACTGGCTCAAGTAAGTCCATCATCTTGATGAATGTGCAAAAATGGCTTTAAATGGGAACTAACGTTTATTCGTAAAACGCAAACTAATTCCCAGATTTCTTAGATTGTGATTTAATGCGTCTCATATAAAATCTGTGTTGATTCGTATTTTAAGTAAAGAAACCTCGATACGATTAATGGTTTTATTGATAACATTTATAGCGCGAATGACATGAATTGATTTCTGAATTCTGGGTACTAAATGTCTTTCAAAATCACCCCAAATTTGTTTGAATGCATTTACTGCTTGCATCGCGTTATCGTAGTTTTCTGAATTCGATAAATTGTTAAGAGGAGGTACGGGTACTTTGTAGTACACATCTGTTATTTCGTATTCCATTATTGCATTGAATTCTTGGTCAAATTGCATTGGTACGGATTCACACAGTATTGTATCTAGATTCCCAGCTAGATGCATTTGGAAAACATGAAACTTTGATGATTGTCGTCGTACATACGATGATGTTCTTTTGTCAAATTCCCTTGCTCTTATTTCAAGAGTGCAAAGTTCTTGTGTCAGGTTTCTAAAAACATCTCTCAGAAGCCTGTGTTCGGCGATGGTGGCATGGAGTTGTTCCATTTAGATGGCTCTAGTTGTGCGTCCTTAAGTGTTGTTACGTGAAAGTAAGATAAATAAACTTGTTTTTCAATACTTTTGATTAACAAAATAGTGTAGGGAGGGTTGGGAGGGTTGGGAGGCGGGAGGGTCTGTTTTAGCTTCGTAGCATCCAAAATAAAAAGTGTAGAGAATCCTAAAAAAACCCTCCCAACCCTCCCAACCCTCCCAAATGATACTTTATTATATATTATATAAAATATATATTACTATAACAGTAATAGAGTAATGCAGATATGAGTTGGGAGGGTTTGGGAGGGTTTGACAATTTTGGGAGGGTTTACAAAAACTGGTTAGTAGGCCTCTTCGTCCCAAAGATTCTTTTTCTTAAGGCATTCAACAATCTTTAACCAATCCATTAAATAATTGATTGCATAACTTTTTGTCTTTTGAATTCCATCAATCGTCTTGAACTTCAGTGCGAATGATGTTTGCGTGAGCTTTGATTGTCCATAGCCGTTAGCATCAGCCCAATGAGTATAACACCGATAAAACTCGCTTGCTTTGTACTCCCTCTCTGCCTCCACCGACTTGACAGCCAAGTATTTTGCCCAGTTTGGTATGTTTATACGTTGGATTTCTCTGTAATAAGCAGTCAACGGTCGAACATTTTGGAAGTTTCGTGGTAAATTGCGAATCCCCATTAGGTATTGATACATAGCACGTGCCCACTCTGGCTTTTCCATTACATCTACGAGGTTGGAAAAGTAGTTAACATCACCAACTCGCGCATCATTGCAATCAAACACCGTGAATCGACGGTCGTTTGCTTCAATTGGGATTGGATTTTCGGCGTTCGTTGTGAAAATAAAATTCGCATAGTTTTTGAAGTCGTCAATATCAATACCCTTGCGCTCAAGGCGGACGTTTGGCGTGGTAACGAAATCCTTGAGACGGCCGAGGTGCCTTATGAAATCAGAACCACTTGCCTCTTCCACTTGAACTAGGAGCCGGTTGGACATGCCGTTGCTGTGCTTGTCAAATAAGTCGTGTATGGGGTCGCTCGTCTGCTTGTACCACTCTTTCCCTAGCACCTTCTCACCGATATAATTAAATGGCAATGACTTGCCCGTGCCCTGTCGGACACTATGTAGAACGATGCCTACACATGTCATATTTTGCGGATTTTGGAACATATTTGCGAGCCACAACATCACAAATTTTGCGCCATCCTCCCCAACGAGCATAATGATATGGTCTAAGAACGGCTTAACAAGCCCTTCCACATCAGCATCCGGCACAGATGGGATGCGCTCTGCAGCAAAGCCTGTAAATGTATTTAGCACATCGTCCCCCACTTTGCGGCTCGGGTCAAATTCCGTGTGGTCATACAGCTTCATATCAGGGTCGGCGAGCCAATCATTTATAAATGGCACTGTCTTCGGTTCTCTTTTTGTATCCACCGTCTTGATGTACATCACGTTGCGGTAGGCAGATTTGATTTTGTCCTCGGTGGTGATGATATATCCGCTACCATCACTCTTCTTTTGGTAGAACGCGACGGGTTTGATGACCTTAAACACGGTTTCTTCAAAGGTTGCTTTTATATCGGCATAGTCTCTTGATTTATAGATGTCAACCTTCTTGCCTTTGTGAAGTCCCTTTGGAAAAAGCTCGTTGTAGCGGGCGGCGTTTTCCTCCTTTGCATAGTAATGAAGTGTTGCAATACTCAATGTCCCATTGTCTCTGATAGAAGACCATGTCTTTCCAAAGCTTTGAGGCGTATAATCCACGCCTTGAGCACTCCACGCATCTGCTAGCTCATATGTGCCGTCTATATTTTTGCCTAGGGTGTTGGCAATTGCACAGAGGACTTTAAACCATCGCTCATAAGAGCAGTTAGGCGAGATGATGCTCAGCAGCTTCTCTACATCACCGGCATTAGATGGACTTGTCTCTACATTCGCGGCGCTCTTGGGTTCATCCGTTCCAACGTCTTTTGGCATCCATTTCTCTATTTTGACAATCGGAAGACCGGGATCTACGACAGTAATTAGACGGTCTTCAAGCTTACCTCCCCAACAAAGGAGAGGATCTAGTGGCGGACATGGCGAATCCCCCTCTTTGTTGGGCTTTATGCACAGTGCGGCATTCATGATGCGCCCCTTGTTGTAGACGCTTAGGTCAAATGGTGCATCAGAAGTGCAACCAATGGCCTTGAGGTACGTACCAAGCAACAATTGATTTTCCAAAATGAGGTCCGGAAAGATAATGCGCCAAGAGATTTTAAGCTTGTCCCCCTTAATCATTCGGCTTTCTCGTGTCATTGCATAGAAGCGGTGGCCATTGAAAAGGCTGATGCGAGCAATCTCACCCCTTATGCGGTCTAAGTGTGACCGTTCGCTCTTCTCAAAATAACGTATTTTGCCGTCTGCGCCCTTGACTGCATTGACATCCTTCAAGTCCACCTTATGGTCAATGTCTAAGTAGGCTTTTACCGGGCCGCCGTCCAAGGCTTCGCATGCATGGGGCATCGTCGCAATTATGCGTTTGTAATCTTCTTCATTCTCCACCGTGTGGATTATGCGGGGCTCATCCTTCTTGCTGAACCAGGGGGTAAGGCGGCACGCGGCCTTAAAGGCAGTTGCGCGTTCAATCGCTGGAACAATTTTCTTCTCGATAGGTAGGCAGCATGGTGCCTCATCTTTTGGGGTGAACATCTTGGGCGAGGTTCTACACTCTAAAAAGAAAATAATTTTTCGGGGTGGTTCTCACACATCTGTGCACTTACTCTCCTTTTTACGATTGTAAAGGCTTCTTTTGTAAGCATTTACTTCCTCTTTGTGTTCAGCTCTGTATTTGCGCATGTACTCCCGAGTAAATG
>Ga0049080_10000323_pt1 | contig 15615 bp, 8 predicted proteins | sample GreLakmeER15MSRF_FD_66716 | JGI IMG/M metagenome (GOLD analysis project Ga0049080, IMG submission 66716) | Freshwater lentic microbial communities from great Laurentian Lakes, MI, USA - Great Lakes metaG ER15MSRF | ecosystem: Environmental > Aquatic > Freshwater > Lake | place: Great Lakes... | reverse complement strand
TGACATTTTTCAAGTATAGACTCGGGCAATACTTCTTTTGGGTCCTTAGAAATCTTTTCTAAATTATTCCGAACATCATGCATATCTGAAAGACCATATACGGCCGCATCATTTTCTTTATGTATATTTTCTATCTTTGAAAAATCATGTTCAAAATATTCTTCATCTAAAAATTCATAAATTTTACGCATCGTTTCTTTAGGTTCATTCATTAAATCATCATACTCAATAAAATGAAGTTGTTTTTGTTTGCCGTCCATCATAGCTTGTTGAATACCGCCATAACTTTGACCAATAATTCCATTAGGTCCCGATAGAAGTTGGCATCTATTTTCATCATTCAGTGGTATATTATTTTTAATCAACATCTCATCAATGAAATTAATTTTACCATTTATCTCAAATGGATTTCTACGATGCATAGTAATAAATGAAGTCAGAATTTCATCCATGTTTCTTACTGGGCAAAGAATTTTTGCTTCAACTCCAAAATAACCTGGAATATAATGCATACGATTTACCCATGAACGATTTTTATCAATGATAACCGGTTTATCAACATCAGAATAATAATTTTCAATAACACTACTAATTATTTTTCCTGCTTGGTCAGTTTTCGGAAAAGCCAAAAATAATTCATCACTTGAGATTGCATTCTCCAGGGCAAGCATAATAGCTACAACAGGAGAACTGGGTCCGGAATACATTCTAGGATTCTGGTTTAAAATTGAAGATAGCAGAGTGCTTCCAGACCGAGGTAAACCCGACATGAAGTAATATTTTTTCATGGAAGCTCTCATCATTTCTTCACGAATAATTTCTTTAATCATTTCTTTCATTTCACATCTCCTTCATTGTTTATCAATAGATTCTATGATTTTATTTATATCGTATAATTTTACATCATCTGCGAACGGATACTCAACCTCATTCCCATTAAAGTCAAAATCAAACAGATAACTGCCCGGAAGCTTAAAATTATATGGTATATCAGTGCATATATTATCATGTAATTCATATCCAAAAACTTTTGGGCTTGTTCCATTCCATAACACAGTTGATTTCCGTTTCATTGCAGCCGCGGCATGTTGCATACAGGAGTCAATTAATACTCTTTTTTTACTGTGAAGAAAAATACTAAACAATTCCATTAGTGATAATGACTGTTCTGGTGTAGCAAATACATGCTCAACATTCTTTAACTTAGGAGAATTTATTTTGGTGATTTGAAAAATGTGATAGTCTTTTTTGTAGTGTTCAACTAATTCTTGAGCAATGTCAGTAGGCATATCTCTTGTCCAAGCATATGGTTTAGCATCAGTTGTCATCATGCCACCATTTGTGTGTAGAACCATTATTGGTTTTTTTCTACCCCAAACAGTTTTAGAAACATCAAATTGTAGTTTATTGAATTTCAATTCGGGCGTTTCATCGTTGTACTTTAGATTATATAAATCACACCAATTTTCAATGAGTTTTTTTCTTTTGTGAATGTGATTTGTTGTGTAGTAAGGCTCATGGTGAAAAATTATAGAATCTTTATCTTGAATGTATTCTTGGTAAAAATATCTCGTATTACCTATATTAAAAACACGGTCAACAAAAGATAAATTTATGAAAATGTCCGAATAAGCACAAACAACAATTAGTTTTCTATCTGGATGATTGTTCTTAATTGCTTTTGCAACTGCTGTTGCTGCAATATGTTTACCGATGCCACCTTGTATGTGAAAAATACTATACTTCATAATTTGTTTCATGTAGATTTTCTTTGACGTTCATATGTAGAAATCATTTTTTTTGGTATATCCCAGTTCTTTCCGTTTTGGAAATGATTAAATCTTATAAAATTTTTAGAGTCTAACTCAATTCGTTTAGAAATATCATCATTTGGATTATTAAACTTTTTAAGAGTTTCAGATATGGTACCTTTTATCTTATTGCTATTGATTGCATATACATTTTTTGCACTCTGCGCTAGATAATCATCGCCGTACCAAATCTGATAAATGCTAGGAATAACTCTATAGGTTTTTCTGTGCATGAACAAACAAATTCCAAATGCCCATGCTTGCCCACCAATAGGAGAATTCTTGTTATAATTTAATTTAACAATCTCTTCTTCGGTGTCAATGATATCATCAATCTTATAATTGTTTTGACGACCACGCAGATTTACACCAATCAAATCGCCAGGCTCTGGATTGTGTTTCAATACTAAATCAAATACATCATCACTCACAATTATGTCATCATTGATGATTGCAATAATGTCAGATTCGGACCTGTAATATCCTTCATTCCATGATGGATTTACATATAGGTTTTTTCCGTATGACACGTATTGTATTTTTGAATCGGATGCAATTTTAGAAAATGCTTTAGGTCGCATCTTGGCATTGTTGTCTATCAGTATGACTTTACTGACTTTTGGATTTTTGCAATATTTTTGTATTGCATCTAGCGTTATTTCAGCCATCCACATTGTCGGAATAATAACATCAATCATAAATTATTTTTAGCCTTAAAGTCTCCCTTGTACATTTTATTGCCAATATGGGAAACTGTATAATTTGGATTTAACCAAATGTCATATCCAAGTTCTTTGATTTTTTTAGTGAGTGTGATATCTTCGCCAATAAAATCACCATTCACATATGTATACTCACAAATATTTTTCAGTTTTTTGTTTCTAAACATCAACTCTGTGTTTGAGTTCCAGAGGTCCTCAATTACTTTTCTTGATAGTTTTAGAAATCCTGTACCGCATTTATTGATTTTTATATAACCATCAGATGGATCTTTTTCTGAATCTTTGTTTAACCAAACATTAAATCCGATAACCGTGTCGCTTTTATTTACGACAGGCAAAGCTACAACATCTTTATTTGATTGAATGATTTCAATTAGTGCGTGTTCTTTCCAACTTTCATCATCATCAATGAAAACCATTATGTCATAGTTTTCTTTATATGCTAGTGCAAAGAGTTCATTTCTTGCCATTGGAAGAATGCTCTCATTGGCAAGAAAGACACACCTAATATCAAGGTCATTTTTAATACCAAGTTTGATAGATTCACAAAGACTATGGACAAAATAAGCATCAACTTTTTGGTCAAGACATGGTGTTGCAATTAAGATTTTTTTCATAATATTTCCTATAAATTATACTACATTATAACACATAGATATAAAAATGTCAAGACTTAGCTTGTAATTATACCACTATTAAAGCACCCATAGATGCTTTTTGAAAGTACCTTTTAATCTATCTAAAAAAATAAAAAGAACTTGCCTCCAGCTGTAGATGGTGACGGCGGCGCCGTAAATATCCATCCGGTGTTATTACCCGCATCCACACTGTTTGCTCCGGCATACCAAGTTGCTCCACCGGTGGCATTAGAATCCTTTATTGATAGATAATCCACACTCACAGTTCCACTCGACTTACTCAAAGTAGCTTGTGTACCTGGGGTACTACTGTTAATTGTAATTACGTTGCCTGCTGCACCGGAAAGAGTAAAGTCAGTAACTGTTTGTGTTGTTGAGATAGTAAATGTAATTGTACACGTCCTGATCGACCCCAGGTCTTGATTATATTTTAAATTAGTAAATGAATTGTTACCTGATATTGTCAATACACCTGGGCCCACTGCGTAAAAGTCTGTATAGCTTTGAGTCAGTGCTGCATAAGATCCTCCGCCGCCCGCAAATGTTTTTGCTGAATCACTGTTCATATTGATAGTATACCCAACAATTGTTATACCAGCAGCCGAATCATTAGAAAAAGCGGTAGCACCAGAACCCATTACATTAATCACGCTGCCGTCGGGTCCTGTAATTGATCTAGTTGCGGTACCGGTACTTGCAAATGTATTACACTGTATACCATAGCCAAGACCGCCATCCAAAGTTCCCTCTGTCAGAGTAAGAGCACCATTTATCTGGAGACCGGTGACTAGCGTAGTAGTACCGGTATGATTAATAGTCATTGCTGCTATTGCCCTGCCCACCCCAGCACCTTTATTCATAGTACCAGTGCCTCTCATAGTTACTGTTAACAAGTTATATGAGGTACTGGTGCCACTAGTTGATAATGTTAATCCATTTAAGTTTAGTGATGTTGTTCCTAAAATGAATGAGGTTGTTCCAAAATCTAATGTATTAAACCAACTGCCGGTGGTTAGTGTTGCAACGCTGGCGCCAGTTGTAAATGTTAAGTTTGGTGCAATAGATGTAGTGCCACCAGTGGTACCAAAAACAAATGTTTTTGTAGCGGACATAGCAGCTACAGTAAATCCACCTGTACCGGTGTATGTAAATCCAGTTGCAGTGGCCATGCTCAACACCGTGGTTGCTGCGGAAGTATGTGTAAGATTGATATTGCCAGTACCAAATGCAATACTACGAGTATTAGTATTGTTTGAACTGAATATACCAGTAGATAATGTTACTCCATCTGCTAAGTTTATTGTGCCGGCTGTGTGTGTATAAGTACCGGTTGTAGTTAATGCATACGATATATTAAATGTTACAGTACCTGCAGTATGAGTAAATGTAGGTACTGCAAATAATGTACCTCCATCGTATGTGAAACTACCTGATGTTATTACAAAACTTGTACTAGCTGAAATACCACCAACAGTTTGCGTGAGTGTTCCAGAAACGGTAAATGTGGTGCAATTTATAGTACCATTACCGGCTATTGTACCTGCTGTATATGTTGCTGTGCTAGAACATGATAAGTTAAAACCTGCACGGTTTATAGTGCCTGCTGTTTGAGTATAAGTAGTACAACTTAATGCAGACGCTAATGTAGTTGTTCCTGCATGATTAACAGTGAATGCTGCTATTGTTTTTCCATTTGAAGTTATAGTACCAGTACCTCTCATAGTTGGACTCAATGAAGTATATGTTCCACTACTTGATAATGTTAATCCATTTAAGTTTAGTGCTGTTGTCCCTTGAGTGAAAGAGGTAGTTCCATAATCCAGTTTATTAAACCAACCGGCGGTGGTTATTGTTGCAATACTAGCACCACTGGTAAATGTTAAGTTAGGTGCATTAGTGGTTGTGCCGCCGGCAGTACTGCCAAAACTAAATGTTCTTGTATTACTCATAGCAGCCACAGTAAATCCACCTGTACCTGTCCAAGTAAATCCTGTAGCCGTGGCCATATTCAACACAGTGGTTGCTGCGGTAGTATGTGACAATGCAATATTGCCAGTACCAAAAGCAATTGCACGAGTATTACTATTGCTTGAACTGAATGCCCCAGTAGTTAACGTAAATCCACCCAAATCTAGCGTGCCTTGAGTTAGCGTGGTAGTAGCAGTCACGCCCGTACTAAGTGCAGCACTAAGAGTAGTTGTACCCGTATGATTGACAGTGAATGCTGTTAATGATTTTCCAGCCGAAGTTATAGTACCTGTGCCTACAGCATTTACTGTTAATGCAGTATATGTACTACCACTTGCTAATGTAAGTGAATTTATGTTAACAGTAAGCGTTGCCACAGTAACACTACTGCCCGTAAAATTTAAATGATTAAACCACCCACCTGCGGTAAAGCTTGGTACACTTGAACCAGACGTTAATGCAAGATTAGCTGTAATTGAATTGGTTGCGCCTGTGCTACCAACATTAAATGTTCTAGTAACAGACATAGCCGAAGTAAATCCGCCAGTTCCAGAACAAGAAAAATTTGTATAATTACTTAGCACCAACACCGTTGTTGCTGCGGTAGTATGTATTAACGCTATATTACCAGTACCAAATTGAATTTGTCTGGTGTTGGTTGCGTTGGTGTTGAATATTCCGGTTGTTAATGTAAAATTATTTAATATTAAAGTACCCGCAGTCAATGTTGTGGTTTGAGTTGCACCAGTAGTGAATGCCGATAGTAAATTAAAACTAGAGCCGGCAACAATGAATCCATTAAATTGAACAGCACAATTAAAAGTTGTACCACTGGCGGTGATATCATATGACCCACCTGTTCCTTGCAGAGAAAGAGTACCGGTATTAGTCCAAGTAACATTTTGACAATCAAAAGTACCTGCAATATTAACTTGCTGAGATCCAGCAACAGTCCAGGTGCCGCCTATAACAGTCCACGAATTCAACTTTGCGGTTGCAGTTGCTGTAATGTTTATTGTTCCAGCTGTTTGCCCAACATTACTAATAACAACATCATCACCAATAACAGGAATAGCGGCGCCGGTCGCACCAGTTGGACTTACGTCTGACCAATTGGCAGTACTACTCCAGGTGTTTGTCCCCCCTACCCGCCAATATTTAGTTGCCATACTTAAACGTCTATAACATCACTTGATTCTGTTGGCGGAGAATTGACAAGAGCCTCCCAGTTATCAAATCTTTCTTGTTGTAGAGTTAAAATATTTTCTGGTGTAAGTGCATTATATTCTTCTTGTGTAAACCACAATGCATCTCTGAACGTCATGTTAGTTGTTGAAGTTCTTTCAAAAATTATTTGAACTTTATTGTCAATTGTATTAATAATATCTTCCATATTTCCTCTTTTATGTAAATCCAAAAGTTTTAGCTAATAATTGCCATTTTGTAGCTGTGGTATTATATATGAACCCAACAAAATCATATTTACTACTACCCGATGACGCTGTGGGTAAAGATAAATCGGTTGAACCTGAAAATATTGCATTCCAGGAGAAAGTTTGAACATTTGTAGATTGTAGTCTTAATATTATTTTTTGACCGTTTACTAGTGTTCCGGTAATAGCATTTATTGTTAGTGTGCCTGCTGATTGAGTATTTGTTTGTGTAGCAATATCAGTCGTATCACCATTAATGGTAATTGATGTACCGTCTGCAATAGAAACTACTCTTGATGTAGACCCAGTGGCACCTTGAACTCCTTGAGCACCAGTAGCACCTTGAACTCCTTGAGCACCAGTAGCACCTTGAACTCCTTGAGCACCAGTAGCACCTTGAACTCCTTGAGCACCTGTACCAGCAGTTCCTTGAGCACCAACAGCACCTTGAGCGCCAATATCACCTTGTGCGCCTGTAGCGCCTTGAGCACCTACAGTACCTTGAGCGCCAGCAACACCTTGAACTCCTTGAACACCTGTAGCACCTTGAGCACCTACAGTACCTTGAGCGCCAACATCACCTTGAAACCCTTGAGCGCCTTGAACTCCTTGAGCGCCAATATCACCTTGTGCGCCTGTAGCGCCTTGAACACCTGTAGCACCTTGAGCACCTACAGTACCTTGTGCGCCTGTAGCACCTTGAACTCCTTGAGCACCAACAGCACCTTGAGCGCCAACATCACCTTGTGCGCCTGTAGCGCCTTGAGCACCAACAGTACCTTGAGCGCCAGCTACACCTTGAAATCCTTGAACACCTGTAGCACCTTGAGCACCTACAGTACCTTGAGCGCCAACATCACCTTGAAACCCTTGAGCGCCTTGAACTCCTTGAGCACCTAAGACACCTTGAACTCCTTGAACACCTGTAGCACCTTGAGCGCCAATATCACCTTGTGCGCCTGTAGCACCTTGTGCACCAGCAGTTCCTTGAAATCCTTGAACACCAGTTGCACCTTGAACTCCTTGAGCACCTGTAGCACCTTGTGCACCAGCAGTTCCTTGAACGCCTTGAGCACCAGTAGCACCTTGAACTCCTTGAGCACCTAAAACACCTTGAGCACCAGCAGTTCCTTGAACGCCTTGAGCACCTAAAACACCTTGAGCACCAGCAACACCTTGAAATCCTTGAACACCTGTAGCACCTTGAACACCAGTTGCACCTTGAACTCCTTGAGCGCCTAAAACACCTTGAGCACCAGCAACACCTTGAAATCCTTGAACACCAGTTGCACCTTGAGCACCAGTAGCACCAGTAGCACCTTGAGCACCAGTAGCACCTTGAGCGCCTGTAGCACCTTGAACTCCTTGAGCACCAGTAGCACCTTGAGCACCAGTAGCACCTTGAGCACCAGTAGCACCTTGAACTCCTTGAGCACCAGTAGCACCTTGAGCACCGCCACCACCTGCGGACCAACTCAATATTCCTGAGCCATCTGTGCTTAGTACATTTCCGTTAGAACCTCCATAGATATGTACATTTGCTACTGCGCCTAAGTTACTTGAAGTAGTGACAGTAAGATTAGCAATAGACGCATTGGCAGAAACAGTTATGTCGTTAACTGTATAGTTACCGGCTGTATCTATTCCTGATGGTTTAATTACTGTCAATGCCATTGTATCTTGTCCTTAGTGTAGTATTTAGTTCTTATTAGTATGTTAAAAATGCCGTAGTTGATGGCGTAAAGGTTGTTGTATATCGTGCAATACCCTTGGTGATTCTGAGGTCGTTGATGTAACCAGCTAATTCACGAACATTACTAGAATCCCTGGCAATCCATAACTTAGTAGTAGTATCTCCAACAGAACTAGTACTAACTGCCAATGTTCCTCTACTAGTTCCATCTATATACATTGTCATAGTAGTACTATTTCTAACTAATGCAATATGATGCCAAGCACCGTCATTAATTGTTGCACCCGAAGTGCTTAGTGCGGTGTTTAGTGTGTATGACCACCAACTTGGAATTCCACTACCACCAGAATCATTTAAGTAAAGTGCCCAACTACCTGTTGTCCAAGTATCTCCCAATCGTAATGCGGTTGCGTATGCGGCTGTTGAAGCAGTATTGACCCAAAATTCAATAGTAAAATTACCAGTACCAAAATTAAATGCTGGATTGTACGGTGCAGTTAAATAATCTCCAGTACCATCAAAATACATGGTTGTAGCACTATTGCGCTGGAATGGATTAAACGATTGAACACTGGTATTATCATATTTTGTTATGGCAAAAGCATTAGTTGAGTTGTCTACAAAACGGTTTGACTGGCAGGTTAGTAGACGGGTGTTTGCAATTGCAGTTAGCGGTGTTGTGCTTGGGGTGAATGTTGAGGTGTAGACTGCGGTTCCGTGGACAACACGTAAATTTGAAATGTATCCGGGAAAATATTCAATAGAATATGTAGGATAATCCCGACCAATAACAAAATAACCAGTTGGTACTTGATATGTTCCGGTACCCTGCCCATCTAATACACCATTAAGATATAACTTAACATTATTTGCTGATGAGCCACTGCGAACCAATGCAACATGATACCATGTATAACTTGAAATTGCTGTAGCACAAGATATTATTCCTGTTTTTGTACCGGTACCGGGTCCGGCTCCATTTGATCCACCTAACCAAAATTGTAGTACCCCTGCGGATATTCTAACCAAACTACTGTCTGGATCTGTTGTGCCTATACCAAATATACCATTCCCGTCAACCAACGGATTATTTTTATATATCCAGCATTCAATTGTAAAATCACCAGTTAAGTTAAATTGACTAGATGATGGAGTTAATAAATAATCCCCAGTGCCATCAAAGTAGTTGCTGTAGTAACTGCCGGCATAGGGAGTTTGTGTTGCTAGTATCTTTGCATCGGCTACAGTTTCCAAGTCATTCATACTGGCTGAGTCATATATGCCAGCACTGTTCATGTTAAGCAGCAAGCTGGTATTGGTGATGGCTGTTAGAGGTGCGGCTGGTGGCACAAAGTTTGAGGTGTAAACTGCTGTACCATTAACTATGCGGAAATTAGAAATATACCCTGTATAGTAATAAAGCCCACTATAAGCTAGTGAATACCCAATGGTACTAACTCCGGTAGTACCCCAAGTACCTGCAAAAGCAGTTGAATTGGATAAAGCACCATTAATATAAAAATACATCGTTCCTGCAGAACGTACAAACGCAACATGTGTCCATGTGTTTAAAGCAACAGTAGCAGAACTAGAAATACTTACACCAGAATAATAGGCATTTAATGCGCCATCAACAATACATAGATAAGAAGTACCATTTCCTAATAACATTCTATAACTGCTATTTGCAGTCATGTAAACCCAACATTCAACAGTAAAATTACCTGTGCCAAAAGAAGATGAAGAACTGCTAGGCACACTCAAATAATCCCCAGAGCCATCAAAGTAGGCTGACGCACCATATGTTGCGGCGCTATATGCTGCTAGGGTATTAGTGAAACCAAACGGATTCAGTGTTCTTGGTTTAGTTGTGCCGCCTGCCGTTATAACAAAATTATTGCTGCTGTTGTCCACAAAGGTTGAGCTTTGCAGGGTTAACAAGCTGGTCTGTGTACCTGTAATGGCTGTTATATTTGTACCCGCAGCCTGTGTAGCAGCTAGGGGTGATGTAGGTACTGTAAAATTACCTGTATATACTGCTACACCTTTTACTACACGAAAATTGCTGATATAGCCAACATTACCGTAACCGGCTAAACTACCGTCTTTAGTTCCAATATACACAGGATTAGAAGTTGCACTACCTGAAATTGTTCCTGCTCCAACACTAGTTGTGCCACCGGCTACACCATTAACATAATATGTAAGAGTTGAGCCACTGCGAACAAAGGCCACATGAGTCCACTGATTAGCGTATACAACACCAGTTCCATAATACTGAGATCCACTATTATAATAGCTTAATCGCCACTGACCAGTTACAGGACTAGCTAATCCTGTCAAGAAAAAAATCATTGCAGATGCAGTTTGTCCTGAGTTTCTACTATCCCAAATTCCCCAAGTTGTACTAATACTTGTATCTGTTGGATTTACCCAACATTCAAATGTAAAATCACCAGTAAATGTTGTGAGTGCAGCGGTTGCGGGTACGCTTATAAAATCAGTTTTTGTGCTAAAGTAAGCACTATGCGTATTTGCTGTTTGTGTTTGTGGGCCAAATGGTGAGAACCGTTGAACTGAAACATCACCGTTTTTTGTAATAGTAGAGTTGTTTATACTATTGTCTATAATTTGATTAGATTGGCAAGTCAATACTGAAGTGCCGCTGATTGGTGTAAGCGGTGATGTTGAAGTTGTAAAAGTTGCAGTATATATAGCCGTGTTGGATATTACTCTAAAATTACTAATATAACCATTCATCAAATAACTACTACTATATATTCCACCTATAGCATAATATGCGCCAGTTAAGTTAGTTGAAATTGTTGCAGGTGTTGAGACTAAGGTGCCGTTTATATAGACTTTTACAACATTGCTTTGTCTTACAATAGCTGTATGAAACCATGTATTAAGTGGAAGAACATAAGTTGTAAGAATAGTAGAGCTGCCTATATAAATTACTAGTACTCTACCATTTCCCGGAGATGCTCTAGCCGCACATACTCCTACTAAGTAGGAGGTACTTATTCCTCCGTTAACACCAGATATTTGAAAATATCCAGATTCCTCGTTTGAACCCGAATGGCTAATCAAATATGAATAATATTCAACAGTAAAATCGTTTGTTCCAATGGCAGTAAGAGTGCTACTTAAATAATCCCCAGTGCCATCAAAGTAGTTTGACCAGTTAGCACCATACGGGCTAAACGTGCCCTGTGTTGCATTACCTGCACTGGTAATTGCTAAGGCATTAGTGCTGTTATCTAAGAAAACACTGTTGTTTACCGGCTGATTTGTTTGACAGGTTAGTAAACTGGTTCCGGTTACGGCTGTTAGTGGTGTTGTACTTGGAGTAAAGTTGCTGGTGTAGACTGCTGTACCTTTTACGATACGAACATTACTGACATACCCATTATAATAAAAAGTTCCTTGACCTGTAATACATTTACCAATTTGTAATGGGTCACTATTAGCATTATTAAAACTTATACTTGATGTAGCAGTTGCCCCTAACTGAGTTCCATTCAAAAACATTCTTAAACTAGTACCACTACGTGAACAAGCAATATGGTACCAAGTGTTAACAACAAGCGTTGTTGAAAAGCTGTAGGTTGTTTCTGTTCCATCATACCGATAAAAAGTAAGTGCACCATAACTAGAGTATTTCAACCACCATCCGCAGTATATAGGACCAGCACCATTGGCACCGGTGCCTAACATAAGTAACGCTTGGTCAGTTACTATAGCAGTAAGATAGTACCAACCTTCAACAGTAAAATCCCCAGTACCAAAACTAAATGCTGCATTTTGGGGTGTATACAAATAATCCCCCGTACCATCAAAGTAGGTGCTGCCGTATGCAGCATATTGAGTATTGGGTACGAATGGGGTTTTTGGATCAACTTTGGTATTACCTGCCACTATTATAGTAAATGCGTTTGTTGAGTTGTCTATGAAACGATTACTTTGGCAGGTTAGTACACTTGTACCAGATATTGCCGTCAAAGGTGCAGTTGGAGGTGTAAATGCTGAGGTATATAATGCAGTTCCTTTTACTAGACGTACATTACTAAAATAACCATTAAAATCTTGTGCCTGACTAGCTATTTTTAATGTAGTATCTGTCCAATTCCATACAGTACTTGTACTTACTTTTTCTACACCATTCATATATATCTTTTGAGTTCCGCTACTTCTAACATATGCAATATGAGTCCATACACCCAAATATGAAGCCATGCTTGCAGTCAAATACATTACATTACTGTAGTGTGTTCTAATACCTATTGAACCATCAGTCAAATAAAGTTGCCAACCTGTGTTATTTGCACCGTCGTGTATTGCAACCATAGTTGGTGCTGAATTTGATACTGAGCCAAATACTACAGGGTATACCCAAAATTCAACAGTAAAATCCCCGGTTCCAAATGCCAATGCTGCGTTTCCTGCAGCCACAGATAAGTAATCGCCAGTACCATCAAAGTAGTTGCTGTAATAACCCGGCGTATAAGGATTAAAATTGTTAGGCTTGGTATCTCCCGCAATGGTTAGTGCAAAATTATTTACACTTTCATCAGCTATAAAAGTTGAAGTAGATGTTCCACCAGATAGTAATAATGAATCATACATAAAGTATACATCATTTGCCACAGTTATTGTCCAATTAATAGTTCGGGTAGCAGTTCTTCCACTAGTAGCTGCTGTGGCTGTAAATAAAGAAGTTGTGCTTCCTAATACGGTAGGAGAACCAGTAACTGAGGCACCAGAAATACTTAATCCGGTTGGTAATGTATCTGAAGTATATGTTATAGATTTACCAGCAGCACTAGATGCGGATAAGGCAGTGGTTGAAGCTGTATTTTGACTTAAAGTAGTAGTAGAGTTATTTGCTGGGCTAGACCAAGTAACCGTATCAGTATTAATTGTTAAAGAAAAACTTTGCAAACTGTCTTGCAATTGTGCATCCGTTGCTTTTATAGTAAATGAATATACTGTACTACCACTATCAACTGGAGCCGTACCAGTTATTACTCCTGTGTCTGTATTTAATGATGACCCTACTGGTAATGTACCACTATAAAGTGCGTATGTAATTGGTGCATCACCCGTAGTTGTAAAGGCAGTAGTTGATATGCTGTTTGTTTCGTATATACTACCTAAACTACCGGCGGCACTTGTCCAAACAGGTGTTCCGCTATATACTAGACCAGGAATATAAATTGCGGTGCCACCATCTAAATTAACTACATAGATTGCATATGTACCCGCAGTTTTTACTGGAGCGGTGAATGTTAGTTTATTCGGACTAACATATGCTGTAGTTACAGTACTACCATCAAGTGTAATTATTGCGCCTTGTGCAAAACTTGTACCATTTATTTGTATAGTTTGCCCACCCGCTGTATCTATAGCTGTATCATTTATGATTACGGCATCAACAAGTATATTATAACTAGAAATAGTTGGTGCTAATGGAGTAAAAGCATTAATTACACTCTCTTTACTTAGTATATCATTTTTAACTGAAGCTATACTCATGTTATCTGTGAACCAAATAAGTTAAAACTAACTGTTGTTGTACTAGCACGTACACTAATTACATCAGTTGCCGCTAACGTAATACCAATAGTAATAGTAATACTATCATTTGCATTTATATTAGTATCATATGATATATATTGGGATGCTGTTAGTGAAGCATTAGCTACTCTTACTGCAATTCTAAATGTTGCTGCACTTGCTGCTTGATTACAGACAACAATAGTACTACATACTGCTGAAGTAGCTGCTGGTACAGTATACAGAGCGGTGTCTGTATTCGCTGCTGGATTACTTTGTCCTAAAACTTTATATGTGATTGCCATGATATTTCTTTATGCTCCCATTAATAAGAAAGGACTTAATAAATCTTGTGCTGTTATTCCACCACTTTGTGTTACCCAAGATAATGTTCCAGAACCGTCAGTCTGTAACACATAATTTGGCGAACCTCCTGTAATGACTACATTACCGACTGCACCTAAATTACTTTGACCTGTTATTCCAAGTGTACCATTAATGTTTGCTCCAGTACCCGTAACTACAAAAATATTAGAATTGCCTGCCACACTGGTAGATACATTACCACCAGAAGTTGCAATCTTAACATTACTCGTGCCATTGTTAATAGATGTGCCGCCACCGCCAGCACCGCCAAGTGTAAATGACATTACCTCAATTGCGGCTCCGCTAACCGGCGGAGAACTTAATGTAACATCCGAATTAACAACCGTATATGCTGAATGTAGTTGACTTACACCATCAATATTAATAAGTGTATAATCTTCTGAGGTTGGTGCATTGGATAAAGTAAAAACTGTTTGTGCACCAGTGCCAGAGAATGTGTCAATTACTATATTAGAACCAGAAGCTGATGTTAGTATCCAACTTAATGTGCCGTCGCCATCAGTGCTTAATACATATCCGTTAGCACCTCCTGTAATATGTACGTTACTAACTGAACCCAATGATATGTTAGCACCACTTAGTGTTACATTACCAGTGATGTTTGCATTGCCTGCAAGTAGTAAATCATTAGATGTTTTGTTGAATGTTAAATTAGCACTAGCTCCTGCTGCTCCTGCATCATTGAATATGATTTGTGTGTTACTGCCTGCTACAGGTCCTGTTGCTCCTTGAACTCCTTGAGCACCAACAGCACCTTGAAACCCTTGAGCACCTTGAGTGCCTAAAGTACCATTAGTACCTTGAACTCCTTGAGCACCAACAACACCTTGGGCACCAACAACACCTTGGGCACCAACATCACCTTGAAACCCTTGGGCACCTTGAGTACCTAAAGTACCATTAGTACCTTGAACTCCTTGAGCGCCAACAGCACCTTGGGCACCAACAGCGCCTTGAGTTCCATTAGTACCTTGAACTCCTTGAGCACCAACAGCACCTTGAAATCCTTGAGCGCCAACATCCCCCTGAGCACCAGCAACACCTTGAACTCCTTGAACACCTGTTGCACCTTGAACTCCTTGAGCACCTACGGTTCCTTGAAATCCTTGAGCACCTTGAACGCCTTGAGCACCTAAAACACCTTGAGCACCCGCAACGCCTTGATGACCTTGAACGCCAGTAGCGCCTTGAGCGCCAACATCTCCTTGAGCACCAGCAACACCTTGAAATCCTTGAACACCAGTTGCACCTTGAACGCCAGTAGCGCCTTGAGCGCCAACATCTCCTTGAGCACCAGCAACACCTTGAAATCCTTGAACACCAGTTGCACCTTGAACTCCTTGAGCGCCTAAAACACCTTGAGCACCAGCAACACCTTGAAATCCTTGAACACCAGTTGCACCT
>Ga0049080_10000316_pt1 | contig 15758 bp, 34 predicted proteins | sample GreLakmeER15MSRF_FD_66716 | JGI IMG/M metagenome (GOLD analysis project Ga0049080, IMG submission 66716) | Freshwater lentic microbial communities from great Laurentian Lakes, MI, USA - Great Lakes metaG ER15MSRF | ecosystem: Environmental > Aquatic > Freshwater > Lake | place: Great Lakes... | reverse complement strand
AACTTAAACAATCTATTTTGATTTGAAAAGTATTTTTAGTTAAAATGGGGGTAAACCCCTATGAGAATCGGTGTAAATACTAAATTGCCAACTCTAATTTTGAATTTATTTTAGTTATACCGTCAATTCCGGTAATCTCAAAATCATCAACTGTGTAATCGTAGACGTTTTTATTTTCTTTTAAAATTAACTTTGGTTGTATGTCTAATGGCTCCTTGTTTAATAATTCTGAAACTGCATCAAAATGTCTATCGTATATATGTAGATTCTGAACCAAATGACAAAACTTACCAACTTTATATCCGCAATGACCAGCAACCATCATTTGTAAAGCAACATACTGAATTTTGTTTATATATCCGGCAGTAATAAAATCGTTGCTACGTTGGATTAGTGTCATATCAAGAGTTAATTCTCCATTATTTCTTCTTACCGAGAATAGTATTTCGTACGCGCAAGGAAATAAACCTTTTGTTTCAAATAAATCGTGATACTGAAACATATTGATAATATGTCTTCTACCAAACGGATCCTTAACTAACCCATCAAGTAGTTTGTTCATCAAATCATATCTCCCGATTGTTGCACCATATCTTTGTCCGATTGTATCATCACCAATATTCCATTCTTCCCACCAGTTTACACCCATCTCACGAGCAACTCTCAATGATGAAGTTTGTTTTTGATATATCCATAAAATTTCTTTAATACCGGTTTTAATTGCGGTATTTCTTAATGTCGGAATTGGAAACTCTTCTTTTGATATGTCATACTCTTCAAAAACTCCTGTAATAAATTTTGAGTTTGCTGGTGTTCCATCCTCGTATTTTGGTCTTGGATTTTCATCCCAAGAACCTTCTTCCATAATTTTTTGGATGTTTTGAATGTAATATTTATCCGCTTTATACATAACTTTCTATTGTTTTATCGTTGTATGATATTGTGATTAGTTTGGTTGGGATATTCCAATCGTTATTCATTCGATCCTCCATTTCTTCAACACTCCAATTTTGCCAACCGGAATAGGAACGAAGGTGCATTTTATTGATTAAGTCCATTCTCTCTTCCAAATCTAACTCTCGCTCCTCAATCTTTAGTTCCCACTTTTCAGAGAACTCAGGGTTGTTTTTAATCTCAAACAAAAACAATTCTTTTGATGGTACATCGTCATAACCCATATACTTGGTTGTGTATTTGTTATACACCTCATCAATAATCTGGTTGTATCTTTCTTTATTCATCTTTGTTTTATTTGTATATTGATGGTCTTGAACCATTAAGTTTCTGACTCAATAAAGTTTCCTTGAGACACTTAACGAATTCTTCTTTTATGTCTTCAACAACGATATCGTTACCGTACACCATTACATCTTTCTTAACACTATCTTTCCAATGATAATTTTTGGGGTAGTTATATAAAAGGAACTTCTCCATTTCCTCCATAGTAAAGGAAAGTTCTATTTTAATTTGTTCGTTCATCTTTATTTTCTTTTGTTATTTCTAATGATTTTACACCTATAACATCATCTTCTTTTAAACCATGTAATTGTGGTGGAATTTTAAGAGATTTAAATAAATTTTTTTGTAGATATTCGATATCCTCAATTTCTTCTATTGATAATTTTTTATCATTCATCTTCATCTTTATTTAATAATTTACGACCTTCTTCCCATATTGATGATCCACACATATAAGGGTGCTCAATAACCTCTTCAAGAAATTCCTCAAGTTCTTTTATTCTAATATCCTTTTCTTCTTCTGTCATCTTTTAAACATTGATTTAAATTTCATCCAAACTATTTCAGGATAATTCCATAACCACCAAAAGAATATATAAATTTTTCTCATAATTTTTAATCGTTTACTACTCCTTTTCTATTTCTATTTCCGGGTTAACCTTACTTGATTTACGTATTTGTTTTTTAATTGATCTGTTGTTATCCTCATCTTCAATAACTATCTTTACGGTTTCAGGAAAAAACATATTCATTCCCACTCCTAAATTCACCTCAATTACTTTTTCTTTTTTCATTTTTTTTCTTTTTTTTATCTATTAATTCAGTTAAAGTACCCAGACATTCATCACAGAAAGGACGATTAAGTCTTAATGAATCCATTTCTGATTCACAAACCAAACATTTTGGTTGATAACTAACAATAATCTTTTTTTGTTTATTGGTGTCAGTATCGGTATCACCATATTTTTTTATTAGGTATTTACTCCATACTTCCTGTTTTCTACCGTTTACAAAGAACCAACCGCAGTTTAGTTCAAACCATCTTACAAATCTTTTCATAGAAAATTATTTATTTAAATTATATGGATCAGGATCCAATGTGTCAGAAATCATCATCATACAAAGTGATGGTATACCAACAATAAGTGCCGGTATTGCAAGTACTACCGAAAGTACTCTTGTTGTAATATAAAGTATATTTTTCATTTTTTGTTTTTTGTTTTTAAATTTCAAACATATCATCGCACCATATTGGTGTTTTTTCGCCCACATATGATCCTCTAACATTATAATCAAAATGTTCTATAGCATCAACCATATCCATACCATCCAATACCAATATTTCAATACACATTCGTACAGAATATATTAGTCTCATAGTACCGCCTTCAATACCAATAACCGCATCATCAAACCCATCAGCCTTTAAGATCTCCTCGTCTTGGTAATATTCTACTATATTATCTAACATCGTTTAAAATAATAATCCAATTGCCAATCCTAACGCAAATCCTGACACAAATATTGAAACAATAAATGTTATTAAATATTTTTTAATCTTATTAAAATTAAAAAATCCGTTATTGTTTTGTGGTTGTTGAAAACCTTTCATTACGTTTTCCAAATTTTTAAACATATTTGGATCAAATGGGTTGTTGTTCATATTTTTTTTCTTTTATAATTTTATATTTGTTTAGTTTCAACCATCTCAAAAAATCAGGTGCCGTCCATTTGTCTAATAGACTAAACAAATCCTGTTCACCTAATGGACCATCTCCGAACTGATCAATAAAACCTTGTAAATAATCTTGTTCTGTTTCTTCTTTATCAACTGATAATGGGTTTTTCTCACCGGTTAGTTCTTCGTAATAGGGATTAAGCTCTCCGGTCTGTGGATCGTGTGTTGGTATACTTCTCATCTTAAAACAAACTTCTAAGTTGGTTCGTTATCTCAATCATTCTTGTTTCTAACTTTTGGATTTCTTTCTTGTCTTCCTCAGTTAGTTCAAAGTTTTTTGCCTTTATATCACCAATTTGATTAGTAATTAACCTATGTTGGTTTGACAAACTATCGTATAATAATCTTTTATTTTCCATTTTTTACTATTGCTTTTGTTAGTTGGTTTATCAGTCCTTGAACTTCTCCGAAATCGTGAAATCTAACAAGTGGATCAGTATTGAAAAAATCAACATACCAATTGTCTTCCTTTATCTCCTCATTGGATGTCGTAATAAAGGTTAATCCGTCAACGATATCAAGAACGTAGTAATAAGACTCGTCTTCATCGTGTTCCCTCATTTCTTCACTTTTAAACCCTAAAAGTATTAATTCTCTTTCTGTCATATTATTTAGTCTCTACAATGTTATAAGTTCCTTCAATTACACCCCAAGATGATTCTTCGTGGAATTGGTATGTCTGTGCCACATCGTTAGAATCCATCTGACGTGTCAAATACCAAACCTGAGTTTCTTTCCAAGTAACGGTCACTAATTTACGACCTTTTGGTAGGTTGATAGTCCCTTCTCCACCCCAAGCTTTAACTCTTTCATTTTCTGTACAAGATGTTACCATAACACCCATTAAAATCGCCAAAAATACTTTCTTCATTTTATTATCTTTACTTGTTTAATATTTCCTTTTTTATCTGTTTTATATTTAACATTTGCTGTGTCAAAAACAATAGAGTGGGTTTCACTCATAGTCAAACAATTCCACTCACACGTTTCGTGATAATACAAATGAACGTGAACTTTATCCAACGTTTTACACCTTAAATATGTAAATTCTTTATATTGCCAGTTAGAACAACTCGTTACCAACCACAGAACAAATATATAAATAATTTTCTTCATAATACAATAGTAACTAAATTTATTGATATAACACACATTCTTTTTTCTTTATCTTGATAAATAACTTTTTTACCACCATAAAATCTTTCATCAATTTCAACAACTCCCTCAATGATCTCGTTATCGACCAAAAGTTTTACTTTCATCTTCAAATAATTGGTTGGTAATCAGGTTGTTTTGAATGTCGTGTTTTCCCATATTATAGGTTGTGTATGTACCGTTATCAAAATAAACCCTTACCATCAAAAATCCAAGATCAGACACGTAAAGATTTTCAATTTTCCCAACACCCTTTGGTGTATTAATTACCGGAAGATTATTTGGATATTTTGTCATAAATTGATTGTAAGGTGTTTGATATTTGAGACTTGATTTGATATTCATAACTGATTCTTTGATCTTCAACTTTCGTGTCATAAAGTTTTGTAATTTTTTCAACGTCTCTTTGTCCTAAAGTAGAGACATAGTGATAGACGTGGTTAGTAATTTCTATTTTACTGTCTTCCATTATAACAAATATGTCTAACGTTTTATTTACGATGTATCTTTTACCGGAAAGTGGTGCAATTGTAAATTTAGAATCGGGGTGATTAATCATTTTTCTAATGATTGCGGTTGTGATGTTTTCATACCCCGTAATATCTTCAGGAGTTTTAAACCACTTATATCCTCTACACCAAATAAGGTATTTAACCTTTAACCTTTTGATTTTGCGTCTCACCCATTTTTTAAACTTTGTCATATGATTTTTTTTATTATAACAAATATATAAAAACTTTTTTGAATAAACAAATATTATTTAAATTTTTTGATTTTTTCTTTTCCTCTCATTTCGGAAGCATATTTCATCCAAACTTTTTTAACTCTCGGCCAATCAGTTGTCGGATTTTTAAACTTTCTTTTGTTTTCTTTAAACCATTCTTCCATAGCAACAGACAAAGTCATATTTTTTGTTTTGGATCTTTTGATTAACCCTCTTACATATGCCGGTATTTCAATATTTGATGTGAGGTATTTAAAATTGTATTCTTCATCGTCCTCAATATCATCTTCACGTTCAAATTCCATATCCTCAAAATTTTGTTGCTCAACGTGTTCTAACTCGTGTTCAATGGTTTCTTTAACTTCAGCAACCAAATCACTCATACTCTCAGGAAAATGTTGTGGGTTGAATGTAATCTCAATATATATCTCTTCCATATCTGCTTCAGCATGTATTGAGAAGGGATCGTCCAAATCAATATCCTCCAAAAAATAACATTTGAAATCAAAGACCGCATACTCATCTCCCCTGTCAAATCTTAAATCATATAACTCAAAGTCCTCATCTTTTTTAAATTGCTTGATAACCATTCGGGAAAGTTTCATTGATAACTCATCAGATTTTCTTTCATTGATTAAGTTATTTTTAATTCTACCAATAAGTGATTCTATAATTTGTTGTCTCATTGTTGCAAATGTATCATAAGAACCCCACCAAGTGATGTCGCATATACTTGTAAATTTTTAATAGATTCTGTATCAAGTCTTGTTTTTCTTTTTGTGTAGTCAAGACCTAAAGTACCAATAAACTTATCATCAATTGTTTTGATGGCAAATAAATAACTTGATTTACATCCAGTATCTTCAGCGATGTATTTTAAACCATAGGTCGCAATTGTTTCATCTTTAAAGTCCGCCACCTCAATTACATCATTACTCAATAATTGATTGATTGATTTTGAAAATAAATTAACGGGTATATTATGGAAATTACTTTGTACTGACGCTACTCCTGGATGTACGGTCTCATACATTATTGAAAACTTCGCCATTGATTTTCCAGTTGGGTAGAAGTTTCCTCCGTTATGGAATTGTGTAATCCAAACTCTATCAGCATTAAATTCTTCCTTAATGTGTTCTATTTTGTTCGTAACCAACTCCGCAACCCTTAATGTTTCCTTAACCATATCGGGTTTCTCTTTCTTCTCCAACTTACTCTTTATATAAAGAACCAAGATTGGTCCTATCACACCTGTTATAAATGCGATCACTATTCCTAAATAATTTTCCATACTAAATTATAAATATACCGTTAAATAAAAAACCCCCACGTTTATGGGGGCTAAGTATTAATTTAATAAAATTATTTTTTGGCAATAACTGACCAAATAGTTCCGGCTAATGTCATAACACCACCGATGATTTCAGTAACGACCGTCTCATCAACAAGGCCTTTCATTACAACAATACCACCAACAAATGTTAATGTGTGTCTAACGATCCCTAATACTTGTTCTTTTGTAAGTTTCATAATTGAAAATTTAAAAGTTTATTTATATATAAATATTGACTCTTTATAAAATTTTAAAATAATAGATAATTATATAAAAACTTATTATTATGGAAGTATTAAAAAAAGGGAGTAAAGGGGAATCCGTAAGAACCTTACAAGAATTTTTAAAAATCACGGTTGATGGTGACTTTGGGTCAAAAACTGAAACTGCGGTTAAATCGTTTCAAAAGAAAACGGGGTTAACAGTAGACGGTGTTGTAGGAAAGAATACGTGGGCTGTTATGGGAATTTTAAATACAGATAATGCTGAAAATAGTGAAGTGCAATCTGCATTGCAAATTATTAAACATTACATGCCCGAAGACACGTACTTTAAAGGTCCGGTTAAAAAACAATGGATATTTTTACACCACACGGCAGGATGGGAAAACCCATATCAAGTCGCTGATATGTGGGCAAGAGATAATAGAGGTAATGTCGCTACAGAATTTATATTAGGTGGTCAATCGGTTAAAAATGGAGATATAAAATTTGATGGTGAGTTAATCCAATGTTTTCCTGAAGGAGGATATGGATGGCACACCGGTACAGGTAACTCAGTAATGCACAGAAATTCTGTGGCTATCGAAGTATGTAATATGGGTCAGATTGTAAATGGTAAGACATATGTAAATACACCAGCAGATCCATCACAAATCGTAAAATTAGCAAAACCGTTTAGAGGTTTTCAATTTTGGCACCGTTACTCAGACGAACAAATTAGAGTATTAAGAAATTGGATTTTATATTGTGCTAATAAATATAACATAGATCCAAGAGTTGGGTTAGTCCAATGGGTAAAAGAAAAAGGGGCTGACGGATTTGATGTTTTAGATTTAGCAAAAGCCAACTCAACGCCAGGTATGTATTCACACACAAACGTTATTCGTGGTAAGGTGGATATGTTTCCTCAACAGGAGTTAATAGATATGTTATTAAGTCTATAATTTAATGTTCTAAGTAGTTAGTTAAAACTCCACCTATTGATGCCACATGAATCATAACATTATTTATTACATCATCGTCTAATTGTGTTTTATTTTTTGTATAATCAACACCTAAAACACCAATAAATTTACCATCGATTGATTTTATTGAGAATAAGTAACTAGATTTACATCCATATTCTTCGGAAAAACTATTTAACCCATAGGTTGGAATATTATTATCATCATAATCCATTATTTCGATAGTATCTGAATCAGCTAATTGGTTCATAGATTTTGAAAATAAATAAACTGGTATATTTTTAAAGTTATTTTGTATTGATATAACACCGACATTAAGGGATTCATACACTATTGAAAATTTTGTTATCGATTTTCCTGTTGGGTAAAAATTACTTCCGTTATGAAACTGAGTAATCCAAACTCTATCGGCATTTAATCCTTCTTTAATAATATCTATTTTGTGTTCCACCACTTCACTAACCCTTAAAGCGTTAATAACTACATCGGGTTTATTTTTATTTTTATTTAAAACACTTTTAAAGTATACTAAAGATAATGGACCTATAATCCCTGTAGTAAATGCAACACCTAACTCAACCCAACTAGACATATATAATCTTTACTTAATAAATATGTTTAACTTTTTAATAATATTAATATTTATATAAAAACAATATATTATGTATACAAGAGAACAGGTTGAATCTGCCGTAAAAACCAAAGGTTATAAATGGTTTGAGGACTCCGCAAATAAAGGTTACGATGTAAATATCGTTAGTATTAGAAACAACTCACCATCAACATATAGAAAAGTAACGAATGTGTTTGATGATCACATCACGTTAACATTTAAAGATGAGAAAGGTGTTTTACAATTCTATTGTTGGATGGCAACCACCGATCCTGGTAAAAAAGGTGTTCAACAGTTTCATAACAATAAAGGTGTTGCAAGATTAGTACCGGGTCAATACCGAACAATATATACGGTTGATAAACATCAAGGTAAGTATGACGCACTTTGTCAGAGACTTGGTAATGTAACAGTATGGAGAGATGGTAATAAAGATCTTACTTTTGATGAGAAGGTAACCGATACTGGTATGTTTGGTATTAACATCCACAAAGCAGGACAAGATTCGACTTGGGTTGAAAATTGGTCGGAAGGATGTAGTGTCTTCAAACGTGTGAAAGATTTTGATGTATTTATGTCAATATGTAAGAAAGCGGCTAAAATTCACGGAAACAAGTTTTCTTATACTTTAATAGAGTCAACAGACATCAAATAACATAAAGGGACTTCGGTCCCTTTTTTTATCTCTCCTTGTAGGTCGAATAAGACACTACGATAATACCTATCAACGCGATCGGTACTAAACATGCAATAATAATTTCCATTGTGTTTTTTTTAATAAATAGACATACAAACTCCGTTCCAACACCCACTTTGAGTGGATCATATTGATTAATTATTATTCTTTGATTTTAAACCAACGTTTGAATAATTTTTCCCAAACATCCATTGCCGGATTAATGGCAACGAAAAAACCAATAGCACCAACAATAAAATTACCAATTGATGATTCTGATTCCAAATAGTATTTGAACAACCCCAAACCAATCCAAACAATTAAAAATGAAAGGGTCCAAGATAATAAGAATAAAAGAAAGTTTTTCATAATATTTTATTTTTATAAATAAAAAAACCGGGAAAGGGTTTGAACCAATGACACGTCCTGTTTAAATAGGATTGCTCTACCAGCTGAGCTACCCGGTTTTGTATAATAATAAGACATTAAATTAATAATGTCAAGTGTTGTCAGGGTGGGATTCGAACCCACAATGAGCAACCTTACGACTCCATAGAACCCACAAGTGTCTGGGACTATTGGTCTTGGGGACTCGGCACCGTGCCTCATTACACTCCTGACAAACCAATAATTTTATCTTCTTTTTCTTACTACAAAGATAAACATAATAAATAATATCAACAATAATGGTGTCATAATTTTTTATAATTTAAAAACACGCTCCTAAGCATTCTACTCCCAGCTCCGAGGAATTGTATCTAACTTATCCCGTTACTCACCGCTGTACAGGTACTTAGGTTTACGTGTTTGTGATCCATGTTCTAATTTCGGGATAGATCTTTCCCACGTAGTCAGGACAAGACTTGAACCTGTATGTCATATACATGGACTCCCATACGTCGCCCCATTTTGACACTTGTCGTTGCGTCTACCTTTCCGCCACCTGACTATCTTATTTGTTTTACAAAGATATGTAATCTATTTCAATCTACCAAATGTTTTTCGTATAAATCAATAAAATTTTTACCGTATTTTGAAATCACGTATGGTAGTATTTTCTCTTTAATTTCTTCTTTATATAAAACAACTATTTTATGTGGAAAATGTTTTATTTTAGCTTCAGTTATTTCCGATTTAAAATTTTTAATTTCAACGTAACTATTATCCGGTAATATAAAGTCAGGATAATATGTATGATTATTTCCAGAATAGATGTAGTTAAACCCCTCGTAGTTTCTTTGGAATGGTAAATTGTGTTCTAACTGATATATGACCCAAGCCATTTCATAACTACTATCACATTTATATCCTTTATACACACCATATTTACCCCTACTTGATCCTTCTCTAATACCACCAGAAATTTTTAACCAACATTCGTGATGGTATTTTCTTTTTTTACTTTTTTTATGTAAAATTGGTAAATTACAATGTAAACAAGGTGTTTCAATCATAGTTATTACTGGTATTTTAACACCATTTACCTTTCTAACGCCTCTATTATTTTCTGCAATTATTTTATTTGCCCTTTTTACCTTTTCAGAATTTTTAGCAGTTTCACTTACTTTTTTTCTTTGTTCTTCAGTCCAAACCCTAACATTACTACAAGACCTACAACAAAAGTATTTTTCTTTTTTTGGTTTTTCTACATTATATTCTTTAACAATAAATGGTGTGTTGCAAGTATGACAAGAAACTTCAAACTCATTCCATTTTTTTAATTTAGTTTGAGTCCTTTTTTCAATAGATTCTTTTTTTAATTTAACACCTTTTTTTTGGTGTTTATTTTGGCAAGACACGTTACAATACTTGTTCTTAACCTTTTCACCACAATGTAAACACTTATTTTCCATATTGTCTTTATATATAAATATACGACTAATATGTTTTTTGAACCCACATCGTTTTATTATTTTTTGGCGGTCCCGAAGGGAGTCGAACCCTCTTTTTCGTTTATCTACTTGCTACCGTGACAGGGTAGTGCACCAACCGTTATGCGCCGAGACCATATACACACTTTAAAACCGTAGAGGTACAACTTGTGTGCTATGTTGTTCATTTCATCGTCACCCGTATGGGATTCAAACCCATGATCTCTTCCGTGAAAGGGAAGCGACTTCAATCACTTGTCCAACGGGCGATTAACTCTTACAAACCTAACATTTCACCAACTTTTTTGAAATGTTTTTCAATCTTATTCAAAGCCGCAGTTGCCTTTTGTTTTGTTTTGAAGTACACGTAGAACTGACCACTTTCAGAATCAAACTCACCTTCAATCTTTAATACATCTTGTACAAAACTTTCAAACTCATACGCATCTTCCCAATTACGGATTGTGTTTTTGTTTGGGAATCCTGTCAAACAATAATCGGATCCTTCAATTTTTGTAATTTTTAAACCTACGGTTTTAATTGTCTCTGTGTTTGTCATAGTTCTTTATTTTTGTTCTACAAAGATATGTAATCTATTTTGATCTGCCAAATCTTTTTTAAACTTTTTTTGTGGACACTGTGGGAATCGAACCCAAACAATCTGATTGCAAATCAGTTGACCTGCCGTCGGCATCAGGCCCAAGTAGAGACGTGTGGAATTACTCATCCACTCCAACCGTCGGACTGTTCGTCTCTTGGAGCGGGTGGTGGGACTCAAACCCACAACCCCCAGCTTGGAAGGCTAGTGCTCTAATCAATTGAGCTACACCCGCAAAATAAAAATCAACATTGCTATCAGGATTTAAACGTCGCTCAGAATACTTACTGACGCCCACTGGTTGGATACAGTGACTAGTTGATCTTTTTGTACTGACGGTTGGGATCGAACCAACGTTTAAAACTTCCTCTACGGGCATAGATGATATAAGCATCCACCGGTACGTCAGCGTAATCGTCAGTCTCTCCTGACCGTCACCCCTAACCCACAGGTATTACCCGTATCGTAGTAAAGCTTGGTTGGCTATTAGTTGTTGCAGGAGAAGGGTTCGAACCTCCGACCTCAAGGTTATGAGCCTTGCGAGCTACCACTGCTCTATCCTGCGATATACCATTTGTAGTTTAGTAGTCGACTCACACTCTCGTTTCACCATCTTGAGTCAACAGGTTAATGCACTTTACGAGTTTCCCGTTTCTTACAACCACAATATTTTTATTTCAATGAACTTCTTCTTTATTCACGGGAGTAGGACACCAATCTCTAACTTCCTACCCCCGTTCTCTGTCTTACAAAGATATGTAATCTCTTTTAATTTGCCAAAACTTTTGTAAGATTTTTTACAACATATTTTCTACCTATTTTTTTTAATACCCCAACAAAATCATTTTCGTGATTAATACCACCATAAAAACCTGAACCATCATTCCACATACCGAACTTGTTGTTTTTGTATACGTTCTCACCATCAAACGTGATATACTCAGGTTGGAAATCCTTTGTAAGATTCCATGCTCTATTCATCTCACGATTCTCAGCCGGTGTGTAGTTACCACCCATAGTTGATTTGCAAAGAAATGTCGCCACTCCAACAACAACCTTCTCACCATTGAGTGTTGCGTTTTTATCAAATTTTTTCTTGTAAGTATAGATATAAATCCCCATATGTTTTTTATTTCTACAAAGATATGTAATCTATTTTGATCTGCCAAATCTTTTTTAAACTTTTTTTTACCATTATGTCAAAGAACAAAAAAACCCACCTCGTAATTGAGATGGGTTTCAAAATTTATTATGTATTAAATTATCATACCATCTCCTTATAGGAACAATCCTCAGCTATCGCCAATCCGCCTAATAATATGATATGTAAATTTTTCATTTGCGTTTTTATTTGTTTTGTTATAAATATATAATACTTTTCAAAAGTGTCAAGTTTTTTTTAATCTCTTCTTCTTCTTGTTCTTGCTTCCATAAATATTTTTTCAAAAACATCACCCATACCTTCACCATTTGATCCAACTCTTTTTCCTAAAATTGATTCAATATCAGAAAACTCATCGCTTGTCATTACGCTACTAGTTTTTGATAAAAAACTTTTAAAGAAACTATCAGATATATCATCCATAGTTTTTTTATCTTTGTCTTCTTTAATAACTTGTCTAACAATTCTTGACAAGTCTCTTTCTGTTAATCTATTCATAATATTTTATTTTAGTCTTCAATTTTATCAAGTAAATCTACTATTTTATCCAACGATTTTTCTAACACTCCAAGATTTTTTATTGTTGCGTCGTCTTCAGCCATTTCTTCTAACTCTCTAACTTTATCGTAGATTTTTTCTAAACTATTTAACAAAAATTCAAGATCAATATCATAATCTTCAAAATCACTTTTGTGTAATTTCATATCTCTTTTTTCAAATGAAGAAACCAATTGTTTTAAAATACTCAAAGTTTCTCTAAGATCTAAAAAATCATCCATTAATTCACTAGCAACTTCATATTGTGCATGTTCAAATGAATCTCCTTTTAACATTGTTTTCAATTTACCAAACCCAATCATTAGTTTACCAATCATTCCAAAAAGACCTGTAACCCCTTTAGATGCCATTCTGCGTGTTTTCATTTCTTTTTCAATAGATGCGTACCCACCTTCATTCATTATACGTTTAACAATCCTTGTTAAATCTGATTCTGTTAATTTTATAATTTTTCTCATAATTTTTTATTTTATATATAAATATATCAATATATGAAAAAATCCGTCAAATGTTTCACAACATATAACGGATCAATTTTTTTTGTACCTCCGGAGAGACTTGAACTCTCACACCCTTCGGCACTGGTGTCTAAAACCAGCATGTCTGCATTCCATCACAGGGGCATTTATCTGAGGACCTAATTGGAATCAAACCAATCTAACCGGTTTTGCAGACCGGCACCTAAATCTCTCGGCCATAGGTCCTTATATTAACGGCAGTGGTGATCTGCCGCCTTTGTTGCAATTTGGTTGTCGGGTTTAATATTTGTTTTATAACCCAACGATGTTGCCCACCCCACAACAGGAGGAACAAGTTTTGAACTGAAATGTTTTTCTTGACTATTATAGTCTAAGTCAATCTCAACTTGCACCTTTACTTTTTTGGTTAACCATTCGGCAACCTCAATTGAATAATCGGCCTCATTCCAAAGACGTGTCCATTTATCTCTTATTTTTTTCACTTTTTGTTTGTGAAGAATATAATGGACACCCCTATTCCCATACCTATAAGCTATTACCGTAACATACACGGTACTTCTTCTGTGGTTTTGTGAGTCTGTACCGATGTGTACTTCCACCCATGGACATTCTTTTAGAACATCTAAGGTATGTTTTACCACATCAGGAATTGTTTCACCGTTAACCGTTCTAAATACTCTGTTCATTATTTCTATTTGTTTTGTGGGTCCCAGTGGACTCGAACCACTCCCGTGAGGACGAAATTTACAGTTTCGCTGCCGTATCCGAACGACTTTTGGTACCCTTTGTACACTCTACAGGGATCGAACCTGTGACCTGTTGTATGTAAAACAACCGCTACTACCATCTGAGCTAAGAGTGCTTGTTTTAGTTTCTTGGAACGAAGATAACCATTTTTTGGTAACTATCGTTCTTTTTTACTAAATTTTTTTTGTGTCCCCGACAGGGTTCGAACCTGTGACCCCTCCATTAAAAGTCGGAATCTTTACCGTTTAAGCTACGAGGGATTGTGTTTGCGAACCTTGTCGCTCTTGTCACTTTCCATAACACTTGTTTTTATTTGTTTATTAATTAGTTTATTTAATTCACCAATCAAGTAATTTATATCACCAAAAACTATTTGGTGTTCTTTTGAAAACCATTCCATTTTTTCTTTATCTATTTCCATACAATGTGGATTTTTAGGGTCTAAAAATAAATTATAATTAGGGAGATAAAAATCTGGATAATATAATTTATCCTTTCCGTTACTATTTTTCCACTTAAACGGTTTAGGTCTAACCCATTCTACGTTATTTTCATCAAGATATATGGCTACTTTTAATTCCCAAGAGGACTCTAAAATAAGGTTTTTATATTTTATAGTTTTCCTACTACCATTTCTATATTTTCTATTAGTTGAAGCTTCTATTCTACAATGGTTTGAACAGGTAACTTTCTTATTATAGTTTCTTTGAGTAAATAATTTATCACATATTTTACAATTAGTATATTTTATTTTACAAGATCCAAATTTTATAGTTTTGGATAATGAAGATAAAATTTTATCTCTTGTTTCTTGTGATAATACTCTACCGAGTAATGACTTTGCTATTTTATCTTTAGTTTCTTGTTTATGTCCCTCTCTTTTAGTGTTATTATATATTGCCGAACAAGAACTTCCACAGAATTTATTTTTTCTTTTATAAAAATCTAAATCACTATTACATTGTATACATTTATTAGGTGATGTATAATATTCATTTCTTATTAATTCCTTACTTTCCTTTAACGCTTCTACCGCTAATTTTTGTGCTTTTAAAGCATTTTCATAGTGTCCAACATATAATTCTTTCATAGTTTTCTTTCTATATAAATATATTAAAAGTCAAAAAAGTTTATTCGAACCTATAAATTATTTATCGTTGCAAGTGCCGGATTCGAACCGTTCTTGAATGTCCCAAACATCCCGTGCTCACCTGTTTACACCACACTCGCAATATATTTTGCTACGGGGGGAGGGATCGAACCTCCAATGGTAATTTACCTCCAAGGTCAAAACCTGGTGACTTTGCCTAATTCGTCTACCCCGCAATTTACAGAGGAGAGATGAGGTGCCGACCCACAAGCCGTTGTGATTATCTCTCCTTTTATGAAACCAATATGTCAAAGAACTTTTTCTTTTTTTGAGGTTCCTGTCAGGTTCGAACTGACGACTCCGGGTTACAAAGCCGGGGTATTACCAAACTATACTAAGGAACCAAATTTTTGGGTATAAAAAAACCCGAACTGTTTTGAGTTCGGGTCTTATATTCCTTTTTATTTTTGTTAATCTTTATCAACTCATAAATGAAAATGCCCTAATATGCGACTTAAGCGTACAATACACGTTAAACGACCACTGAATGCTCGGGTTACAAATGTTCATATGTTTATTAGTTGTTTTC
>Ga0049080_10000315_pt1 | contig 15767 bp, 23 predicted proteins | sample GreLakmeER15MSRF_FD_66716 | JGI IMG/M metagenome (GOLD analysis project Ga0049080, IMG submission 66716) | Freshwater lentic microbial communities from great Laurentian Lakes, MI, USA - Great Lakes metaG ER15MSRF | ecosystem: Environmental > Aquatic > Freshwater > Lake | place: Great Lakes... | reverse complement strand
CAATCTTACCAGATGGCATTACAGACGCAACCGCAAGGCAGATAACAAATGTCGGAACTAACGCCCTTGTTGCTGGAACCAAGGCTGAGATTAATGGTGGCGATTTCTTCGATGTGGCAGGGAATGCTTTAGTTACTGGTGGAATAACAGCTGGTGTTAGCGATGTCGTAAACTTCGCTAAGAACGAATACAACTCCTACACTCCGACAATGACGGATGTGCCAGTACAGGATACGCTTGCCACACCAGACACACCAGATGCTCCAGTATCTACACCACTAGAGCCTGTTGATATGCCTACTGTATCTACAGACGATACGTCTAACGCACTTCCGCTATCAACTGGTGCAGATGCACAGCGCATTCTTGATGAATACGGTCAACCAACAGAGACCCCTGTAAACAAGTCTCCATGGGAGAATAGTGCAGTACCTAAAAGTCTAACAGACCTAGTTAATACTGAAACCTCCACACCCGGCGGTATTAATCAGACACCATCTGGTGGTCTTGCGGCTGTGTCTGATACCTCAACTAGCCAACCAGTAGCAGTATCTGGACTTGGGGACAAAACAGCTACTGTAGCTACAGACGTTGGTGCAATCAATAGAGCCGCCGATGAGACACCTCAACCAGTAGCTCGTAATGCCGCTGATATGCCAACCACACAAGTTGCGGTGGAGCAACCAACTGAGCAGACCACAGAGCAACCAAAAGAAGAGCCTAGCAAACTGGGTGCTGTAGCAGAGAAGTATTTGACTAGAGCGGCTACTGGAGCGCTTACTGGTGCCGCTATGGGTGCAGTTAGACCAACTGGTGGATTGCCACGTAGGGCTATGCCGAACAAGTTGTCACCAACACAAATAGCTACCATGAGGATGAGGCAACAGGCTCCAGCGCCAACTCCCATGATACCAACAGTAGCACCTAGTACCGCGAACCAATATAAAGCACCAGCGCAGTATGCTGATATAAGCACACTGACACCAGTTTCCAATATTTCTGGATTGACAGCACTACTAAAGAGGTTGAGGGGATAAATTATGGCAATTTTAGTTAAAAAGGGTGACCCAAATCCAACCCCTACCTTTGGTAGCATTGGTACATTAGGGACAGCTGGAATCCATGCCCCAGTTACTTCTACTGTAATCCCATCTGGTGCGACGCCTACTGTACCGTCAGGCGGTGTAGCACCTAGTAGCCCCACATCAATTACTCAGCCAGCTAGTACGTCAACATTTCAAAAACCTACCATATCTCCGCCTAGCACTAGCTCACCAATTACTAGCACTCTTGTCGGTGCTGGAGCTGGAGCGATTGCAGGTAACTTATTAAACGACAAGACTGGCAAGACACTAACTGACTTTCTTGGAATAACCAAACCTATAACCAAGCCTGTAGACGGCGGTGCCAAACAAAATCCTTCAAGTAGCACTGCCAAACAAAATCCTTCAAGTAGCACTAGTGGTGGTTTACCCCTAAAGCTAGATACAACGCTACCGCAAATTGGAATAACTAAGCCTGCCACCAAGCCTGTAGTAAGTAGCGCACCGTATAAGGATACATCTGGCACAACCGTAAGCGAAGACTTGGGTGGTGGATATTACCAAGACGGCAATGGGAATATGTACGACGGAAGTGGAAACCTAGTTCTTTCAAACCAAGGTGCCAATGGGTATATATACCTTGGCGACCCTAATAATCCAGTTTATTTTGATAAGGATTACAACGAAATCTCAAGTCCATACACTGATGTGCCGTACACAGAGACCCCTGACACCACTGTTGCAGACTCTGGATACATGATGGATGACCAAGGAAACATATACGATAGCGAAGGAAACTTTATTTCTTATGCTGATGGTACTGTATATGACACAACACGTGACACGCTTGCAAGCGAAGACACCCAACCTATTGAAGAAGAAGTGCAGATAGGAAAAGAAGGCGGACTAATAACTATGATGAGAAATGGTGGCAATGTTCAACACTTTTATAGTGGAGGTCGTCCATCACAGTCTGAGTTGGACTACCAAAATAGTGCCCAAACCGCAGACTATAGAGACAGGTCTCAAGACATGGTGAACGCTGGATACTCCGATAATGGAGACGGCACATATTCCACCATGCAACAGGATGGCAGTATAGTTACACTTGATAATATGGGCACACCAATTAACAGTCCTTTGACAAAGGGATATAACAAATTTGGTACACCAGTTGATTTTCCAATTGACTTGTCAGCTAGGGTTATGCCATTGGATGAGAATTTTTCTGACTACGAAAATATAGACAGGTCTAAAGATATGTTAGCCGCTGGCTATTCTGATAATGGAAATGGTACATATTCCACCCCGTTACTAGATGGTACTCACCGTGTGGCTACATATAACAATATGGGTATGCCAGTTGACTCTCCATCACCAATAGCTACGCCATATAATGATACTTCTGGAACTGCAGTGTCTATGCCATATAATGATACTTCTGGAACTACAGTGTCTATGCCATCAGTTGGTGGTACCAATACCACATCACCAGATACACCTGGAGGGCTGTCTGGTATTACAGATATGCTTAAAAACGGTGGCGTTCAGGGTGCGCTAGTTGGAGCTTTGTTAGCTCAGCTAATGAACAGCTCTGGCTCCTCTGGTGGTCAGAACCAAGGCGTAGATATGTCTAAGGTGGGAGCGCTAACCCCACGCACGACTAACTTCGGTATAGGGCCTACCAACGTAGTCACAGCCGACCAGTACAGAAACCCTGTAGGGACAGGCACAGACATCTATGGCGGTACAGACTTGTACCATAACCTCAATGCTCCGGGGTTCAATCCTGTTAACCCAGAGCCGACGCCAGCCGCACCTACAGCCAACCCAACAGCCCCACCTATGGCAAATGGAGGACTAGCATCATCTGGTCAAACCCATTACACTTTCGGTAAGCAAGTTTCACCTATGGATAACATGGTACTTGCTCCACAGGCTATGAAGACAGGCGGTCTTCCTAGACCAAGTGGCGTACCTATGGTTGAGGGTAGGAATGACTACAGAATGGGTGCGGCTGTTAGTGGAGCAGGAACTGGTCAGTCTGATGACATACCAGCGATGCTCGCAGACGGAGAATATGTGCTGGACTCGGACTTAGTGTCAATGTTGGGAGACGGTTCCAACAAAGCTGGCTCACAGATTCTAGACAAATGGCGTGAAGAGATTCGCAGACACAAACGCGCAGCTCCAGTGAATAAGATACCGCCACCAGCAAAATCGCCACTGGCGTACATGAAAGGGATTAAATAATGGCTGACTTATTCCAAGGCTCACCACTACCAGCTGTCACCTCTACGGCACAGACGCAAGCAACTGCGCCTGAGTTCTACACTAACTACCTACAGGATATTGCTAACCTAGGGCAGAACGCGGTTACCCAAGGTGGCGTAGCAGGCCCATCTGCTTTACAACAGCAAGCCTACAACATGGCTCCCAATGTAGCCTTTGCTGGCTCTGGGAGTATGGGTGCTGGTTCACAGCTACTAGGTCAAGTTGGAACGACTACAGCCCCTGACGTGGTTCAGAACTACATGAACCCATACACGCGCAATGTTACTGACGAGATGGCTCGTCTGCAACAGCAAAACATCCAACAGAACGTGTTGCCTAATCTTGGTGCAGCTGGAGTTTCTTCTGGTAGTTTTGGCTCTTCACGTGGAGCTAACGCCACAGGTCAGACCCTAGCTAATATGCAAGCCAATCTAATGGGTCAGCAGACTGGTGCATTACAGACAGGCTATCAGAACGCTACCACAGCCGCGCAGAACGACTTGTCACGCCAGTTACAAGCTGGTCAGTCTTTCGGTAACTTGGGCGCTCAGCAACAGGCTCTGGGGATTGGTGGGCTTAATGAGCTATCTACCCTAGGTGGTCAACAACAAGCCACTCAGCAGAACATACTGAACAACCCTATGCTTCAGGCTCAGAACTTTTCTAGGCTGATGGCTGGGTATCAGATACCTACTGGTAGCACTTCCCAGACTGTAGGGCCACAAGCTGGAGCGTACTCGAATAGCCCACTGTCACAGATAGCTGGGTTGGGTTCTTTGATTGCATCCTTATATGGTAAAGGCAGGGTAATAGAACCAAAAGAAAAAGACGGTGGCTCAATTGGCCACGCAGATGGCGGTGAAGTAGGGAGTCCAGCTTACCATGATGGTAATGGTAACTTTTATGATGCTAACGGCTACTTGGTGAGTTAATTATGGCAAGTCCTTTACAGCAAATGGCACCACCCCCACCCCCTACAATTGACCCCAAGGCTCAACAAGAGGGTATTGTTGCCAACATGATTACAGAGGCTCCACAGAAATCTACTGAGGAAGACTATCTTCAGTCAGTTCTTGCGAAGAGCAGTCTCGCCTCAAAACAACTAAGTGACCAAATGGAGTTGATGAGGTCAAACCTTGAACGCAGAAACAACATCCCATTTGACCCAACTTTGATGCAAGCCGCAGCTGGATTCCTAGCGCCAACTAAGACTGGTTCGTTTGGTGAGTCATTGGGAGCCGCCGCTGGAAATGCCGCAACACAAGCAGAGAAGGACTGGCTGAGAACCCAAGAGACAGAGAAGATGAAGCTGGAGCTTGCACAGAAGCAAGCTCTGCTACAAGGCCAGATTGGCTCTAGGGAGTATCTAACGCATCGTTTCGGTAATGAAGGTCAAGCGGGTACTTCTCAGCCAACTATTGGCGCTACTGGAGCCACAGGTTCAGCCTCCGCTACTGGGGTAGCTACTGGTGCAGGCTCCGCTATGGGTGCCCCACGAGGCTCTAGTAGCAAAGTTAATGAAAGGGATTTCCAAATAGTTGAAGCATTTAGAGACCCAGAAGCAATGAAGCATCTTGTAGAGAGGGAAAAGAGGGAAACCGAGAGAGTCAGGATAGACCTTGACGCAAGAAGGACGGCAGCCGCAGAGCTAACCGCAAGCAACGTAAAGTTTGACATTGCCCCACAAGGATTGCGTGGATTTGTTGTAAAAGATGTTCCATCAAAGGACATGGATAAGTACAAGAAAGTCATTGAGCAATATCACCTTGACGGTGACATCAATAAGCTATATGACGAATATAGAAACCTAGGATGGGAGCTTCCACCAGAGCTTAAAAAAGGAAGGGATGGCGTCTGGAGCGCTCTACCGTCCGAACAGGAGAGACAGCTTTCACAAAAGGGAAGCGAAGGTAGGATACTTGCTGACATCAAGGCTGAAGAGCCAATGATTGCGCAAATCCATACAAAGTATTTAACTGCCAATTCACTTACAAATACCGCAAAGGACATACAGAGTATTGCTACAAGCAACAAAAGGGCATTTGACTTACTTAATGAACCCGGAATTGCCGATGCCTTCGGACGGGCTTTTGAGAAGGGTATACAAGCTGGAACCTTTGGGTCATTCTCATTGCCAGTACGTGAGGTTGCAACATATAAGCTATCAACTGAAGACCGTGAGGCATTGCAGACTGTATATAGAAAGTATGCTGAATTAGTAACCCACTTCCGTAGGGTTTCACGCGCACCGGGTGAAGGTGCTACCGATGCCAAGGAAGGTGCTTTGTATGCTCAACTTGCTGGTGTGCCAACTGACACCGCAAAGGCAATTAGAATTGCTATGGAGGCTATACAAACAGAAGCTACTTATAACAAAGAAGTTGGTAAGGCGTGGAATAAATTTAGGAAAGAAGACAAAACACATTCATTTTCTGACTTTTTATATTCCGATGAGCGTGCGAATATTGACAATCAATACAACAAGCGCCTTGAGGAGATGAGACAAGCATCTGTTAGTGCATTTGCGCCTGTCAATTCTGAAAGTACAGGCTCTACTCCTACTGCTAAGCCAGATACTAGCAAAGGCACAAGTGCTTCTGGACAAATAATTAATGCTCCCACGCCTGTAACGCCCACACCAACATCTAATGCGCCCGTTAATAGATTTAGGTTGGAACAAGAAAGACGCAAGAAGGGTCTTCAATAATGGATATGTCAAACCTAGACAATGTGCAAATAGAGAACGCTTCAAGAGTGGCGGACTCTGCTATAAAGCAAGGTGTAGACCCTGACTTTGCTGTTGCTGTTGCTTATGCCGAGAGTAAGCTAAGGATACCAAACAAGCCATCTAGTGCTGGTGCTATTGGTATTATGCAACTCATGCCAGATACCGTGTCTCTGTACAACAAAAAGCACAAGATGAACATCAATCCAAATGACTTGGATAGCAATATAGATGGTGGTGTTTTCATATTGAAGGATATGCTTAATACCTACAAGACCCCACAGAATGCTGTTATAGCTTACAACACAAGCACAGACACGCGTAACAAGTTCTTTGCTCTATACGCAAAAGACCCAGATGCGGCAATGAAGATGTTGCCACAAGAGACCGTTGATTACGGCACCAAGGTTGGTGAGAATTATAATCTTGCTGATGAAAATGCTCCCCCTGATGGTGAGCCAAGTATATTTGGTCACGGAGAGACTGAGGCTCAAAAGATTGCCAAAGAACGCAAAAGAAGTGGCAATGAAAACGCTCCAGACGACAGCGTGTTTATTGGTGGTAGCGCAGACGCCGCTACTGTTGGTACACCAATTGGTGTTTTGAAAGGACTTATTGAGCGCGGAGCGTTTGGTAAAAAACCAGAGATACCACTTAGTAAGGCTGTAGGTGAGGCAACTGATGCATTCAATACAGCTAGTAAAGCTGAAAAAGATGCCCGTCTCAAACTACCAAGTGAAATGCAAGTTGAGAATACAGCAAAGCCATCCCATTTTGTAGACCAACCATTAGAGGCTGAATACAAATCTCAATTGCCACAAGCTCAAAGAGAAGCCGCTGCCGCCGAGGAAGCGCTCAGGGCGTCTGGTGCCAAGGTTCAGGGTGCGTCTGGTGCGTCCAACTGGATGAGGTCTATGGCTGGGCCACAGCATCAATTGCCAGAGAGCATACTAGCCTCAGCTACTGACATGACCAAGGCTAGCCCTACTGGCGGACAGAGACTAATTAACGAAGACTTGCTCAATCTTAACAAGATAAAGGGCATGGGTGGGGGCTACTCACTTGCTGGAACTGGCACTAGTCAGCTCATGCTACCTAGGGGTATTGCTGGGGAACAGGATGCAAAGTTTGCAGCACAAAGAGCGGCACACCAAGCCGCGCTGACAAAAGCATCCGACGAAGCAAGCGCAAGACTAGCAAAGGCTAAGGAGATAGAAGAAAGTGTTGCGAAATACAAGACTTCACAATCTGCTACTAGCGAAGCTAAATCAGCCTTAGATGCGGCAACATTAAAGGATAAATCATATAAATTGATAGCGCCGTTCAGGTCTGTTGGTGCAGCACTTGCCAAGTCCCCAATTATTACTAATGCACTTAGTGGAGCTGGTACAGCTATGTCGGTTGAAGAGGCTGTGTATAGATACAATCATGGTGACGTGGGTGGTGTAGTATTGAACACATTGGCTGCTGCATTTGGTTTGGCGTCAATGGTTCCTGCTCGCAGTCCCGCTTCGGCAATAACCAAAGGTGTTGGTGTGGTTGGTGGGTTGGGTCTAATCCCATTTCAGATGGGGTATGACTATTACAACCCAAGGCAACCACAGAAGAAAAAACGCGGTGGGTTAGTCCGCAACTCTCGCTAGGACGTAGGCTTCGATGTTCCTAGCAAACTGCACTAGGTCTACATCTACAGCCAGAACTGCGTCTGGACGAGGTCTGTCACTATAAAAAAATATCTGTGTAATCTCTTCTTCGGTTAGCACGTTGTATCCTCCAGTTTGTTTTTGAGTTGCCAATACTGCAACAGCGCCATAAACATCTTCCACCCACGTATCAGGTCGTCGTGTTCCCACTCCTTTACCACAACTAACCCCGGCACGTTACGGCTGACGAAGACATTGGCACACCTAGCCTCTGGTATACCTAGCCCAACCCTATAGGCGGCTAACTGCATTAGATGTTCGTCGTAGCCCTCGACCTTGTCTGGGTCAGTGAACTCTTTCGTCTTAATGTCAATTACGATGCCGTAGTCTTTGGTTGAGTGCATATCGCACTTTCCACCAAACTTTAGGTCTGTATGAGCGAACGACCTCTCACATATCCATTTGTGACCGCTGTAATGAGCCTCTACTGCGTTAACTGTGCCTTGGATATGCTCACGGTGCTTGACGGTTAGTTTGCCCTCGTAATGCCCCTGTATTGACTCGTGGATGCGTGTACCCTCATCTGCCGCAGAACGACCTTGTTCCTTGGAGTCTTGGATGATACGGTCAATGTAGTCCTTCTCAAGCTCGTCCGTCCGCTTGGGTAGGGTAAGAGCCGCCATAAGTACCTGTTGCTGTAGCCAGTTAATCAGGGCTGGCTTAGCCGACACCCCCAATATTGTAGTCACACTAGGAACTAGGTTCATTGTCCTAGCGTCCCTCAGCGTAGTATTACGTGGCGAGCCATCCTTCTTAGATGGAACGGTGTACTGGGGTGCGCCGTCCATGGTGTACCAATGTGTGGACTCTTGAACGTGTGTGTTTTTTGCAATTAGTGACATTGGTTATCCTTTAGCAATCCCATGCTCTCAGGGACTTATTTATACGACTGTTGGGGTCATTAGCTGTCTTAGCGCTTGTCAGTTTCTTTTTCATGCCAGACATACGGGCACAAAATGACTTCTTCCTAGGCCCACCTTCTGGCTGTGGAGCTTTAAGCCCCGGCTTGTCTGGGTTAGCCTTGTTGTAAGAGGCTCTGCCCTTAGCGTTTAAGCCACCAGATTCAGCCTTGCCTTCTTTGCGAGTCCATGCTTCAGTCTTTTTCATTTCTTACTCCTTAGATTTACCAAAGATGCCATAAAACACATTTGGTATACTACGCTTCTTCTGTGCAAGTTTCTGTCGTTCTTTCATTTCCTTTCTTCCTTCAATCACGGTTCTCTCGTATTCTTGTTGCAACAATCCAACCCAATCTTTCAGTAGGTCAGCCCTGACCATCAAGCTATTCTTACGCCATCTATCTAAGTTGCCAATTTCACCCTCAACTAGAAGAAAGTCAGCCTTCAGAGTTATTTTAGAATTGTATTTTTTAGTCATCTTTATCCCCTATCTGCGTATTCATACCAACGACCAATGAAGTTCTTTAGGTCATCAAAGCACTTTCCTCCGTGCTTTAATGCACCTCGCTTGTTAATCCAATCAAATCCAAAAACCACCGTATCGTCATCCGTGTGCCCATGAATGACGACAACAACAAACTGTGATTGTTTTGCTAGGGCTTGCAACAACAGCACCTGCCCCTGACTCATGCTCTCCCCTTCCCTCTTCCACTCCCCGACTAGAAATTTGCCTTTACGCTCAATTATCATGTCTATGTCACATGGCAGAATCTTCGGGTTGGACTTAATCATCCCTCGAAACTCGTTGAAGTCTATGTGGGGCGCACGAGAATTCCTCATTAACCTCATTTTGAGGTGGCTGTGGTTGTCGTAAATATACTGCTATCCAGTATGGTTGGGGGTGGAGGTTGGTTGCCAACCTGAGTTGGTGTTATGGATGTCGCCACTACATTGCCAAATGGATTGCTGTAAACAGTCATATTGCCAACCGTAGTAGCACTTCCCAGTGCAGCCCCCATATTGCCGTAGAGGTATGTATCGCTGTATGCGCTACCACATACAAACAAGCCAATAATTATATAAATTATTCTCATAATATTCTCCAATTAAAACGGCAAGTTATCTTCAAACTCATCAAATGGTGAGCTAGGATTAATCACTGGGGCGCTAGTTGGTTGCTTAACTGGAGCTGACTTAGCTTGCCACTCTGGAGACAGCGCTATCTTTTTCCTAGTAAATTCAGAGAATGACTCGTACATCTCCATGTCTGGCTCTTGAATCCAGAATATCTGGGTTTTATTAATTCCCTCTGGAAGTCCAGCTTGTTTGATGATGCTAGGAACTGGGTTGATGGATACTATGTTGGTGTACTCTTTGCCATCCTTAGTGCTAGTAGCCGCTGTAATCATAGCCCACACACCTATCACGTTAGATAGTTCAAAGCCAAGCTCCTCTGCCCTAGTGAAATCTTTACCTCTCCATGAACACAAATCAAGTCTAAGATTTGACTTCTCGGACAGGATGTTTGAGTAGGTCTTGGACATAGACATTGGCTTGCCTGCACTTGTTAGTATTGGCTGACCAGCATCGTCCTCACCGTGAATCTCAAATTGCAACATCACTTGAGGTATCTTTTTTTTATTTCCTTGCCACTCTTTTTCTTGTGTACCTAAATCAATAATCCTATAACACCTAGCCAGATGCATACCTACTGGCACTTGTACAAAACTACATGACGACCCGCTTGACTTTGTTGTGAATCCCATTTGAATCTCCTTTATGTAAAACTCCCATACCACACTCGTACCGAATGGTTTCCCAGTCGGCTCTACTAGCAACACCTGACTCAGCCCTAGTGAGGGCTTCTTCAAGAATCTGCATTCTTTCCATATGTAATTGATGCATCAGAATGTCTGAATCAATTCCAAAATCATTTCCATCAACGTCGCTATTGTTCAATTTTCATCTCCTGTCTAATGCGTTCAAAGGTCTTTAATATATCCGTGTTGACTGAGTTCGTTGGGGTGTACTGATTATCTAATACCCACTTACCCCTAGACCTCAGCCACTCCAGACTCTCTTGCCGTTTTTGCTTGTTGTACTTAGTCATATACACTACCTCCCATTCCACTTTGGATTGTTACCTTGGCTGGCTTTCTAAGTTCTGGTGACTTGTAGCCATATTTTTTAGCTAACAAATCTCCAGCATGGACGATACGCGCACCTTCAATCGTAGGCTTAACCACGAATCGTTCTATATCCTCATCAGTGCGTAAGCGATACGTACCAATGCGAGATATTTGGCTACCCGTCAACACAAGAGCAATTGACGGCTTTAATCTGTGTAAAATATTGTTCATCTGATTTATGGTTAGGCAGAAGCGCTCCATCATTTGCTGTTTGGTGCAACCCTCGTTGTTACGAACATAGTCCAGTATTAAATCTTTATTGGTAGCGGTTTGTATCTTTCTATTGGGTTTCATTTTTATCTCCACAGTAAACTAATTGTCAATGTATCAGATGTAATTTTAAATTACAACCCCCTTGCAAACTATTTTTATTAGTGTAATATGCAAATAGATTCACAACTACGGAGATTTGAAATGACACTCGAAAAGTTCTTTGAAGGAAAGCCGCGAGGCTCTAAATTGTTAATGGCTAAGTCGTTGGGTATATCCAAAACTTGGCTCTCACTTGTCATTAGTAGCCGTAAGCAAGCAAGCCCTGAGTTATGCGTTGAAATCGAGCGCTATACCCGTGGTGCCGTGAGTCGTAGGAATCTACGACCTGACGTATTTGGAGATATAAGAAAATGATATGGTACAAATTCCACGTTGGTGATTACGTCAATAAGACATCCCACATCTCAGATGCCGAAGACCTTACATACAGACGTATGCTTGACCTGTACTATATTAGCGAGAAGCCACTTTCGTTAAATATCGAAACAGTTGCTATACAAGTCCAAATGGACGTTGATACGGTTGAGTCGGTAATAGATGAGTTCTTTGTTCGTGCGGACGATGGATACCACAACTATAACTGTGATAACGCTATAGCAAAGTACACCGCACAGGTTGCTAACAATATAGAGCTAGGTCTAAAAGCTAGGGGCAAACCAAAGCCACACAAGAATCCAAAACTAGCGGCAGTTCTAAGGGCACCAAGATTGAAGACAAAACTGAAGGCACAAGCGAGGGGTTAAGCATGAATTACTATTTTCACAATATCGGTGATTATCGTAGAGACACTACCCACCTGTCTTTGCTAGAGCATGGATTATATCGTCAGTTATTAGATACTTACTATCTTGACGAACAACCCATTTGCGCTAATCATACGAAACTGATACGTTCGTATAACGTCCGTACAGAGGATGAGCAACAAGCACTAATAAATGTGTTGAATGACTTCTTTTTGTTGACAGAAAATGGCTACATACATACACGATGTGACAGTGAGATACTAAAATTTCACCAAAAAAGTGATAAAGCTAGGTCATCGGTAGCAGTCCGTTGGGCTAATAAAACCAAGGGTACTGATACGAACGTAATACGAAAGCAATACAAACGTAATACGAAGGCATTACTAGAAACATACGAAGGCAATACTAACCAAGAACCAATAACCAATATAAAACCCCCTATACCCCCTTCGTCGAAATTCGACGAGTTCTGGAATTTGTGGCCTCAGTCGAAACGCAAGGTCGGCAAGGTTGCGTGTTTGAAAAAGTGGAAGTCGTCTGGTCTGGATGCGATAGCGCCTAAGATTTTATCTAGCGTACAAGCTCTCAAGACCAGTGAACAGTGGGTTACAGGGTTTGAACCAGCACCAATGACGTACATAAATCAACAACGGTGGGAGGATGGCGTTGGGGCAACAACACCAATGAGGCGTGCAATCGTAGGGGTTAGCCCTGTGAAACTGCGTGAATTTGTGGAAAACACAAACCCCTCAGAACGCTCAGGAATCGACTTTGATGATGACTAGGCTACCTATACATATAACAGCATACGTTCGTCTACTGACGAGCATCCTAGTGAGTTCTAGAGGCATATTATGACACCAGTCGAACAGTTATTATCAAGATTAGACAAAGTTAAGGGTAAAAGGGGAGCTTGGACAGCATCTTGTCCAGCGCATAAAGATAAATCACCTTCACTGGCAATTCGTGAGACGCAAGACGGTACAGTGTTATTGAAATGCTTTGCTGGTTGTACCGCGTCAGAAGTTGTTAATGCTGTGGGTATGGACTTGGTTGACCTATTCCCACCACGGGACGAAGAGCATCACCACAAACCAACTAAGCCAGCATTCTACGCTACGGACTTGTTGCGTATTTTATCTTTCGAGGCGCTGTTGTTGGCTGTTGCGGCTAGTGACATAGCTAACAGTAAAGAGCTTACCCATGCCGATACACAAAGGATTAAATTAGCTGGGGAACGAATTCAGGAGGTAACACATTATGCAAATATCTAACATCGAGCAGAAGTCTAGGGCACTTGACGAGATGCGTAGTGTACGCATTATCCGTGATGGTGATGTTGACTTCGATAAATACATCACGGCAGAAAGCCATGCCGAGCAAGTTAAGCCAGCTAGTCATTGGCTAAAGGAAATACTTGACGAGTTCAAGAGTCCAACCAAAGAGATATTCCAGACCATGCCGTGGGAATCAACTAAGTCTTCATTCCAATTTCGCCCCGGTGAGGTTACCCTGTACGCTGGTAGCAACGGAGGCGGCAAGAGCTTAATCACTGGGCAGATTGCGCTAGGTCTAATGAAGCAACGCCAGAAGATATGTATCGCCTCATTCGAGATGAAGCCCAAGCGCACACTGGGTCGGATGCTTAGGCAGTTCTGTGGTCAAAACTTTGAGGAGCCACACATGATGTCCAAGGTCTCGTTCATTGAGAAGATTATCGGGCGTTTTGAGTCATTCGCTGATAACAAGATTTGGCTGTATGACCAACAGGGAACGGTGACCACCAAGCAAGTCATTGCTGTGGCTAGGTACTGCGCTGTGGAGTTGGGCATAGGTCATATCTTTATTGACAGCCTGATGAAGTGCGTGTCTGCCGAGGATGACTACAACGCACAGAAGTATTTCGTAGATGAGTTGACTGCTCTGGCTCGTGACCACAACGTACACATCCACCTAATACACCACATACGCAAGTTATCTAGTGATGAGGTCACGCCTAACAAGAATGACATCAAGGGCTCTGGCTCTATCTCCGACCAAGTGGACAACGTGTTGCTGATGTGGCGCAACAAAAAGAAAGAACATCAATTGCAGACTGGTGGCGCAGTAGATTACCTAACACCAGATGCACACCTAATGTGCGAGAAGCAACGCAATGGAGAGGCTGAGGAGTGGTATTCACTTTGGTATCAGAGAGAGTCTCAGCAGTTCGTCGATGCACACGACGCAACAACAATGGCATTTGACCATGGCGGAAGTTTTTAAAGAGGGTGAAGGGGATGATGCGTTCCGACACCAATGTCTGGTGAGGCACGTGTTGTCCATGAGGGTAAATGACCGGGGTGCGGCGTGGAAGTTTGTTAGGTCATGGAATGAAAAGCACCCAGACTCATGCCTGCAAAATGATGTAGTCAATCAATGGGAGCGTGGCAACCGTGGTGTTAATGGAGATTGGAGAGATGCGTAGAGCGGCTAAAGCTGACAAGAATCAGGCAGAGATGGTGTCCGCGTTCAGGACATTTGGTTGTTCGGTGCTACACCTACACCAAGTCGGTGGTGGCTGTCCTGACATAGCCGTTGGTCTGAACAAGAAGACGGCTCTGGTTGAGATTAAGGACGGAGGTAAGGCTAAGTCTGCACGGGCACTGACAGCAGATGAGCAGAAGTTTCACGATAGTTGGAAGGGTAGTTTGTTTGTAGTAGAGGACTTGGGCGATGTTATTGCTCTGGTAAAGGGGCTAGAAAAATGATTGGAGACAATATGGAAGATGCACAGATGAGAGATGTATTTGCAATGATAGCGTTGTACAAAATTATGGGAGCATCCACCAAAGCCACGAGCAAGGAGGTTGCATACGCCGCATACGAACAAGCCGCACGCATGATGGATGCACGCAAGGACTTTACAGGAGAAACAGCATGAGAGAGATTGACCCACACGACGCAGTCGATTACATCCTACTCAACGGCAAGAACTTTGCTAAGGCTAAGTCGGAGCGTGTTTACTTGGAAGAGTACCGCAAGAGTCTCAAGGCTCTGCTGATGAAGCGCTCTATGGAGACAGCTATTGGCGCTCAGGAGAGGGAGGCATACGCCCACGAAGACTACCAAGCTATGCTACTAGGTCTACGTGATGCAATAGAGGCAGAAGAGAAGCTCAGGTGGGACTTGATAGGTGCCCAACAACGTGTGGAAATTTGGAGAACGGAGCAAGCTACAGCTAGGGCTGAGGGTCGAGCCACAATATGAACAACAAGCTAACCTCTGAAGAGCGTGTATACGTTGGCATGGTCAAGGCGCTACCCTGTAGCGTCTGCAATGCACCAGCTCCATCGGAGGCGCATCACTTCAAGCAACACCTCCAGTACACTGTCATTGCACTGTGCGTAGACTGTCACAAGGGCGCATTCAATGGTTGGCATGGGCAGAAGAATATGTGGAGGGTTATGAAGATGGAACAGATTGATGCCCTCAACGTAACCATACAAAGACTCATTAAAAACATGAACTTATAATTATTTTAATTTAATTTGCAATTAATGCTTGACAAGTTGTTTAACTCTGAATTAATATACGTTTACTGGCTACGGAGTCAGGCATACCAAGGAGATTCAAATGCAAAACGTACAACTTAAAACAGAATCGGTTCAGTCGCTATCAGCAGACGTACTAGGTGAGTTGCTTGCACAAATCAAAGTGCTGACAGACCGCGCTGACTTCATCAAGGACGGCATCAAGGACTCAGCATCAGCAGGTGGCGCTAAGGTGGTAGAGGGCACACTGTTCAAGGCCACATACATCGAGGCCAATCGCTCCACGGTTGACTACAAGACACTGTGCGCTGACCTAGGTGTGACCGTAGAGCAGTTGGCTCAGTACACCAAGACCACAGCAGTGTTCTCAGTCAAAGTAACTTCA
>Ga0049080_10000314_pt1 | contig 15796 bp, 24 predicted proteins | sample GreLakmeER15MSRF_FD_66716 | JGI IMG/M metagenome (GOLD analysis project Ga0049080, IMG submission 66716) | Freshwater lentic microbial communities from great Laurentian Lakes, MI, USA - Great Lakes metaG ER15MSRF | ecosystem: Environmental > Aquatic > Freshwater > Lake | place: Great Lakes... | reverse complement strand
CCAGTGCTTAAGAAATATAAACTCAAAGGCACCTTGAGCGTCCATAATCATTCTAGCATTTCCTTGAATATCAAATCCGGCGCAATTGATTTTGGCGGTAGCGAAATTCAAGTGAACCCCTATTGGTTAGAAGACCATTATCAGGGTACCGCTTTAAAGGCGCTGAAGGAAATCAAACAAGCCCTGATGGCTGCTGATTATTATGACGAGTCGGATGCTCAGACTGATTATTTCAATACCGCATATTATTTTCATATCAATGTCGGTCGTTGGAATCAACCCTATCAATTGGTGAAGTGATGCAAAATCAAATCAAAAAAGGAATTAAAATTATGCGAACGATTAAAGTGGAAGCTTGTGTATCATCATTGCGTACCTTGTCAATATCTGAATTGAATTATTTGGCTGACCGATTGGTTGAGGTAGATTCTGCGGTTGCTGACCAACTACAATTTGCTATTGATGTTGCCGTGCGTGAGCAAGATTTGGAAGAAAGCATTGCAGCATGAATGATGCCCGCATAATGGTTATGGAATTGGTTCTCAAAGGCGAGTTGCCGGTTGAGTATGTAACTTTAGAAGAATTGCAGGAAGTTGAAGAATTGGTATTTGACCTGGCTGCTGCGAAAAAAACACCTTACGATACTTTCGAAACGCTACAATGAACAATAAAAACATCCGACGTGGTAATGCTGTTGCGAAGGACTTACACAGTTCTAAATATCGCCAGCGGGTTGTGTTTAGCAAGAAAAAATACAACCGCCATGTAAATAAAAAATCCTATATGGGAGAATTATATGTCGGATGATGCCGAAAGCTTTGATGGTATTTATTTTTTACCTTTTGTGAAGAAAGGCGAAGAATTAGGTTTGACCATATCATATTTCAACTTTAACACAAAAGCATTACACGAGGCACCTCCAATAGAGAATACTAATTTTGGCGACAAGTATTACATTGCATTTTTCAAACGTGATGATGACGGCAATGCTGCCTTTGATGATTCGTTTGAAGCAATATTAGGAGAACCTGATACCTATATCAAGAATCTTGCCGGTGCAGGTGTCTATGGTTGTATCGTTCGTAAGACTGCTAAATCAGGCAAGTGGTTTAAAAATTACCTCAAAAGAACTATAAAAGATGTTACAATGAATAGATTAATCAATACTACAAAATCAGTTCTCAATTCTAAACAATAGGAAAATATCATGCCAAACTGGTGTTCTAATACTGTTACCATCAGCGCAGAAAAAGAAAAGATTGATGCTCTCGAAAAATTTCTTGAGGAAAAGGAAGGTAAAGACTGGTTCGATTTTGTTCTGCCTTGTCCGCAAGAATTGCTTGATGTTGGTCCAGTTGACCATCTTACGACCAATGAAGAATTGGTAGCGAAGTATGGTTATAGTGACTGGTACACTTGGTCACTTAAAAATTGGGGTTGCAAATGGAACTGTGATACACAAGATTGGCACCGAGAATCAGAAGACACTATCAGTTTTTCGTTTGAGTCGCCATGGGGACCGCCAACTGAATTGTATGATTATATGCAAGATAATGATTACAATGTTACTGCTCACTACAATGAAGAAGGCATGGGTTTCGTTGGTATGTTTGATGAAGGTTGTGACTATAGTTACGAATATTCAGACCTTGAATCGTTAGAGGCTATTCCCGAAGAAATTGTAGAGCATTGGGATTTACAAAGTCGCATTGAAGAACTAGAGGAATAATTATGAATATGGATATGTCTGCTACCTTTCTTGCTGGTAGTATTTTGGTGATGTTAGGTTTTATTGTTATCCTCATGGGTATAGTTTTGATCAACAATATTTTTCATAAGTTTTGGAAACCTGTGAAGATATTTTGGCCGTCTGCATCACCATATGAAGTTGAAGTGAAGAAAAATGATCCTGTTATATTGAATGAAGGTAAAAAAAATGAAAAGTAATGCGTTTGATACAAAATATGGTCGTGAATGGTTGGTCGATCTGTTGAAAACTGATTTGGCAACGATTGTGTTTGAGAAAAAAGACGGAACTATGCGTGAGATGCATTGCACATTGATGGAACGAAAAATTCCAGTAGAAAAAGCACCGAATGGCAAAGGAAAAAAACAGTCTACCGATGCTCTAGCCGTTTTTGACATTGAAAAACAAGAGTGGCGCAGTTTCCGTTTCGATTCCATTTCAAGAGTTGATTGGAATGTTGACGAATCTATAGAATTTCACAAAGGAATGTAAAATTATGGCTACGAAAGCAAAAAAAACAGTTGCGAAAGTGAAAAAAGTAGCGAAGGTTGTTCAGAAAACTGAAAAACTTCAACAATTTTCAGTTGAGACAGTAACAACCTTCTATGAAGTGCATATGGTTCAAGCAAAAGATGAAATCGAAGCAGAATTTATTGCTATGAATTCAGATTACAATGCCTCGAAGTATCTTGGAACGCAAATTGTTCAAATTTTGCCGTGTTCCAATGAAGAAGTTAAGCGTTTTGAAAAAGTTGACAGTTACTTTTTTCAAGGTGTTGCGACAATTGACGAAAACGATCATTTGTTCTACTTGAATCGTGATGGTACAGTCAACGGAAACATGAAACCTGTAAAAATTCGGTAGTATGTTCAAAGATAAATGGATAGATATTCATTATCCACTCCAAGGTGAAAAATTAGAAGTTAGTTTCAACATTCCCCAAAGGTCTGTTGAAACTATTTCTTTCCATGATGCGATAGATGATGCTGCGAAAGAAATAGCAAAAAAACACAATGACATTTTCATACCCTTAACCGGTGGACAAGATAGTGAGTTGTGTTGTAATGTATTTTTGAGAAATGGTATTCCGTTTACGCCGGTCATTTTTATGACGCCGTATAATTTGCAAGAAGTGAAGTATGCAATACAGTATTCTGAAAATTTGTCGTTGAAAACAAAATATTTGTATTTTTATGATGAGTTCAAATTCAATCAAGAGGTGCTTCCAAGATTTATAGAATTTTTAGGTCGCATCAAACGAATTCGATGGTTCAATGTTAGCCCATATGTGATATCTACTTTTCTTCCTGGTACATACATAACCGGAACTATGGATCCTTGGTCTTTCAATTGGTGCGAAGACCATAAGAAAGGAATTTACGACAATACACCGAAGACATACAATGAAGACTTGTATCTGTATGATTATGATTTTTATACCGCGAAAGAATGTGACAATTTTTATGCGCCACTAGCATACACGCCTGAAGTGTTCTTCAACATGATCCGTGAAATGGATTTTTCGTTGAATTGTGTTGCTGCTAAAGCAAAGTTGTATGAAGTACCCGAAAGAAAAAAGATTGATGTTACCGTAGATGAAGAATCGAAGATATATAAGTTCTCTAGGGTCATATTGAGAAATAAGTTGGTTGCTGGTGGGTATGATGTTGGACAAATACAATCTTTTATTGGTAGCAAAAGCGATCTATTAGAAAAATACATGAAATGATAGGTAAATGGTTAACTACAAATTTGAAAGAAAGATTTGCCAATAAAGAGTTAGATTTTGATGTATACTTTAACCCATACGCATTCAAAAAAATGTCTTTGTGGGATGCATCAACATATACAATTAAGTTGATTGCAGAGAAGTATGAAAATCTGTTTGTTAGTCTTAGTGGTGGGTATGATTCGGAATTTGTTTTGAAAGTTTGTATAGAGAACAAAGTACCAGTTACACCTATCATTGTCATAACGAATTTTAATGAAGTAGAAACAAGTTTGGCTTTGAATTTTTGCAAAGTGAACAATATTGATCCGATAGTTGTCAAACCTACTGATAGAGAGATTATTAAACTTTGGTATGAATATGTCTATGCAATACAAGGTCGAGGAAGACATTCTTCACCAATATTGAAATCGTTACAGATAGCAGAACAGAATGATGGATGGTTGTTGACTGGTGATTGTCCTCCCACCTCTGACGAACATATTGATGAATTAGATAGACCGATGCACAATAGTTTCCACTTAGCTGAATGGGACTTCTATGCATCAGAGTTGTTTGGACATCCAGGTGGTCTACTTGGATATTCAGTAGAATGTATGTATGCTTTTTTGAATGAGTTAGATATCAATCTAAGCACACAAAAAGCAAAAAGTAAGATGTATGGGCTTAACTTTAGAAACAAAAGTTACATGAATCATTCGTTAGCAATGAATATGGTTTTCAACGCCTTATTGGAAAACCCTGCTGCATATAGTGTAGAATGTGGCACATATGAATCAGTTAGAGATGAATTATCAAAGCATATTGTTCTTTAAAAATTTAAGCAGTATATGGAAGCGTGGCAGAGTGGTCGATTGCAACAGTCTTGAAAACTGTCGGTCCGAAAGGTCCCGTGAGTTCGAATCTCACCGCTTCCGCCAAAGTTTTTAGGTGAAGTGTATGAGATTTTTATAGAAGTGTGGAACATTGATGACAGTATCAGAATCAAAGAATACTTCAAAACCAAAAGTTACTCTTGGTTCTGAATCTTGATGTATGTTTGTTCCGTGTTCTAAATCGCATCTAAAAAAACACACTTCACCGTCAATGTTGTTAATAATTTTCACAATATTTTTTTGTTTTATAAAAGTAGTTTGTGTATCGTTGACCTGTAAGTATAGAGTGCCGCATATAAAACTATCTTCGTTATCGGAGTGTTTGTGAAAGTTTATTCGTTCACCTTGTTTGATAATGTTTAACCAACAGTTTATAGCTGGCTTGTTTATCTGTTGATGTAAACCTATACTTTCAGCATACATATAATATGAAGACTGTAAGAAATTTAGAAGGTTCTGCAATTCAGAACATTCATCTATAAAATGAAATACACTATATGCACTACTGCGTGTGGTAACATGATTGTTGGTAAATACATTGTAGTCCGAAACAAAAGGATAAGTATCTAGAATGTATTGTTCTTTACTTAACATAAACTGAGATACTTGTTTTACATCGCCAGGGTAAGTAAAGATTTGTATGTCGGTTTCTTTGAATGCCATGATAATTATATATTTTCTAACTTGGACTCTTTTGTTATATATTATGCACCGTGTGGTACATATGATTCCTTGTTTACAGAAAAATCATTATCATCATCATGCGTTTATTTTGAGTAGTGGCAATCCAGGCTTTCATTGGTCTAACTTATTGTTGTTCAATGATGACTGGTCAAGTACCGTAGATTTATGGATTACAGAAGTGATACCAACATTGTTGTTTTGTTGGTTGATAGATGACTACAGTTTATTTTTGTTTTATTGGTTGTGGGCTTCTTTGTTACAAGAAACATTAGAACATAAGCCTGATTTGAATGCATATCCTCTGACAATGGGACAATGGCATATGAATCATCATCACAATCCAAAATGTAATTATGGTTTGTTTATCCCGTTATGGGATAAATTGTTTAGAACAGAAGGCTCGTTCGTATAATGGTTATTACGGCGGATTGTCTATCCGCTCATGGGAGTTCGATTCTCCCACGGGTCGCCAAATTAAATGCCCCGATGGCGGAATTGGCAGACGCACCGGATTTAGGTTCCGGCGCCGAAAGGTGTGAGAGTTCGAGTCTCTCTTGGGGCACCAAAGTTTTATTCCACGATAGCACAGAGGTAGTGCAGTTGACTGTTAATCAATTGGTCCCAGGTTCGATCCCTGGTCGTGGAGCCAAATAAGCCCTGTTAGTTCTAGTGGTAAAACGTCGGTTTTGTAATCCGAATTCGGCAGTTCGATTCTGTCACGGGGCACCAGTTACGGGTCTATAGCTTAATGGTAAAGCGGAGAACTCATAATTCTAGGAGTCTAAGTTCAATTCTTAGTGGACCCACCAAGGAGTTTTTATGTTAGATTATGTTATAACTTTTTTTGCAATATTTGCACTTGACTTCGTATATACATACTATCTCAAGTGTGTTCAAAATGATGAAGCGATAGGTGCTAGTTTATGGGCTGTCGCGTGTTACTTGTTTGGTGGTGTTGCAGTTATACAATACACCACAAATTATATAATGTTGATACCTGCTTGTTTTGGTGCAATTTGTGGCACCTATCTAGGTATGATAATGAAAAAGAAAAATACGGAGATTAGCGCAGCCCGGTAGCGCATCTGCTTTGGGAGCAGAGGGTCATAGGTTCAAATCCTATATCTCCGACCATTTTGGGGGATTGGCGTAATTGGTAACGCAGTAGCTTTGCAAGCTTCAGTCAGGAGTTCGAATCTCCTATTCTCCACCACTAGGCATTGAAAGTTGTATAATGGAATTTGATGTTGTAATTTTTACTGATAATAAAACTGAAAACTTTCCAGAACCTTTTAGATTTCGCCCCTTTGGTGCTTGGCGTGTAGCAGATGAATTGCGTAAGCATGGTTATCATGTTATGGTAATTGATTTTTTTGCTGATATCGTCAAGCAAGGTAAAATTATCGAAGTGATAAAAAAGTATGTAACGAAGAACACAAAGATGGTTGGCTATAGCAGCACATTTTTTAATTCTAATGTGCTTGGTATCCCAAAAGGTTCTAATGCTAAGATATTTGAGACCATCAACAATTACATCAAATCAGTTTCATCAGAAGTAAAGATAGCCTATGGTGGCGTAAAGTCTATAGAGTTTGAGCGTATGATTGTTGGTCTAAACAACAATTACAATTTTGATTTCATTGTCCATGGATTAGCAGATACCGCTGTCGTTGAGTTGATGAAGCATATCACCAACAAGAAGATGCTTCCATTAGGTAGAACAGTTAATGGTGTTCGCATTGTTGAACATGATGTTAAGGCAAGTCAATTTGATTTTAGAAATTCTATACAAGAATACAAACCTCACGATTTAATTTCTGATGGTGAAACACTATCAATAGAGACAGCCAGAGGTTGTATTTTTCGTTGTGCGTTTTGTAGTTATCCTCTATTGGGTAAGAACAAGAATGATATGTCTTACTATAGAACCGTAGATTGTATGGCACATGAGATGCGAACAAACTATGAAAATTATAAGACAATCAATTACAGTATTGTTGATGATACCTTCAATGAAAGAACAGATAAGATAGTTAACCTAATCAAGGCAAGAGATGCTGCGAAGGTTGATGCCACTTTCGTGAGTTACATACGAATTGATTTAGTAGAACGATATCCTGAACAGATGAAATTATTGAAAGAGTTGAATCTTAAAGGTATGTTTTTTGGCATTGAGACATTCAGCCATGAGGCAGGTAAGATCATAGGCAAAGGGCTGCATCCTGATAGAACAAAAGAAATATTGTATCAGTTCAAAGAAATATTTCCAAACTCTAGTTTCACTGGCGGGTTTATGACTGGTCTTCCAGGTGAAACAATCCAATCATTCATGCAGACAGTCAAGTGGCTAGAAAAAGATGATTGTCCAATTGATACAGTTAGCGTTACTGGTTTAAATTTGTATGACACTAGCGCCGATCAGAATAGTTTGTTTACGCAAAATCCTGAGAAGTATGGTATCTATAAAACAAAAGAACATTTCTATATCAATGAAAATTGGACATACAGCGTAGCACATAAAATTGCCAAGACGGTTGATAAGAGCCTATCTAAAAAATCTAAAAGATTAGGTGGTTGGGTAAGTTTAGGACTATGTAATTTAGGATATACTTTTGATGAAGTTATATCTCCTGGGTTCATAAGACAGTCAGGAAAAAGAGAAGAAATAGACAATCGGTTTAATGAATTTCGAGATGAATACATTCAGAAGATATGTTGCTAAATGACAGAAACTATTATCCTTACTACATGGTCGGTAACTTTGTAACCACCAGTAAGTTTGAGGCATTGAAGAAAGCGCATGATAAGAAAATCAATGATGTTAAGTTTCACTTCCATGATGATTTATTTTCACAACAAGATTGGACTATAGAACCGCCAGAATCACTTGAAGAATTATACCGTCAACGTGCTGAACAATTACGAAATCAATATGATTATTTGATTCTTGGTTTCTCAGGTGGCTCAGATAGTACCGTAATATTTGATGCGTTTGTGAAGAACAACATCCATCTAGATGAAGTGGTCATGTTTCACACCTACGCGGGCGAGAATGATAGAAATAGTTTCTATAACTTTGAGACATTCAATGTTGCTGTTCCTTATGTTGAGAAGCACCTGAAAGATAAGACTACAAAGATTACGATAATAGATCAGACGCAACATACTTTTGATTATTGGAACATAGTAGACAAATTTGATTTCGTTCACTACAACAATTACAATTTTAGTCCTAACAATCTAGCCCGTCAATATGCAAAAGCTAATCTTTCAGTTTTTGATGAGAGTAAGTCTGTTGCATATATAACTGGCATAGATAAACCATGCATAGTGTATAATGAGGGTGATACCTACTTTCATTTTACAGATTGCATAGACACTACCGTTTCGTATATGTACCACGATAAGGGTAAAACAAAGCATATAGATGAATTCTTTTTTTGGACACCAAACTTTCCAAAAATTGTAGTAAAGCAGTCTCATGTATTGAAGAAGTTCTTAGACAGGTTAGATGCAAACACTTTGAAGTTGCTTATAGATCAGAAATTGATGTATGAACAGCATGGTGAAAATGTAATAGTAAAGAATCAAAAGTTTTACAGAATGACGAATGAATTGATGACACGGTTGATTTATCCATCATGGGATGCAAACACTCCATCGGTAGGTAAATCTTCTACTGGTTTCATATACAGTCAAAGAGATGGTTGGTTCTTTAATTCAGGTAAAGAAGAAGTAAAGAATTATTTAAATGCTATGGATCACTATTTGATAAATGTGGGTAGTCAGTTCAAAGAATTTGAAGGTAAAGGTTTGAAGAAAATAAAAACAAAGTTGTATTCGTTGCAGAAAGAAAATGAATGACAAAAGAACATAAAAAAACATCAGATTATCAAGACATACTATCAACCGAAGATTGTGTGTTAGATGCTCTTATGAAATTGAAAGCTAATGATGATACAAACAATAAAAACAATAACGGAACAGTTTCTATCCCTGCTTCAGGAAGATCCGGTACGACCAACGATACCACACCTTGATCGTGTTGGTAAGAACAAAGATATTTTTGTTTTGCGGAAAGAGAATGATATAGTTCGGGCTATTACCTGCGTAAGTTATCAAAGTAATATTCCAACAACCGAATCAGAACTATTTGAGGCTTGTTCAGAACCTACTGTTGCAGTATTCTATACAATATGGAGTTATGCACCAGGTGCTGGTCGACAATTGATATTTGATGCTGTTGAATATATCAGAGAAAACCGAAAAGAAATAACTCGATTTGTAACATTGTCACCGAAGACTGATATGGCAAGAAGGTTCCATACAAGAAACGGTGCAATCGTATTTCGTGATAATCCAGAAACGGTAAATTACGAATACAAAGAAGTTCGTATATAACGCGAGAGTGGTGAAATTGGCAAACACAAGGGACTTAAAATCCCTCGCTTCGGCTTGCGGGTTCGATTCCCGCCTCTCGCACCACGCCCTTATGGACAAATTGGTAAAGTCGGCTCTCTCAAAAGGAGCAGTTCTCTCAGTTCGAATCTGAGTAGGGGTACCAAACAAACTGGCGTTCGTTCAACGGATAGGACATGGGTCTTCTAAACCCAGAATGGGGGTTCGATTCCCTCACGCCGGGCCATCATTTAACCAATGGATTAAAGAAATCATAATCCATATATTGCCAATCAAAGAAAATAATATATAGATCAATCTAAGAACTAAAATTATTACTTTTTTCATACTTTTCCTTTAATGTTTTGACACCCTCTTTCTATAAGCAATAATTGTGCAAGCCTCTTTAAGTTGCCTACTATTATAAATAGGCAATAATAACAGAGGGAGAAATGATGATTGATCCAATCAGCATAGGTTTAGCAGTAGTCGCAGCAAAGGCTATTGTTCATAATGTGCGTGAAGTGGTAAATCTTGGACATGACATTGCATCACTCGGTGGTGAACTTTCTGGTTTTTTTAAGACACAAGGTCAAGTAGAAAAAGCCAAAGAAGAAGCCCAAGCTAAAGCGGATGATCCTAATAATACGGATGAAAATGCAACATCGTTAGCTTTTGATATTGTTATGAAAGCTGAAGAAATGAAGAAGGCAGAACAGGAATTAAGAGACCTGTTCAGTCTTACTGGCAGAATGGATTTGTACCAACAATTGTGTGAACAGCGTGATAAAATTATTGGTAAGAGAAATGATGCTGCAAAACAAAAGAAGTTAGCTGCCGCGGCTAAGAAAAGAAAACAAGATGCGGAAATGCAGCAAGTGCAGGTTTTTTTTGCTATAGTGTTTGCTTTGGTTATTGGTGTTAGTTTATGTTGGGGCACTTATTGGGTATTATTTGATGAAGAAAGCCCGTTCGTGCAACAGAGCAAACCTGTAGCTAAGAAACGGTATTGATTGTTGCCTATTTTGGGGCTTGACAAATAGTCGGGTATGATGTATACTATGCATTACATTATGGAGACTTGATATGACACGAATTACTGATGCAAATTTGTTATTTGTTGGACATGAACCAAAATTCTCAGTTGAGTTGACTCGGATCAATCTCATTCAAACTTTGAATTGGTATGCTCAAAACAAAGACCCCAAGGATGCATATAAGTATTCTTGTGATTATTTCAAAAAGAAACTGAAACTTGATGCTTCCGAATTACTAAAAAACAAAAGTAACACCTTCGGCTTTGTTTGTCGCATACTAACGAACGGTGGTACTCTGCCAACAAAAAATCAAATTTGGTTTGATAATGAAGTAGAAGATGTTCGTAAAGCAATGAAGCCCGTAACAGAAGTTACGGTCGTAGTGAAAGATGATAAACCTAATATTCAAGACCGGCTGAAAGAACGTGCTAGTGATTGCATCGGTGAACTAGAAGGTCAGATTGATGATATGATCGAATCTAACTTTACTGCTAATGTTGAGCCGTATGTAGTATTTCACACCATGGGTATCAAAGGTGCTCATACGAAAACTATTTTAGAATGGGCTAAGAAAGTCCGTGCTGAATATGATGAAGCGGCTACAACAAAAGATGCTGATCTGAAAGAGGGTTATTCCAATTTCACGAAGCCGAAGATGAAAAAGATTATTGCGTATTGTGATCAAGTTATCCTTGATTGCAATCGTGTTTCTGAAGTATCAACGAAGTCCCGCAAGCCGCGTAAGCGTAAGGTAAAGACACCTGACCAATTGGTTACGAAAGTGAAAGTTTGTGATGAGTTTAAAGAGTTGGGTCTTAAATCAGTATCAGCCACTAGCATTGTTGGTGCCTCTCAATTGTGGGTCTACAATACCAAGACTCGCAAACTTGGAGTGTATAATGCGGAAGATGCTGGCGGTCTTTCTGTAAAAGGTTCTAGCATTATCAATTTTGCAGAGAAAAAATCTGTGCAGAAGAAACTACGCAAGCCAGAGAAAATGATTCCCGATGTATTGAATGGCGGTAAAATTTTTCTGCGAAATGCAATTGAAAGTGTTCGTGCAGTTGAAAGTCCGTTGACTGGTCGATTGAATGCTGATACCATTCTGTTGAAAGTAACAAAATAAAAGATTGCCTCTTTTCAATGAAAGACTGTGTTACAATTCTTACACTATGATTATATTCGACTACAACCAAGTTGCAATTTCAAACCTGATGGAACAAATTGGGTCTTCTAAAACTACTGTTGATGAGAGTCTTGTTCGGCATATGATTCTCAACACAATTAGGACTTATGTAAAGAAATTCAAAGTGTCACATGGACCAGAAGTTGTTATTGCCTGCGATAACAAGAATTACTGGCGCCGTGAAATCTTTGAACATTACAAAGCTAGCCGTAAGAAAGCCCGCGAGGCTTCTGGTCACGATTGGAATTCTATCTTCAATTGCCTTGGAACTATTCGTGATGAGTTGATGGAACATTCACCATATAAAGTGGTTACTGTTCATACTTGTGAGGCCGATGACATTATTGGGACATTGACACAGAAATATTCAGCAACACAGAAAATTATGATTCTGTCCTCTGATAAAGACTTTGCACAATTGCAGAAGTTTCCTAATGTTGAACAGTATTCGCCAATTCTGAAAAAGTTTATCAAAGAAACCATGCCTGCTATGCAATTAAAGCAGATGATTATTCGTGGTGATAAAGGCGATGGTGTACCAAACATTCTATCTGCGGATGATGTGTTTGTTTCTGGTGGGCGTCAAAAGCCAATTACCGAACTGAAGATTATCAATTGGTTGAATCAGAAGCCTGAAGAATTTTGCAATGAAGAAATGCTGCGAAATTATCGCCGCAACGAGATGATGATTGATCTTACAAAAGTTCCTGAAAAACTGTCTACAGAGATACTACATACATATGAGAACGCTTCATGCCGTTCTAAACAAGAGTTTATGAATTACATGATTGCGAACCGTCTCAAAAATTTGATTGAAGTATTGGATGATTTCTAATGGGTTCCGAAAGATTATATTCAGAAATAATGGATGAGTTTCGTGAAGCAACCACACGACCTGCGCGTATCGCTGTTCTAAGAAAATACGATCACGACAGGTTTCGTGAATTTCTTCGTTTGACATTTAACCCAAATGTAGAATTTGATGTTCCTATTCCAAAATATAGACCTGCGCTTGAACCAGCAGGATTGAATTTTACTTATCTACATAATGAAGTGCCTAAGTTGTATCGTTTCATTAAAAATCATCCAAAGCGATCACCAGATTTGACAGAAAAGACAAGGGTTTCTCTTTTGATACCATTGCTTGAATCACTACATAAAGATGAAGCTGTGTTGCTTGTTGGTCTTATCAATAAAGATTTGGGCGTAAAGCATTTAACGAAACAAGTTGTTATGGAAGCATTTCCGGGAATTTAACATGAAGATTGTTGTGGTGTCTGGAGGTTTTGATCCAGTTCATTCTGGTCATATCGCAATGTTCCGTGCTGCTGCAGGATTGGGTAATAAAGTTATTGCAGGTATCAATTCAGATGAATGGCTTACCCGTAAGAAAGGTAAACCATTCATGCCTATCTACGAGCGCAAGTGCGTATTGAATTCGATTCGTTACATTGATGAAGTATGGGAATTTGATGATTCGGATAATACTGCTTGTGACTTACTCCACGAAGTTCGTAAATATTACGGCGATCACATTATAATTTTTGCAAATGGTGGTGATCGTAATCAAACCAACAACGCTGAAATAAATGTACCGGGAATACAACACGTTTATGGCATTGGCGGTAGTGACAAAATGAATTCTTCTTCCATAATCCTAAAGAAATGGACTACATGAAAGTTGCGGTTGTAACTCCTACTATTGGTTCTGAACATTTAGCGCAATGCATCGAAAGTGTTCAGAATCAAACATATGAAAATTTGACTCATTACATTTTTTTTGATGGTGAAGAACATTTTCAAAAGATTTATCCCCATACACTAGATAAAACCAAAAGACAAATTAAATCTATTGGTCTACAAGAAAACATTGGCAAAGGTTGGTATGGGCATCGCGTATATGCTGCTTGTTCGTTCCTTGTGAATGCTGATGTTATCTGTTACCTTGATGAAGACAATTGGTTTGAACCAGACCATGTTGAAAAGATGGTAAAGAAATTAGAAGAAGATAATCAATGGGTTTATTCACTACGAAAAATTTATAGCAAAGAAGGAGAATATCTCTGTGAAGATAACTGCGAATCGCTTGGCAAATGGCCTGTTTATATTAATCATGAATTATTCCATATTGATACCTCATCTTTTGCTGTTAGGCGTGATGTTGCTGTTCGTATAGGTCACTCATGGTATGGTCAATGGGGTGCTGATAGACAATTCTTTACGAATCTGAAAAATAATTTTACTAAGTTTGATTGTATCAATTCTCATACTTTATGTTATCGTTTAGATGGAAATCCAAATTCAGTAAACAAACAATTTTTTGATGATGGTAATGCAATAAACGAAAAGAAATATGGCAAGCAGTTTCCGTGGAAAAATAACGGCATCATGGTTGCACCTGGAATAAAAATTATACTATGATATGGATTAAGAGAACTGATTTAGATGGTGTTCTAATTGTAACGCCAGATACACAATCATTAGATCATCGTGGTATGAATGTTGAATCGTTTAATGATCGTGAATATGAATGTCTTGGAACAAAATTCATTGTTGATAGCATAAGTTCTTCGCGCAAGGATGTGTTGCGTGGCATCCATGGTGACTCGCGCACAACGAAACTTATATCTGTTTTGTTTGGTGAGATTTATTTTGTTGTTGTAAATTTAGATAAAGATTCTCTACAGTATACTCAGAGTGAATCTTTTTATCTCTCAGCGTCTAATTACAGGCAGATTTTGGTACCTCCAAAGTTTGGTAATGCACATTTGGTCATTTCTGATTATGCCGTCTTCAGCTACAAGTTAAGTGCAGAGTATGATAGAGATTCGCAATTCTCTGTTCATTGGAATACACCAATGTTAGATATATGGTGGCCGTCAAAGAAACCAATCCTATCTGAACGTGATGAGAAAGCATCAGAATGTCTACCGTGAAAAAAGCGTTCGTTACAGGCGGATCAGGTTATCTTGGTTCTCACCTATGCAAGTTACTGAAACGAAATGGGTGGGAAGTTTCTATTTACGACATTAAGCATCCAGAACACAAATATTACGATTGTTCTTTTGGTCGTTATGACATTCGAAGCCGTAGTGATTTGCGTAATTGCGTTGAACATATAAAACCTGATGTAGTGTTTCACCTTGCTGGTCGTATTGAAGTGGGTGAATCAATAAAGTATCCGACAGAATTCTATGAAGTAAATGTTGGGGGTACCGTCAATCTTTTGATTGCTATGCATGAGTTTGGTATCAACAACATCATTTATTCATCGACAGCTGGTGTATATGTTCCACAAAAAGAAAAGTTGTCCGAGTCTCATCCTGTAGATTGGCAAAATAATCCATATGCTGGTTCAAAGTTAGCAGCAGAGCAGGCTATCAAACAATCAGGAAATAGTTACTGTATTTTTCGATATTTCAACCTAGCTGGCGCTGATCCTGAAGGTGAACTAGGTGAGAACCACTTTCCAGAGACTCATTTGATTCCTAAGATTTATGAAAATCTAAATAATTTTGTAATCAATGGAGATACTTACGATACACTAGATGGAACTTGCATCCGTGATTTTGTTCATGTTAGCGATGTTGCTGATATGCACCTACAGATGGCTGAAAAGATGTTGAATGAATCTGTTGCAAATGTAATAAACTTAGGAAGTGGAATTGGATACTCAATAAAAGAAATTTTGAATTTAGTTGGAATCACAATTGGTCAAAAGATTCCTTACACTATTGGACCAAAGAGAGATGGTGATCCTGATATATTGGTTTCTAATATTTTTAAAGCGCAAGAATTGTTTGATTTTAAACCGAAACATGGTATTATGGAAATTTTAAAAACTGCTTATGATTGGCACTTAAAAAAATGACAAAGATGAATGAAGTGATGATGCTTGGCGCCAAAGAAACAATTGATACTACTTTACTAAAGAACCACACTTATTTTCTGAGCGGCGAGATTGATGAAGATACTGTTGAACCAGTTATTCGTTGGATCATGTATGAAAACATTATCCAAGAAGAAGGAAAGATTTTGACACTCTATATCAATTCTATTGGTGGCAGTCTATATGATTCGTTTGCCTTGATTGATGTAATGCGTAGGTCTGCATATCCAATATCAACGATTGGTATTGG
>Ga0049080_10000309_pt1 | contig 15861 bp, 9 predicted proteins | sample GreLakmeER15MSRF_FD_66716 | JGI IMG/M metagenome (GOLD analysis project Ga0049080, IMG submission 66716) | Freshwater lentic microbial communities from great Laurentian Lakes, MI, USA - Great Lakes metaG ER15MSRF | ecosystem: Environmental > Aquatic > Freshwater > Lake | place: Great Lakes... | reverse complement strand
GGACCCAAAGGACCCAAAGGACCCAAAGCAAGAACACCGGATTCCGACTCGGACTATGAGGACGCCTTCGGAGGTGGAAAAGACGATGACGAGAAGAAGCGCGAAACCGACTTTGAGAATGCCGTGGATGCTGCAGATCCGCTGCGCGTGGTAAAAAATAAGGGGGATATGAATTTCTTAGTGCAGTTGCAGGCCGCCGACCCAGGTCTTTTCAAAGTTCAAGGAAAATACGCGGAAACGTGCCAAAAAGCGCAATTGCGCCAGCCTGTTGTCATGAGCCCCGATCAAAAGAAATGGGCGGACGAAAATGGATACAAGGATGGCTACCAAAGTGCATTGTTGTACGGCAGCGATCCCGACAAGTCAAAGCACAACTACTATATGTGTCCTACCATTTGGTGCCCCGATTCCAAGGTGGCCCTAAGTCCCAGTCAGTTAAAGGACGGTTGCCCAGATCCAAAAGAAAAACCGTGGATCATCAATAGGAAAAATCCAGGAAAGATCCAGCATGCCGACTTTGTTGAGCCCGAAGACGCAAAGTTTTGCCTTCCGTGTTGCAAATTGCGCGATCCCAACCCAGCGACGACTAAAAAATGCATGGCCAAAATTCATGGCGATGACCAGCCCAAGCAAAGCGAGAGAAATGAGCCTAAACTAGCCGACGACACAAACATCAAATCAGTGAAGAAAAAAGATGAGAAATACAATATTATTGTTGCCCCACCCCTTCTAGAACCCGGACGATATGGATCCGTTCCAAGTGCGATCTATGCCGCATTAAACCTTCAAGCAAATGATATGTTCAAACCTTGCATTTCGAATGCAAACGTGAAGACACACAATGAGTGCTTGGTGCGCTATGGCATCCCGTATGCATCAAAGGTAAAAGACGCAGCGGTCGGTAAAGTCCGCAAAAGCCGACAGCCACGTAACGCCGTGAAAGACACCTTCATGCATGCGCTCGGCTATCTGATGTTGGGTGAAGACAGTGGAAAGAAGGAGCTGATTCATCGCATCGTGGATCAAATGGATCCATTGACATTCATGACACTCGAAAACGGTCTTGTTCTCTTGTCGTTTTTGAACAGCGACCCCATTATCCCGAGCGACCACATTGCACTTTTACCACGTTTAGCAAAATGGCTGACCAAACACAAGTCATATTCATCCCTTTTTGGGTTGGACAGAGTGAATTTGTTGGCGAGCAAGTGGGAGACTATGCATAAGAGGGCATCAAAGGAAACCATGTACGAGCTCTCCCGCCAGCTCGCAATTTTCGTTTCGTTCAAGAATTTTATTACTCATTTAGAATCCGATGAACCAAAGAACACATTCCTAATGAACGATGTCTTGAAGCTCATGCGCACGCGCCTCTTGGTTTGGGAAAAAGATAAAGACGGCTTTCTGTTTTTGCGATGCCCGTTATACACGTATCACGACGAGATTGATAGTATCTTACATTTATCGTATGACTACGTAATGTTATTGCACGAAAACGGGTTCTATGAGCCGATTGAATTGAAGAGAAAAGGAAAGGCTAGTACTACAAAACTAAACGTGGATCAGTTTCCCGCGCTACGCCATTTGAGCATCCAATGTAAAACGCCAGCCAACTATAGCAATCCCGCACCCATTGAGAAATTGCGCTTACTAAGCACGCTAACGCATCTTCGTGTCAGTGGTGCATATCAAATAAATACGGTGGTACTCAATGACGACATTAGCATCCTGGGTTTCATGACAATGAACGGTCTCTTTATTATGGCGACCGAGGACCTTCAACTCGGTGCGCTCTTGAACCTTCTGAAAATTTTGAAAATTACTTCCATTATGTATTACAGCGATGTCAATAAAGACATTGAAGTGCCGTTGAGCACGACGGAATGGCAAGAGTTCAAAGAAATACTTGACGAATTAAACTATGCGTGCCCTCATAAAATCCAAACTGCAAATGGTAAAATGGTAAGCATACAAGTGATCATTCCTTCCATTGTCAATATTCCCGCGATCCCTCAACGTATTCAAAATGGCGATCCATTGTATGATTATGAACAGAGCGAAAGCAAATCGACAAACAAATGGTTGTCCCTGCAACGAAATGTTGCGTCCGTTTTGCTGCAGCACTATGATGAATGGGTTGTGCCGGTGCTCAGCATGAAGCGTGGTGCGCGCGTCGAGGCCCTTTTCCCTCAAGTTCAAAGGGAAATGAACTTGTTGAAATCCTTTAAGAAGGTTCGTGTAATCCTTGAAGAGTTGCCTTTGGAAAGTAAAGATGAATTGGAACACTACAAGCGCACTGCCGGCATGAACACAAAGTATCCATTTTTTAGCATGAAACCGTCGAAAGATTCTAAGAAACGGGAATGGACGTTCTCGCAAGTTGCCGTGCAGAAGAAATTACCCGACGAGGTATTTTCCCCAATTCATAAATCCCGTCCTTCCGTCAAATATTTACAAAAGGGAACACATGTTGAACTGCAAACAGAAAATGAAGAACTGTTGAAGAATGAAAAGCATGCCCATCCAGACATTCCTGCAATCGCATTGCTAACAAATGCCCGCGAGGAACTTCCGAGTCGTTGGACGGATTTTACAGCAAGTGCGGCCACATGGAAAGAGATGACGCGTCTAGTAATGAGCAATTACACGGCAGATGCCTTGCCGGCGCTCTTTGTGTATATGGGTCAGATGATCTCGTTGCAAATTACTCCTGCCATGGTTGCAAATGCGACACGTTTGTTCATTGCGAACAACATGCTAAAAGGAAAAGACATGATCCGAGATTTAATGTCACAAATATCCATGCAAAGGGCTTGGCGCGACGCGATGAAAATAGCGCTAACCAAACCCGTTGATATGGTGGAGCAAATAATGGAATTGTCCTACAATAAACGCGTTGAGCTGTGGCTGGACGTGGTCAGTAATTCCGAGCGTCTATATCCCCATGACGTGTATCTCCTAGTGTGCGCTAAAATAATGCAAATCTCGATATTGGTCATTGATTATCGAGCAAAGACGGACAAGACAAAAGAGAAAAAAGTCACGGGCAGAGGCGGACTCGACGATCAATTGCGTGCGGCGCATCTGTATTGGGATTCCGAGCTTCTTCGCACCGACGCTTTGTTCAAAGAGCGCCCCCTTGTCATTTTGTGCAAGCTTGCTAATCAAAAGGCGACTTATGAGGAGTACCAAGTTGTTGCTCACAAAGACAAAGTATTTTACAATCATCTATCTGATGCTCCTATTGACGTGCAACACCTCGTCATGCTTGTCAAACAAAAACAGCAATAACAAAATAATAATAATTGCGAACTCCGTACTGCGAGCACCTACGCGCCCAGCACCTTTGCGAGCACCTACGCGCCCAGAACGATGTTCGGAACGCCGAACATGCATCCCACTTCTTTCTTTTCAGGAATCTTAAAGTCGAACATAAGATTGCTGATTTCACAAGACGGCGCCAGAACGCGCGCTTTCGGTTCCTCCTCATCGTCATTTCCACGTGCCTTCATTTGATTGATTTTAGCCTTCATGGCATCTGCGAGAAGTGCCATGTATTTGTTTTCGTCGAGAAGAATATCGCTGTCACCCGTTCCACACGGCGGAAGTTGGCCCAACATGATGTTCGCGCTCACGCCGTTGATGCGGTCATAGTCACTGAACACGCTGGCGTTGATCAGCATGTCCGTTGTTTCTTCGAAGCTCGACTTGGCAAGCGGACCAACGTCTCCGCGGTTGATGCCGTGACGATCAATGGACATGAGGAACCCACGATGCGTCATGGTGTCGATGAGAAGCGAAAGATGGCGGTAATTGACGAAGCTCTCGCGAATGACCGACATGATTTCGTTGTAGATGGCCGTGCGCGCCGCCTCAATTCCGAAGCACTCGTAAATCTCCCACACATCGTTCGAGAAGGTATGTTCGGCATCCACGTTCGGATTGGCGAGGATCTCTTGGAGATTGCTGCCGTCTGTGTCGAGGACCCATTCGGTAACCTTGTGGAAGTTTTGCGTGAGGGGATTGTAGAGCTTACGGTTGGCAGTGTGCATGCTGACCTTGTGAATGCCCGAAGAACCCTTGATCAAGACATTGTGGAGAAGGTTGTGCTCAAGTGCTTTCAGTGCCGCCACTGCGTCCTCTTTTTCAATGTCTTTCATGACGTCGCTGTTGAGGCGAATGCGGAAGATAAGCTCGTCCGCATTGTCGTCCGAGAAGAGGCATTCAATTTGGTTCGAGTAGGACTGGAAGATGCGAATGTAAATATCCATCATCGAGAGATCCTTGGCATCCATCTTGGCCTTGTTGATCTTGATGCGCAAGACCCACGGGGAATCGGATTTGCACAGTTGGGTATGAGAGTCTTGGAATTTTTTGTAAATGGTCATCATACCGGCATCCTCATCGACATCGGTTCCAAAGTCGTCCTTGACAGGATCAAAGTAGATTTCGGTTTTATCCACGAGTTCAACCAGGCGCGTGATCTCAAGTTGGTTGAGCACCTGCATCGCTCTCATCTTGGCCTGATCCACATTCTCGTCCTTGATGTTGCCTTCTTCGTCCTCGGTCGGATCAAAGACGGTTGCGATGTCCGGTTTGAGCGAGATGTTAAGCGAAGGCGTCTTGATGTTGCGGCTCACGCTGAGAAGTTCCTTGAGACGGGGCACACCAGATGTTGCTTTCACTGCAGCGGCCGTACCAGACACGTGGAAGGAATCAAGTGTGTTATGCACGAGGATGCCGCAATCCACCATGAAGCTGTCGTTGCCGGGCACGGTGAAATCATACACATATTCCTTGGGATCGGGTAGGTATTCGAGTTCCACGATCTCATCCCAAACGACGTTGGCATTCACAGCTTGCTCCAGAAGTTTGATGTGTGCCACGACATCGGGAAGGTTGCCTGCAAGATCGTTTGCGGCTTTGAACAGGGCCACATATTTCTCGAGTGTTCGGCGACCCACACTCGGTTTCTTTTCCCATCGCTTATAATTGCGCGATTGCCCCGGAAGTTCTAGACGCGATCCAATATAGGCAATGCTATCTCCGCACTCGGGAATCTGATCAATGCCTTCTTGCACATTGTGAGCGCCATCACGCTCGTTGTACTTGATGATCTCTTTCAGAGCTTCGGCCTTGTAGCCAATGTTGAGACCCACCACGTCTTCGAACGTCTTGGCATATTTCTTGCTGATGCAAAGCACGTGGAAAATGTTTGAAATTTCCCGGTTACGCCCTTCCTTGAGTTTCGAGGCGAACATGCCACAGTACGAGAGGAGAATGCTCATGTCGTCAATGAGCCCCTCATTCACCGAATGGCAACGGATCATTTGTTTTTCAACATTTACGTTGCCATCGCCGTCAAAGTAACCACTCACGATGCCCGCAATGAACTCCTTGTTGGACGCATAGACCCATGCGGGAATGCGCTTGCGGTACGAGCCCGTCTTGAAATTGTCATTCATCCATTGCCCGAATTTGGCGGATCCTTTGCCACCAATGGTGTTTGATTTGGAAGTGTAGATGCGGTCCTTGTAAATAGGGTCATTCTTGAAGCCACCTTGGCATTCGCGAATCTTGAGCGAAAAGTCATATTTCATGCAAAACTGTTTTAGTTTCTCCTCGAATTCGGGTGCTGTCTTCGAAATTGTCACGGAGGATGCAACATTCCCGTCCGCAAGGTAAGCGCCGACGAGCCATCCGAAATCCTTGTCGAGGGCAAATGTGCGATCATTGATCTCCATTTCGACAAGAGGATTTTCGATGGTGGGAATGAAACGTGCCACAGGAATGCGATCCCCAATTTCGAGTTTGCTGCCCTCAATCGGAACGATGGTGCCTTCTTTGGTGCGCTTGAGGAACGAATGGCTGAGTGTTGCAGTTGTCTTGCGTCCGCTTCGAGTCTTTACCATGACCATTCCACCGTTGGCGGGATGGCGGGTGACCTCTAGAATTCGTCGCCAAGTTGTCTTCTCATTGTCGCTGACGCCAATGATGTAGAAATCTTCCGGAAGGTAAAGAGCGGTCGAATCGTTGCCGAGGTCGATCACATCATTTTTGTATTTCTTCATCAATGCATCGATGAATTCTCCGATCCCACCAGTGTGTGACTTTTTCTCCATGTCGCCTCCGGAAATAATTCGGACTTGAGTATTTTTGCACGCCGACAGTTGTGTAGCTGGCTCGCCCATGCTTTGAGCCGCAATAATTCCCACCATTTCTCCTGCGGGGCACAACGCCTCCTTGAAATATCTCTCAACCTCGCTGCAAATCCAATCAAACATCTCCTTCTTCATGTGGTACTTGAAGATCATTGGCTTGGGTGAGAGATAGACATTGAGAAGAATTTTCAAGAATCGCGTGCCTTGTGTGGGCTCTGAGACGTATAGATCCTTGACGAGGGAATCAATCTTGTCAAATATGTACATGGGTGTAAGATCCGAGGGAAGCTTGTCAAGACCCACTTGTTTCATGCGGTTGAATGCGCCCGCAATAATACGCTCGAATGGAATGGGGTAAAAGATGGACTCGTTGTGCTCTTTGTGAAATACATTTATGATGATGTACTCGCGGTCGTCAAGCACCTTTTCGTAGTGCTCGCGGCAACGCACTTTCCATGTCTTGTCTTTTGTGGTTGCGTCGTAGGCCTCTTTGGTCATATGAATTTTCATGGACTTGAGAGCCTCCTTGTTGTCCTTGTCGGCCACAAGCAAATGGTCTTGTTGGATCTCAAAAATATTCTGGTCAAGCGTTGAAATGCGTTGGCTCTCAATCTTGGTTCCCTCCATACCATCCTCGCCGTAAATGAACTGTAGAATGGAACCGGCCGCATTTCGAACGGTGTGATCATAATACACCTTGGCGTCCTCCATGGCCTTTACCAGTCTGCGTTGAATATATCCAGTTTCTGACGTGTCCCTGACCTGCAGACCATTGAATAGTTGAAAATTCAATGTTTCTGGTACAGTGATATCATAAACTTTTTGATACGACTTATCACTTGATGCAGGGATTTTGGTGATCGAAACAATCTCATCAAGGATAACATCGTTATGTTCCTCGTAAAGGAATGACATATTGTCGAGAGTTTTCCTTGAGCACAAGCGAGTCAATTTATCTTGTTTCTTTTGTTCAGTGAGGGTAAAAACTTCTCCAAAGCGATACACATATTTGGATTGCACACTCAAAATGTACCTCCGAAGAATGTTCTTGCTGCCAACATTATTTTTCTTTTGTTGAATGTTTGATAATTTTGTGAAGATGCCGTACCGGGCCAATAGATTGCTTATTCCTTGAATCAAATCTTTTGAAACGGACGATACAACCACGTGATAATCAGTAACGCAACCATCTCCTGATATGTAGCCGTCTATGAGCCCTTGTACGAACTCATCTGGTGCAAGAAATGCCTCATTAGGCACATACTTGCCATGTGAATATTTCCCAAGAAAGCGCTCAAGAAATTGCACCAAGATGGTGGAATAGCCCCGCACTGATGTAGAAAGCCCAGGTCGCAAAGGGTTGAACGGTTTAACTTGGGTTTTATGTGCGATGTTGTGCTTGTCAAACCAGTTACGTACAGCTTCTTGAATTTTAGGGTCATTATTTGCGATACTGACATAGTCTTTGCAAGTGTTTCCTTCCGCGAGATAGATGCCAATAAAGAACCCATTCTCTCGGTTCAATTCAAACATTTCCTTCAAAGGCGCAGAGTTGTACCGTGCGCACTTTAGATAAACATGATCGTTGAGAATTTCAAATTGCTTAGTTTTCTTTTTCTCGTCGTTGAGTTTGTTGTAGTCGGTGCCGTAAATATAGTTGTCATCCGATAGATAGTTTCGCATGTTGACAACGCAAATTGTGCTTTTGGTGGGTAGGTTAAATGTGATGGGGACTTTGTTGCCGATTTGGACGTCCTCTGAATTTTTTTCCTCAAATACTTTTGTATTTTTATTCCAAATGAGAAGCGATTTTGATGCCACAACTGACACTTCCCGTCCCCATTTAGTTTTTATCTTGTAGATGAACTCGCTCGGGTCATGGCGGGTTATGTTTGTAATTTTGTGCCAATTCACGTTACCGTCATTGTCGCATGAAGAAATATGTACATCCATGCCAAGCTTGGAAATATCAATTAGCTCCATGTTAGCGTCTTCTGGTCCATAATGAATGACACTATTGTCACGTGCGTTTAGATAATCGTCAATCCATGCCCCAATTTCAACGACCTTGGGACAATTGTTTTCAACGATTAGAAGTTTTGTGTCGTATGACACGGATTTTACTGCTGTCGGTTGCTCCCCTGACTTTCGCCAGGGGCCGGAACGTACCTTAAGCCTTCATTGCGAGTGATTAGTTCGCTCAGACCCACTACTTACCGTTCTCTGAATAGATGCCCTGCTCTTATCATAGTGAGGTTAGGCATTCTACTGCGGATTGTCCAATCTCTATCCTTATTACCATTGGGTACGGCAATTAACCGTGTTCCTCTTTGAAGTTTCCAACAAAGAGTGGTAGATAGAGCTCTCAGGAGTTTCCCGCAACCAGTAGTGTTGCATGTAGCACTACATAGTAGTGCTTCACACTAGGGAGTATCACGCTTTTAACGCTCCCTGTTATTGACAAGCTGTTTATCAATAAGGCCTTCACGGCCGCCCATGGCATGAAAGAATACCTCTTGGGGAGTGAGGCCGCTGATGAATGAGTTGGATACGAATCCACGTGCATCAGGGCCATCGTCGAACTTGACATAATGTGGTAGGGTTCGATCGGTGTAGCCATAAGCCACGCGCTTACCATCCACGTTCTGTTGTCCAACGCACGCCATCATCTGGGTGATGTTTGTGTCCTTGCCCTTGGATCCCGAATTCACCATATTCATCATGCGGTTGATGCGGTCGTCGCTGGCACTCACTTGGCTTGCAAGCAAGTTCGTTTGGTTGAGAATCTTCATGATCTCTTGTTCGAGGTATTCGCTGTTGCTGAACATCGTGAGCTTCTTGATGTCCCCATCACGGACCTCTTTGATCACCTTGTAGGCCTCCTCCTTCATCTTCTTGATGCTGTCTTGCAGAGCCTTCATGCGGGTCTTGTCAGGGATGACGAGATCGCTGATGCCCACGCTGAAACCAGAGGACATGAGCCATCGGCAAATGGTGCGCTGAAGGTTGTCGAGGAAACGGCGGACCTCAAAGGGCCCGTAGTCATGGAAGATCAAAGGAAGCATGCCGTGCGACATTGACGTATAGACTTTCTTGTCCGTGGGACCTGTTGGCTTTCCATTGAACTCGTCCATGTATTCGCCGTTTTGAATCACAACAAGGTCCTTCTTTTTGTTGGAGGTCTTCATGTAAAATCCAGGGGGCGTGATCATCGAATAGGCTTGGCGACCTGTGAACATGTTGAGGTCGCTGTCTTTGGGTGTGGGAAGCTCACCCGTGAAGTAACTATTGACCATCTGCAGGTTGGCAAAGGTCTTGTCGCGAATGCGCACGTGGTCTTTTGTGATGCGGAATGCGCCCAACATGGTGTCCTGGACGACCTCGATCACAGGACCGGCGTCTTTGGGTGTAATGATGTGGTATGGGACCGATGCAAAGTCCATCAGTTCGCTCATAGTTTGAATGCTTTGCGGCATGTGTGTATTCATCTCGTCTCCGTCAAACAGAAACTCCACTAATTTTCACTAGTGGCTGGAGCACACCTTAAGCCGCATCGGGTTGGCTAAACCGTCATGTGCGACCCACTACCATCTGCTCTCTGAACCTTCTCCCGCCTCTGCCATAATGAGGGTAGGGAGCTTGGCTGCGGATCACCCATTGTTGCATCTTCTATGTTTTTACCGTACCTCCGATTTTTCTCCGGAGCCATCACATGCTTTCACATGCAACTTGGTAATAGAAGCTTTAGGGACTTCCCGCAATTTGGAAGTGTTGCTATAAGGGTTATGCCCTTATAACTAGGTGGTTATATCAAAGCCGGAAATTCCACTGTTTTCCACCCCAAGTGTTTTCCGGCAACTTGGGATGCAGCCACCTGTTGCTGACAATGACTGATCGAGAAATCAATTGTAAGTTTTATCAGCGTTGTACGGCGAAGTTACTAGTACATTCAAACGAAACGTTTGGTACGGCATAACTTTAGCCTTGTGACACATCATGGACATCTTGTGCAGCGACGGTTGGCGATTGAAGAGAATGTAGTCGCCATCACGCAGGTGTCGATCCACAATGTCTCCAGGTTGCACTTCTGCAGCCAGCACATTTCGGTCCGCATATCGAAGGGATTTCGTCTCCCTTGAGCTCGCAAGCCGCACATACTTTGCACCCGGCCACACATCTGGGCCGTTGCGAATGAGCTTGCGCATCTCCTCAATGTTGTAATTATTGACCTCCTCAGGGAACGTAAGGTTCATGGCCACCTTGATCGGCACACCTAGCTCGTCGAGACTGATGTAAGGATCAGGCGTGATGACCGAACGCGCGCTCTGATCCACACGCTTGCCGTTCAGATTACCACGAATGCGCCCTTCCTTCTTCTTGAGACGGTCCGAAATCGACTTGAGACGACGCCCATTTCGCTGCTGTGCCGGCGGAAGACCAGGAATCTGATTGTCAATGAATGTCGCCACGTGATACTGCAGCACCATAGTCGTGAGACGAATGTGCTCTTCATTCACATTTCCCTTCTCCAAGCGCGTCTTGAGTTGATTGTTAGTTTTGACAATGTCGCTCAACTTGTGCGTCAAGTCGTCTTCACGACGCGAGCCGTTATCCTCAATGATCGACGGTCGCACAGACGGCGGGGGCACCACCAGCACCTGACAGATCATCCACTCGGGCTTGTTCCACTTTGGATTGAAGCCAAGGAGCTCCATGTCACGCTCCGTAACGCGCTCGAAAATTCGCAGCACATCTTCCGCCGTAAATTCACGAGGCTCAATCGGAACGCCACTGTTGGCGCCCGTCTCCTTCCACTCCGCAATAATCTTCAGAGCACCCTGCTTTGAGTACTTGGAAGGTTGGCGCGCCCCACAACCACCAGCAGTCTTGTCGTCGCCGCATCGCTTGATTTTATTTTTGCCAGTAATCAGCTTGAACATGGCCTCATTGCGCTTTGCCAGATTTTTGATGCCCTGTGCTTTTGCGATGCCCTCACGAACCGAAGGATCTTCGGAATCCGGCGAAGCCAAGATCCGCGAACAGCGAAAGCACACGCACTTTAGGAGCTTCTTGATGTGATCATAAAACATGGCGTGAAACACCGGGCGCGCCAATTTTATGTGACCGAAATGACCAGGGCAAAAAATATTTTTTTGTTCGCAAGTTGCGCAAGTACGGCTGTGTTCTAATACACCCATGCGAGGGTCAAAGAGCCCACCAGGAACCGGGTCATTTCCACTAAATGTATCAGTCTTTGTCACCTCCACCACCGACCGTCGAACGATCTCTTCAGGACTAAGCACACTGAACTGGATACCCTTTACGACTTCGATATCTTGGTCGTAAGAGAGTTCTTTGTATATCGACATTTGTGTGGCTTAATCTAAACTTACAACTAGATTTTTTAAATGAGTATTCGTGTTAAATGTACAGATGGTAATATAATTTCAATTTTTACAACAAATTGTTTGGGCTTGGTTTGATAAAAAATAGAAAAATAAAAAACCCACACGGCTCGCAAGCTCGACTCAATATCTTGTAGAATCAAAAGAAGGAATGACACATAAATCTAGCCCAAATACTATCTAAAAAATTGACATACATTTTAGAAAACCATCAATCCCAATATGCAAACGCGCTCACGTAAAAACATTACAATGTCGAAGAATGAGGAAAATATTGTTTTGCCAAACTCGGAGAGCGATAAAGATTACATTCCCGAAAGTGGTGATAGCTCGAGCGACGGTGATGATGACAGTTTTATTGTAGATGATGACTCCGATGATGACATGGAAGAATACGAAGACGGCGACGACACCGAAGGCAGCGAAGACAGCGACGCCGGCGAAGACACAGAAGGCAGCGACGAGGACGAGGACGACGACGACGACGACAAACCAAAAGCCCGTCGGACCATTGTTCCTCTGCAAATTCTAAATGCACTGCGTCATCGCGGAGCATCTTCGCGCTTTATGATTATTTCCAACGATGACGACGATGACGATGATCTCCCTGTGATGAAAAAACGCAAACGCAAGGACACAGAAGAAGAGGCCGCGATGCGCAAATTCGTAAGGAAATATTCTGAGGAGGAACAAAAATATCTGCGCAGTCTCTCGCATGAGCAGCTCGAAAAAATAAAGGAGTTTGAGAAAACGATGGAAGTCATGAATAATATTCCCGAAGTCCCTCTTCGATTCAAAGTTCTCACATCAACAATGGAGCTTGGCAGCAAGCGCCTCATTCTTCAACGACTCGATCAATTTCAAAAGATGCACGACGGCGCCGGTGAATATTACAAGCTGAGCAACTGGCTACAATCAGTATGTCGGCTACCCCTTGGGATGTACAACCCCCTTCCAGTAACGCATCAAGACAGTCGCGCACAGATTTCCACATTCCTGCAAACCACAAAAACCCAACTGGACACCATTGTCTATGGTCATTCTGATGCAAAAAATCAGTTGCTGCGCATCCTTGCACAGTGGATCTCTAATCCGTCCTCGAAAGGCCACTGCATTGGCATTCATGGCCCGCCCGGCATTGGTAAAACATCGCTCATTAAAAATGGCATCAGCAAAGCACTAAATCTACCTTTTGCATTCGTTCCCCTCGGGGGTGCAAGTGACTCATCGTTTCTTGATGGGCACTCTTTTACATATGAAGGCTCCATGTATGGGAAAGTCGCCGAGGTTCTCATGCGAACACAATGCATGAATCCCGTCATCTTTTTCGACGAACTTGACAAGGTATCGGAGACAAACAAGGGCGATGAAATCAGCCACATCCTCACGCATTTGACCGACAGCACTCAAAATGACAAATTCTACGATAAATATTTCGGGGAACTAGATCTCGACCTATCAAAGGCACTCATGGTGTTCAGCTACAACCACGAGGAGAAGATCGATCCAATTCTACGAGACCGTATGATTTCAATCAAAGTAAAGGGGTATGATACTGAAGATAAGCTTCAAATCGCAAGGAATTTTCTGATTCCATCTATTCTTCAACAATATGGTTTCAAGGACGAGGACATCGTTTTCTCCGAACACATCTTGAAAAGCATCATTCAACGGGTGAGTGAGGAACATGGGGTACGTAATTTTAAACGCGGCATCGAGTCCATTGCGAGCTGGGTAAATATGTACCAATACGTCCCGCCGCCGGATATGAATGCAATTGAGTTCCCATACACCGTGAGCGAGGAGTGTGTCAAAAAGATGATTATTGATACCAACAAAAGTGCAATGACAAATGCGATGTACATGTAAAATAATGCTGCTAGAATGTAATGAAGATCAAAGCAAATGCTCCTTTGTTAGCGTCCATTGGTTTCATTTTTGTTATTTATGTTGTGTGGTGGGCGTATGATGAACATCAAGTAAAATTTGTTTCGGGTGTGCTGACCGCAAACTTCATAAAAAACGACGATGATAAATACATTGCGAGCCTATCATCCGCTGACCTTGTTGCACGCAAGGCAACATCAAGGGATGAGTACAAGCTGTATAGCATGCAGGCCGCCAGTAATTTTTCAGAATTCGAGAAATTTAAATTAAAACAGGCCGTTAGAAAGGCTGATGCTTATTTCAAAACGCTCGAAAAAAGCATGCCGTACTTCAAGCATAACAAGTCATTACACTGGCAGTTTTCTCGAACATCGGGGATCTATTACGAAGGAGGACATCCGCACACACGCAAGGATATAATCTTCATCACAGATGGCGTAATGACCCGGCAAATGCAAGACATAGTTGAGCTTGTTATTCATGAACGAATCCATGTGCTTCAACGCCAGTTTCCAAAGGAGACAACATCGCTCTTTTTAGACATTGGTTTTCAGAAAGTGGGGGTGCGCGCGGATTTTCCTTGCGCAAGAGCAAACCCCGACTTGGACGAAAATATTTATGCACATCCACAGATGCTCGAAAATCGCCCATGGGTGTCATGTTATTCTTCCGAGACTCCATCTTCAATCCAAGATGTAACCACAGAGGATATTTTCGAACATCCTTTTGAATATATTGCATACACTTTGGCAAACCAATATCAGAGCTAGCCCAAATTTTATAAGCTTGTCAAAATGTCCAACTCAGTGTCTTATTTTTTATTTCAAGATGGCGGCCTCAAATATAATTTTATGTTTGAATCCCAAATGCAACCAACTTGCATCCGAAAATGTTCAAAGGAATTTTGGAACATGTGGTAACTTAAAGTGCATGACAATGATGCGCACGTTTGGGTGTCAAAAAATGGTTTCATTGTACAGTGACCATATTATCATTTTAAAACAAGCACCAGAGTATGCTTCTAACTTTACTCTGTGTCGTAATTTTTTTCGAAATGAGATCGAAAAGAAATTCTGCAGCATTGAGCCTTCAGAGGCCAACCGTTTTCTCGAACACGAGGCAACATTACTTCTTGAAGAAATTGAAAATTGGACATCTTCATTCTTTAAGGAAGTCGGAGTTCGGGCAACTTTTCCTTGTCTTCGATCAAGCCCGGACGACAATATATACTCCCATTCGCATATGATCAACAATCATCCATGGGTTTCAGTAAGAAACCCCAACATCTATTATATATGTGACAACAAATGACGTGCTTGAGCATCCATTTGAATATATTGCTTACATTTTGACCAATGAGAACAAATGCTAGCCCAAAAATATAAAATTGCCGAAAATATTTAATCTCCCAACCGTCAGATGCAAAGCTATTACGGTATTTGCGTATTTGTTTTGTAAAATGCATCTACAAAATATACTATGCCTAAACCCAATGTGTTCTTCACTTTCGTTAGATAATGTAAAACAAAGCCTTGGAACTTGTTCGGATGCAAAGTGCATAACAATGCTACGCATATTTGGCCGTTCAGATATGGTATCGAAGTACGAAGACCATATTACAATTTACAAGCAAGCACCGCAAATGTACGAGGCAAACTTTATGTACGTGCGTGATTCCATTCGATCTGAAATTGAGAATAACATGAAAACGCCTCATGCGTCACTTAATCACCAACGTCTTCAACCAACAATTCCGACAATCACATGTGACATCGCTAAATTGCAAATTTTATGTTTTCAGAATGAGAATGAAAAAATAAGAGGCAAAATTATCTTTTTGAAGACCCTTGGACATTTTTCAAGCCCAAACGTTATAGAATCCTCTAAGTGTCCAATACGGGAGCTGTATTTTTCATTTCAAGATGGCGGCAGTAAGTAACGCCATGGATATTATTTTATGTCTAAATCCAAAATGCAGACAGCTTGCATACGAAAATGTTCATATGAGTTTTGGCACATGTACTAGCCCGAAGTGCATGACAGTGATGCAAGCTTTTGGGTGTCAAGAAATGATTTCTACGTACAACAACCATATTGTTATTTATAAACAAGCACCGGAGGAGTATGCTTCCAATTTTAAGTACATTCGTGATTTTTTTCGACATGAAATTGAGAAAAATTTATCGAAGCCGCTAATTTCCCCGAGCATATCCAATGCTTTTCGTCCCAACAACATTGATAACCTCGACATCGGAAACCTCCGCTTGTCATGAAATAAATGTGATTTTACAAAAGGTAACCATGGATGCTTCAAAGGTAACCATGGATGCTTCAAAGGTAACCATGGATGCTTCAAAGGTAACCATGGATGCTTCAAAGGTAACCATGGATGCTTCAAAGGTAACCAT
>Ga0049080_10000296_pt1 | contig 16216 bp, 23 predicted proteins | sample GreLakmeER15MSRF_FD_66716 | JGI IMG/M metagenome (GOLD analysis project Ga0049080, IMG submission 66716) | Freshwater lentic microbial communities from great Laurentian Lakes, MI, USA - Great Lakes metaG ER15MSRF | ecosystem: Environmental > Aquatic > Freshwater > Lake | place: Great Lakes... | reverse complement strand
CAACACCATATCCTGTATAACCCATAGGACTCATTAGAATCATTTTATTATTCATTTTTCATATACTCTGTTGTGTGTGTTATTTACTTGAATGAACGTTGTTTTTTTACCAAAATCTTTTATTTTTGTAGCACCTATATAAGTACAAGCGCTTCTTAGTCCACCATAAATATCTTGTAATATGTCTGTAGCTAAACCTTTATATGGAACAGTAACGCATTTACCCTCTGCTGTTCTATATGATGCTACTCCGTCATGATGTTTATCCATAGCGTTTTTGCTACTCATGCCATAGTATTGTAATGATACTTTGCGTTTTTCAACATCAGGAGATTGTGGGTCGAAAGGTTGCCATCCACCACTTCTCATTTTCCATTCATATTTCCATTCTCCTTCACATTCATCAGCGCCAGCAAACATACTTCCAAGCATTACAAAATCACTGTTACCACCAAAAGCCTTACAAATATCTCCGACTACTTTGCAGCCGCCGTCAGAACAAATATGACCACGAAGACCATGAGCAGCGTCAGCACATTCCATTATGGCGCTCAGTTGTGGGTATCCTACGCCGGTTTTTAAACGAGTGGTACAAACACTGCCCGACCCTATACCAACCTTGACTATATCAACTTTTCCATGAATGATTAGTTCTTCTGTCATCTCTGGAGTAACCACATTTCCGGCCATTAAAATAATTTCAGGAAATAATTTACGAATATGAGTAGCAGTTTTTACAAACTGTTCTGTGTATCCGTTTGCAACATCAAGACAAATATTTGGAAAATATCCATTACTATTTTTTATAGTGTTAAAAACTCTCTCTAATTTTTCTATATCTTTTTTAGATGTTCCAGTGGAGTACCAGACGAGTTCTGTTGGTTCAATAAATAAATTTACTAAAACATCTTCATCATAATGTTTATGTAAACAGGTAATTGCTCCAAGAGGAGATAACGATCTACCCATAGAAGATGTTCCAACCGTGTCCATATTGGCAACCATGATAGGAGCACAACTAAGTTCTCTAGGACTGTGAGCAAATCTAAAACTTCGTACTAAATCAACTTCTGATCTACTTTTTAGTGTTGATCTTTTTGGACGAATAAGAACATCATCAAAATCTAGTTTAGTTTCATTAATTATTTTTTGCATGTTATTTTCTTAATAAGTTATAGTTTTTTATAAAATATTCTATTGTAGAATTTAATCCATCCTCTATTGAGGTAAAATTGAAATCTGGAAATAATTTATTTATTGTTATATCATGACTTGACCTAATCATCATACCTTCTGGTTTGGATTTGTCAAAAACAATATTACCATGAAAACCCATAATCTTGGCTATATTAGTAACGATTTCTTCTATAGAATAACAAATGCCTGTGGATATGATTATTTGTTCCGGAATTTCGTTATCGAGCATTATTTTTAAAAGATCAGCAACGTCCTGAGCAAAAACAAATTCTCTTTGTGCTTTTCCAGAACCCCACACTTCCAGATTTGTATTACTTAATTTTGCTAAATAGGTCTTATGAATTAATCCCGGTATTACATGACTATCGTTTAGATTATAATTATCATTTAATCCATACATATTGCTTGGAATAATGCACGATGTCTTTATGTTGAATTGTGTTTTTAAGCATTTCGATCCTATGCTTAGTATCCTTTTTCCGTGAGCATATCCATAATTAGATGGATGTGGCTCTCCTTGTAAAAGATATTCATTTAGTAGTGGATTTTTGGCGTCTTTGGGAAAGATACATCCAGATAGCATAAATATAGAATTATTGAGACTATATTTTTGACATGCTTTTAAAATATTAAGATTAATTTGTAAATTATCTATTAAAAAATCATATGGGGACTTTGAATTAGCGCTTACCCCACCCACCTTTGCTGCTAAATGCACAAGTTTTGATACGTTATTATTTTCTATAAAATGACATAGTTGATCAAAATTATAAAGATCGAGTTGAGATCTTGTTGGTTTTATTCCAAAATCTATACAGTGACCCAACAATCCATTTCCACCAGTAACAAGTATATTACTGCTCATACAAACTCCAGATTTTCATTCATTAGTCCCCAAAAATTATCATTAGCATTAAAAAACTGTGGCATTATCCCATATGGGTTCATTATTGATCTATAGTCTTTTCCAGCGTCGTGATGATCCAGATGAAAAAACATTATTTGGTTGTCCTCAAGATCTCCTCCAAATTTATATTTTTGTGATAATCTAATATGTAATTCTATATCCTGCCATCCCCAGTATGGTAGTTCTTCCCACCAGCATGTGCTATCCTGACCTATTTTTCTAGACATTAAAAGAGACATGGCCCTACCGTCAAAATTTGTAATATTAATTTTATCATGACGAAATGATGATAAATTATTATTAGAAATAAATTGATCTGTATCTAAAAAAGACTGAGCATCGTTATACGATGGTCTGGGTAGATGGTATCTTGATCCCCAAAAAAATGTATCATGATTATTTTGTATAGATAAATTTTGAGTAAAATCTACTAGTCTAGCAAAATTTTCGTAGGTTATGAAACAATCAGAGTCCCAAAAAATAACATATTCACCAGAACTTCTTTGAAATGAAACATTATAGGCATGCGCTATAGAATAGTCCGACTGTTTGCTATATTTCTTTCCAATATTCTGTGGAACATAAACACATTTAAAATTTATATGTCTATTTTCTAGAATAGAATCAACTATTTTAGTATCGCTACCCCAGTCACATAATATAACTTCAATTTTAGGATTATTTAATCTGTGTAAATTATCGCAAAGTTTATTTAGACTTATTTTTAATCTTTGATCAACTCCACCTCGCCCATTAACATCACATCCATACTTATCATTTTTGCCTTGTAATAAAATAGATAATAACATATCATTGTGTCCTTAAAAATTCATACCATTTTAATGTTGATAAAATACCATTTTCTGTATTTATAAAATTTTTAGTGCCAAACTCTTTTTCATATTTCTCTATACTAATACTAACTTTATTTGGGTTTCCAACCATAGTATTATTTTTATCTCCACACGAGATTGGACTATTTGTATGTTTGGCGATAGTTTCTGCTATTTCTTTTATAGACGTTTGTTCTTTACCCGTAAGATTATATACAGTAGAAGTTCCTTTACAGATAATATCTAAAATCATTTGAACCATATCGCTAATATAGCATAGTGTTCTGGTTGCGGATCCATCGTCGATAAGATTTATTTGATTTGATTCTAGAGCTTTGTTAATTAGATCATTAATTACTCTAGAATCATTTAATTTGCATCCAGGCCCATAGGTTGTACTGATTCTTCCTATTTTTATATTTGCTAAATTGGACATACTTAAGCATATTGTTTCGCCACATCTTTTTGATTCTATATAGCATGATCTAGGGTGGTCTGTTGATGTTGTGCCTATGTCTTGTTCCGATATTGCTTCTTTATTCAATCCGCTATATATCTCGCTGCTACTGCAATAAAAGAACGTGCCACCTTTATTTAGAAGTCTAAAAAGATTCATTGTGACAGAAGTATTAAGTTTTATAGTTGATAATTTATTATCTAAGAACTTATTGGGTTGAGCATATCCGGCTGAGTGAATAATAATGTCCGCCCCATTCAGATTTTCTGCAAAATAATTTTCTATAAAATTTATTAGAGGATCCTCTGTTAAATCTCCAACTATTGTTGTAGAACTTTCAAAAAGATATTTAAGATAATCCGGAACACTGCTATTTATGCAACATATAGTGTTGATAGCGTATGTTTTTTTAAGTTGATTTAATAGTGCTAACAAATTAAGTCCAATTAGACCAGAAGCTCCTGTTATGAGTATGGTTTTATTATTGAGGAATTGATATTTTGTAATATCTATATTTTCGTAGGATTCTGATATTAATTTATGCATTCTATAATCTTTTTTTGTATTCCTGATATATCTAAATTAAGTTTTTTGTCATGTTGTTCTTTAGATCCATAATTATATAAAAACTTTCTTGGTATACCTATATTAGTTATATTATATAATCTATTATCTAGAGTATTCGTGACAATATAGTTTGTGGTTCCTTTATAGAAAGGTTCACATATAATAATTTTTGAATTGAAGTGTTCAAGTAAAACTTTTTCATCAAATGGCCATATTGTATTATAATACAGTAGTGTTACATCTAAATTTTGTGTTGCTTCAAAAACTTGTTGTAGCATAGGTCCGTAGCATATAATTGTAGCTTTTGATCCTGTTTTAACTATATTAGCTTTTCCATATTCGATATCAAAATCTAAAGAGTGTTCGGTTTCGCTAAGTCTAAAATATTTTGGATTATTATTTGTATATGTTGCTGTCAATAATTTGTCTAATTCTTTAGAATTCCCTGGAATCATGATGCTCATATCTTCGATTGTTAACATCAAAGATATATCACCTGGACAATGATGAGTACAACCAAGTCCAGCATAATCATATGATGATCCAACACTAATAAAATTTCCATTTAATTTTTGATAGCCAAAATCTATTTTTATTTGTTCAAAAGCTCTTTCTACAAGAAATGGAGCAATTGTATGTACGAAAGGAATAAGTTTATTTTTAGATAAACCAGCAGCTAAACTTACTGTGCTTTGTTCTAGTATTCCTATATTATATACCCTGTCTTGTAATACTGTAAGTTCTTCATTAAAAGCAAAAACACCTATATCTCCTAGAAGTAAGACAGTATCTTGGTCTCTATAAAGAATGTTTTTTAATGTCTTAGCAAATTGTTTTCTCATAATTGATACATCCAGCTGCTGTCGCAATATGTTTTATTTGGATTTTTATTAAATATTTCTGTTATCGCTATCTTAACAGAGTCCCATGTGTAGTCATGACCGGCTATTATTCCACCAGCTTTTATTTTTGGTAACCATGTCAATATATCTTCTTTGACAGAAGAGTATTGATGATTACCGTCTATATATATAAAATCTATACTTGAGTTTAGTATTAATTGACAATATTCAATGCTAGACATTTTATTTTTTTTTATATTTGTATTTTTAGATACAACTATATCAAAAAGCATTTCTGCTTCTTTTAATTCTAGTTCTTGTTTTGCTAAATCAATTATTGAGCAATCTTCTGTGTATGGCGACCAAGGATCAACACAATTAATATTACTATTTATAAATTTGGCTGCTATTATAGAAGAGCTAGCGCCACAATAAGATCCTATCTCTACAATTTGTAAATTATCTCCTAATATTTTATATGTATCATCGCATAAATTTTTAAGACCATCCGCATGAATTCCGCCACGAAGATTATATGTTAATTGATGCATACTATTTTTTATATTTATAATATAATTTGATTATTATTAGGTATTTTATGATGCCACTCAGGGTTATTTTCCATTATTGGAATACCATGACCTTTGATTGTATTGCATATAGCAATATTTGGTTTTTGATTATCATTATGATTACAGATAAACAATTGTAATTGATTATGATCATGACCATTTATATTGGAGGTGTTCCAGTTAAAAGAAACAAATTTGTCTTCTATATTATCTAATTTAACAGCCCTATCGCCAGAACGATTGTAGTCCAGAAAACAGTATAAGTTATCTAGGTTATGATGAGATGCTAACAATGCGGACTCCCATATTGTTCCTTCATTACACTCTCCGTCTCCAATAACAACATATATTTTACCTTCTTCTTTTTTAATTTTTTTTGCTAGAGCCATGCCAACAGCAATTGGAAATCCATGTCCTAAAGAACCAGTTGATGCTTCTATAACAGAAATATTGGAACAAGGATGACCTCCAAAGTGGGAGTCAAATGAACAAAAGTTATTCAATAAAATTGGATCTATTTTTTTGAAGTGTTCTAATATAACATATAATCCAAGGGCGGCGTGTCCTTTCGACAATATAAATCTATCTTTTGGCTGTATAACAGAATAGATATTATATAGTATATCTAAGATAGATAAAGAACTAGGAATGTGTCCTTCTTTATTACTTTGAGCTAGTTCTAATATTCTATTGATAAGAAATTTTTTATTCATTATAAGCTATCATTAACTATATTACAAATTCTATTAATATCGTTCTCAGATAAAGAAGGATGATTTGGAAGATACATGCCATATTTGTGAACTAAATCTCCAAAAGGATATTGTTTTTGTCCATATAATTTGGTATAGAATGGTTGTTTCGAAATACTACCGCATACAAGAGGACGACATTCAATATTATTTGCTATCAAATTTTTAACTATATCGTTTCTATTCGGATGTATAATAGGATAAGCAAAATTACTTATAAAATTTTGAGATTTAATTTGCCAAAAATTATTTACTATCATACTGTCATACTGCAAAAAGATTTCATATCTCTTTTTATTTCTACTATCAATAGTTTTTAATTGCTCTATTCCTAAAAAAGATTGTATTTCTGTTGGTCTAACATTAAAACCAGGATAATAAAATGTATACAAACTATCAAAACTATCAATATTATGCTTATTTCTTAAGAGTTGGGCGGTATCATCAGATAAGTCTCTGTCCCAGCCATGAGATCTGATAGACAGCAGTATTTCGTAAAGTTCTAAATCGTCTGTGGATATAATTCCTCCCTCAATCGTAGAAAAATGATGTCCAAAATATGTTGAAAAAGTTGACATTAATCCAAAGCATCCAGTCTTAGTGTCATTGTACAATGATCCAACACTCTCACAAGAGTCTTCAAGCAAAATAACATCATATTTACTACATAATATCTTTATTTCGTCAAAACTATTTGGGAATCCAAGAATATTTGCAACCATCAAACACGAAGGTCTTTCTTGCTCTAGTAATTTTTCAAGATGATTTATATCAATTCCTAAATTATTTTTATCACTATCGCATAATAATATTTCAAAATCAAACTGTATTGCTGGACTTATAGTTGTTGACCAGCCCAAACAAGGTAGCACAATTTTTTTATTTTTAAGTCTACCAGATAATTTAAGAGCATATAACATTAATAAATTAGCTGATGAGCCTGAGTTTACAAACACAGAATATTTTCTACCTAACCACTCTGACCATTTATTTTCGAATTGTTTTGTTAATTTATCTTTTGTTAGTCTAGGATAAGTAGAAAGCCAAGAGCATAGATCGTCTATATCCTTATTTGTTATTGTGTCGTAAGCTAGTTTAATTGGTATGGACATATTTTATCTCAATGGTAATAGACTTGTTTTATGTTCTGCTAACAATGATCCATATTTGACAGTGCTAGCTATATTCTCTTTTTCTATAAAATCTAGTAAAATATTAGCTATTATTTCTTCTGGAGGACCAAATAAATTATTATCAAATTCTTTTATCATTCTTATGATAGCATTGGAATATTTATTCATTATATGAGACCCACCGTATGCAATTTTATCATTATGAAGTTCTGGTATATATATTTTATTATTGTCCAACATATCCAATTTAATAACTCTTCTGCATTCTTCGATATCAAAGCGCATGTCTGGCCTCAGTCTAAATACCCAATCATATTTTTTATTATTTTTATATTCACTCTGTAATTTAAGTAAATTTGCTTTATATATCAAATAAAACATCTTACACGATCCTATAACGCCGTTGTGTATTCCTCTTCCGTCCCAATTATATTTACATTTTGTTAAAATATTCCATTGAAGAGGAGAAAACTCAGATGCATAAAAAGCATAATCGTTAACTTCTACTTCTTTTGCTTCAAAATTTTGTATAATATCTTCGACATTAATATCTATATTATGACTTCCAGGTTCTGATAATCCGTGAGCGCCAGACCAGCAATTTGCACTATTTTGTTTATTCCATGTGGCAATAAAAACATCAATATCTCCGTATTGATTTATTAAATTTTTAAATTCTAAATAATTTTTATGTAAACGTCTATAATCTCTAATATGACCGGATATGCAAAATGCTATTGATAGTTTATTGTTTTTATTATACTTTGTATCTAAATGAGAAGCTATTATATTTTCAGCATCTACTAATTGTTGATAACGTTTTTTAAAAAATATTTTTTGAATTGTTTTCCACATAATGATTATACTATTTATAAGTTTTTAAGAAAATTTCTAAATCTTCTGGTGTTCCTAAACCATACATGTTTTTAATATGATAAGTTCTAATCTTTTTATTATCCTGTATAGCTTCATTAAATACGGGACAAACATAGAATTCATTATTTATACGAATATTTTTCTCTATCATTTGTTGTGCGTAGCGAACGAAATCTTTTCCTTTATTCCAATAATATATGCCAACAGTAGCTATATTAGATATTGGTTTTTTTTCTGCTACTTCGTTTACAAGATTATTTTCATCTAGTTTAACGAAAGACCACTTGGGGTGTGTTGATTCAAAAGTTAATATGCAACCATCCAGACTAGAATTTTCCATAGTATACATAAAATCATTACTATTCCAATCTATATATTGATCAGAATTAGCTATTAGTAGAGGATCATTTGTATTTATTAAATCTTTTGTCAGTAATACTGTGCAGGCAGCGCCTTCTGTGATGTGATCAACACAGATAATTTTGCAGTTGGGCGCAATGAGATTGAGTAGGTATTTTAGATTAAAGTTTTCATAATGTTTTTGTTGAACAATAAAAATATAGTTAGCATCTATATTGATATTATCAACAATTCTTTTTATCATTGGTTCGCCATTAACATCTATTAGTGGCTTTGGAAAAGTATATCCAGCTTTCTCAAACCTAGAAGCTGCGCCAGCCATTGGTATAACTATATTTAGTTTATCATTAGACCATTTATTAGACACGGCTATTTTATTCATAGTATTAACTTTATTTATTAGTGAACTATTTATATCTTTGGTTCTTTTGACTTTTATAACAAAAGCTCCACTATTCTCTGCCGCCTGTATTCCTAGTGGTGAATCTTCTACAATAATAGTTTCTTTTGGGCAAACTCTTGCAGATATCATACATTTAAGATAAATTTCTGATGATGGTTTTGCAAGTGTTACATCCTCATTCGAGTAGAATATATCAATATACTTTATATATCCTGTATAATACAGTGCAGATTTTACAGTTTCTCTTATACTATTTGACGCTACTGCTATTGTTACTCCAGATTCCTTTAATTGTTTGAGCGTCTGAATAATATTGGAATCTCCCCGTAAATTTTCTATATATTTTGATGTTTTTTTCTGTTTATTTAACCATATAGTATTGTAGGAATTTTCTGGTAGTCCTTTATTTTTAGTCAGTAGTTTTAGTTTATCGAATGTTTTCATTCCATCATATAAGGATATATGTTCTTCATAGGATATGATAAAAGATTTATCAAATTCACTTATTGCTTCATTAAGAACATTGAAATGCATGTCTTTCATATCTACAAGCACTCCGTCTAGATCAAAAATAATTAGTTTAATCATATCTATATTCTTTTATATAGTCACTACATATTCCATATGAATTTAATAATTCTTGTTTAGAATAAAAAGATATCTCTGGTAAAACACACACTGTTTTCTTGTTTAGTGACGATCCAGGATATGCCCAGCCTATGCTTTTGGAAGTTAATGTATATTTATCTTTTTCATGCCAAAAAAAATGTAAATTATGATATTCATTTTGAATCTGTAATAAATAAAATAAACAATCAGAATTTTTACAGTGTATCCAGATAGCTGGGCTTATTAGTAGTTCTTGGGGTAAATTATACTGAGGTTGGTCATGTCCAAGCACTAGTTTATTATTTATAAACCACAAATCTATTTCAACATTATATCCTAAATTTAGTGCTTTCTCTATATAATTTGGATGATTTTCTTTACTAATATTTTTACCATCAAGATTTCCTCGATGTGATATATATATCATATTATTTTTGTAAAATATATTTTAGCTTGATTACCATATTGATCCATGGGATAAACATTAGTAATAGCAAATTGATTCAATTTAAGGAAATCTATAGTCTCTGATAGAGAGTTTTGATTAAAGTATATTGTTTCGGGAATAATCGAAGCAATAAGACTTCCTTCGTGGACTAAGCTAATATATTTGCCTAAACCATGCAAGATATCTAAATCGCTACCATTAGCGTCTATATTCAGATAGTCTATACAGTTAATTTTTTCTTGAAGACTATCTATAAAAATATCTAGTCTAGTTACAGAAACTTTGATGTGTTGTGTAACGATGAAATCATTTCTTCCTGGCCATACATTCATACAATTATCAGAAAAATTCAATAAAGAACTTAAATTATGATTACTTGTACCAGCGATATTAAATTTTGATATAGCTTCATAATTAGATACTGCTTTTTGTATAGTATAGCAATTTTTAAGTTGATTATTTTTTATACGTTCATTTAGAGTCTCAATGAGTTGCTCTATTGGTTCAAAAAAATAAATCCTATCGTTTTCTTCAAATATTTTATTACTAATATAGTTGGATTGTATACCAGTTCCAATATCAAATATAATCATTTTGGTAATAGATCATCAGATGTGTATGGGCTTCTATGATTGTTTGTGTGAAAATCTTCTGACGGAACCCATGTTCCATCAATAGCTCCTATATTTTGTATTCTAGACACTTCTGGTTTGACTTGATAAAAATTCATAGACTCATTTTGGAATACGCTTTCATCTAGATGGGTATCCCATGAAGAAGAATTATTTCCTCTATTACAGTGCGGTGTCCAGTTTTCCTCGAAAATTTTAAATTTGTGTTTCCAGAATGCACACCCCCAACAGGTAAAATGTTTTTGTTTTATGGTTGTAGATAAAGAAATATTGTCTAGATTATTGGTCTTATTATATCCAGAAATACTTATGATTTCTTTATCATCATGATATTTTTCTAAATATTCTATAAAAAAAGAAATAGCATCTTTGGATAAAACAGTATCATCCTCTAAATGTATAGTTGCATTGTTTTCTTCTAAAGACATCAGCATAGCTTGTCTAGTATTTGCATTACATCCAATAGAAGGATTATTTATTACATATTTAGTGTTTATCCAGTCTATATTTTTAATAATACTTGGTATAACATTATCAAAATAATCTATAGAAACATATAATTTACTTTTTGATATATCAATTTTACAAAACTCTAAGCTTTGTTGTAAACTGTCCAATACAGTTTCTAGATAATCTGCTCTCTTATAACAAGTTAAAGAGATTCCTATTTTTTTATTGTTGTTGTATAACATCTTTTATTGATTTTTTTGGAATATTTTTAAAATATTCTTCTCCATAATTAACAAATATTTCTTCACCATTTTTAATTGGTTTAAGAGCAATTACATCAACATATAGTTGATTAAAATTAAATGATGTTTCGGCATTATTTTCATCTTGATGATTATATATCATGCCATTACCGGCAACCATAAAAAAAATAAATCCATGATTCTTACAATCATTACACGGACATAAAGGTTTTGGATAACAGTATTTCCATATCATAGGCTCTAATTGGTATCTAGATCTATTAGCCAATGGTATCAGTGGACACCTTTCTATAATTTCATTTTGATCTATATCAGTAACAGCGACCACACCACGACCATCTATTGGTGACATAAAAAGCTTTATCTTTGAATTCACAAAAAATTGTACGGGTTCTATCGGTTTGTCTTCGAAATTTTCCATTATATTACCTTTAAATATTAAAAAAATACCATCTGTTATAGTTTGTAATTTCACAGTCTGAATTTATATGGTCTAAATAATTTTTTATATCTTTCCAATTAGAAAATATCATTTCGTGAGGTATTGTACCAAATAGCCAATCGGGAGCAAATCTTTTGCCTTGCACCATATGTATTATAATAGGCTTCTTCTGTCTGTTTGCCCAAAAAATTTCTTCATAAGTACCACATGGATGTACTTCTAAATCTAGATTGACTATTAAAAAATCGCTAATATCTACTAATCTTAGATCTACCGATCTAATTGTTTTCATCAAATAAGAAAGCTCATCATAGTTTTGTTGGCTTTTAAGCTTAATTTTATGTTCGTGTGTTTTTTGATCTTCTTGACCAAGTACTGTTGGTTTCTTAATAGGATTGAAGACAATAATTCCTAAATTTTCTAAAAATGGAGTAATATTATCTCTCCATCCATTCCCTCTGTCAGCAACTCTGTCCATTGCTCCAGCCAAATAAACTCTTTGGTTTTTCAGTCTACTATTCATGATGGGTAAACAAGGCCTCTATAAATACCGTATCCTATACTAAATAAAACTATATAATAGTATAGATAATTAATTTCACTTGACATAAATATACACAGGGATATCAGTCCATATGTCCTCTATTAGATTCTCAATAAAATTCCAGTTTCCTCCTGCTAATCCAGAACCAAATTTTGGAGCATGAATCTCATACTTTATATCTTCGATATTATTTTTTGATAATGATATAATTTTATTACGAATATCGTTCATACAAAAAACTAATGAAGCATAATTTAGTGGTCTATTATTTTTTGGATTTATTATTCCATTTTGAGCGATCATATTACAAATAATAACTTTTGTTTTTGTCAAATTATTATTAGCAACACCTATATATTGTGTATGTCCCAAAGTAGATTTATTTCCAAGAAGATGAAAATTTTCTTTGACTATAGGGAATTTATCTCCTATATATCTAGCAAATCCAGCTCCAAACAGGTTCATATTATTACAAACATGAGGTATGAAAACAGTTGTTGGACTATTAGTTAGATCCAGCCTACTAATAGCAGATTCAACAATATCATTTTTTGTATATATGAGTTTATTGCTTTGTGTCTTCTTTTTTGTATAATTAATCATCACCATTTCTCCAAAGGACATTTTTGATCGGCCCAAGCTAATTTATTTAAGAATACTTTCTTTGTTGATAGATTACATCCACAAACTAAACACTGATTATTTTCAAACTTGTCACATTTTATACATATGTCGTATCTTTTATTTATTAGATTCTGTGAACTTTTTGGTAGTCCAGCCTGAATATGGAAATATAAAGATTTGAGAAAAGTTTTTATTCTAAGAAATAGAGTTTTCATAAATTGGTAAAAAGTTATTATCGTTATTGATGTAATACAAAGAAACTGTTTTAACTACAGTATTGGCCTTTAACCATCTAACAAAACCATTCTTCATAGATACGCACAATCTAGATCCATCTTTTTTTATATCTGTGGTTATTAAAAATAACTCATTATTATAGAAAAAGGTTCTTCCGCTAGGTATTTCTTCAATATAGAAATCTCGATCCTGAATCAGATTCCCATTCATCCCATAGTTCTTGTGATCTAAGCTCATTTTTCTTAAGTTTATATTGTTTTTTTTGTTTATTCTGGGCGTACTGTTCTTCTGATACGTCCGTTTTTTTATTTTTAGTGTTGTTTTCTACAACTTTTCGTTTTGGTTTTTTGTCTGGTTCTTCAAAATGATTCATGCGATTATCCTATGCTTACGATATATTATAGTGATCAACCCGAAGGAGTCAAGGTGATAGATTGAAAAATTTTTGATTGACAACATCATGAAATGCTCTTATAACTTATTCAGAGTTGACTTATTACTGGTTGTATTAGTGGTACTTTGCCGTTTAATTTCTTGTTATGCTTGTAGAAAATTTCTAAGAATTCTTTTCTGTTTTTTGGCTTACTTATACCGTTAGTATTACAAAAGTCTAAATATAACGAAGCACAACCAACAGCAAATGGATTAGACATACTAGTTCCGCTCATTATTGAATAATTATTTTTTGGAACACAACTTAATATATTCTCTCCTGGTGATAAAAAATCTAACTCTTCACCAAAACATGTAAATTCAGAAATTTTCAAATCTTCATTTATAGAACCGATAGCTATTGTTTCGTCATATTTTGCTGGATACAAAACTGGATGATCTAATCCCATATTTCCAGCAGCACAGAAAACTAAAACATTATTTTTAATAGCATATTTAATAGCAGAATATACATCTTTTGAATTTTCTATTGATCCTAAAGACATGGTTATAATATCACTGGCTCTGTCAACAGCCCAGACTATTGATTTTGCAACAAGTTCATTATTACCATTACCTTCTGAATCTAATACTTTTATTGGTAATATTTTTGTGTCAGGGGCCACTCCGACTATTCCTTTTTTATTATTTGATGCGGCTACTATTCCGGCCACATGAGTTCCATGACCATTGTCATCTTCTGGATAATTTGAATTGTCTATAAAATTATAGCCTTCAATTAGATTATTTTTTATATCTTCATGATTAAGATCACATCCAGTATCTATAACAGCAACTTTTATATTTTTGCCAGTATATTGTGTCCAATTAGAATCTATATTAAATTTAACTATTTGCCAACCAAACATCTGGCAAGAACTAGTATTTAAACCATATATTTTTTCTTCTTTATATGGTAATAATTTACAAAGATCTTTTTTATTTCTTTTTCTCATAGAATCTTAGAGGCAATCAAACAACCTTTAGAAACAGCGTGTAAAGGATCGCTAGAATGACATACCTCTTTTACAACCAGTGGAAAATTATTTTGAGTAAGTTTTTCTGTAAATTTTTCTATATAACCCTTTGCTTGAGAAGTACCTCCGGCTATAACAATTTTTAGAGGATTCTTAAATTTAGGTAATAATTTATGTCCTGTTAATGCTACAGATAATTGTTTTGTTGTATAATCTATAAGTCTATCATAGTATGCTGAAACTGCCTCAAGCACAGGATTTTCATTCGGTTCACCGATTTTAAAATCGCCTTCCTCCTTCTCTGCTTGAACAACACTGTCAGGCTCTCCGGTCGCTACAGCACTCATACGATCAATCCAGTCCCCAGACTTGGTGGTGCTGAATGTAACAGTTGGTTCGCCGTTCAACATCACACATACATTTGTCATACCAGCACCACAACTAATAGCGATACCGGTATAATCCTCATTCTCTAATTCAGCATAACAAAGAGCCTCTGCTTCATTAATTGATCTTGCATCATAACCACATTCTGCTAATACTGTCTTAACTACATCTTCGTGATACCCCACATCAAAATCTTCGTCCTCTTGATCGACTGGTTGTGCTGGAACACAAAATACTAATTTTTCTCCTGCTTCTGATGCTGTTCCCGCAACTTCTTTTAGAATAAACGCTAATATCCGTTTGGCGTCTTTTTCTTTAGCAGAAACGACTCCTCTATACATTGGTCTTTTTGCTGTATCATTTCTTTCTACGGCTTTTTCTATAGCATCTTTACCGAGAATAATAAAGGATCCGTCTGTATCCTTGATAAAAACTTTACCAGACAATCCTTTTTCTATCATCTTGGTGGCTACGGGTGTTGTTGGTTTAATTACATAAAAAGCATCTCTAAAATCTTTATAGGCGATACCTCCGTCAGTTTCGCTTGATAAAACAATAAAACTTGTACCAACATCTAAACCCTTTGCCATAATTTATCCTTTCATGTTTTTTAGTTTATTTACTGCATCAGAAATATTTTCTTCTGATTTTTTAGTTGTTGATATTGTATCAAATTTTTTCTCAATACCTTTGGTATCTATAGCAACAACATATTTCTTATCATCTATACTAACTCCAGCAACCTTCTTCTCCAAGGATTTACTACTATTATTCTTCACAGAATATGTTGGCTCACTAGACATATTTATAGTAAAAATTTTACCTAAAATATATCCAACAATTAAACTTAATATATTAATATATATTAGTATATGATAGATTAAATTTTCTGTCATTGGTCATTATTTTTGAGGTTTGAGTATATACTTACTATAGTATACACTACAATCTTCGACTACATTAATATTCCAGCTTTTGTAGTCCATAAAGTGACCAAATACAATATGACAAGGATCTGAACACAGAGTAATTAAATTGCTTGGATCTAACTCTCTGTCTGGATTAAGATGCACAGGCTCAATATGATGAACCTCAACGCTTTTTGATCTTCCGCAAGCCGCACATTTAGGATTTTGTTGTAGATGTTGTTTTCTAATTTTAGGCCATTTGCTTGATCTTGTAGCATATCTTATATTAAATATGCCAAACATTTATTTTAAATTATCTAAATATTTTGTTTTATTTTTATATCCTATAATTTTCTTTATCTGT
>Ga0049080_10000295_pt1 | contig 16229 bp, 25 predicted proteins | sample GreLakmeER15MSRF_FD_66716 | JGI IMG/M metagenome (GOLD analysis project Ga0049080, IMG submission 66716) | Freshwater lentic microbial communities from great Laurentian Lakes, MI, USA - Great Lakes metaG ER15MSRF | ecosystem: Environmental > Aquatic > Freshwater > Lake | place: Great Lakes... | reverse complement strand
ATGAATATGTTTGGATTGTTAGCAGTGTGTGTGATTATACTGGATTTGATTTTTCGTGGCACCCAGAATTTTGGCAAAGCACCATGCTACATGTGTTTGCCAGCAATGAGCAAAAATTTGGAGATACATTTTACATGCATGTGCCCAGCTTCCGTCAGCGCATAGGTCAGTTCGAACTGCTGGAATGGTATGATTTAAATTACGTACAAAACAGTGTGCCACGTAGATCCATGCCGGTGGTACAACACAACTACGACACACATGTTGACGCAATCAAAAATCTTGAGTGGATAGGTCCGTTGGCCTTGTTTACAACCGCCACAGCTCCGTCTACTCTGCCCGCAGTACCGCTATGGAGAGAAAAGACCCGTACCATAGTTCCTTTGGATTTGGGAGCTGAGTCTGTGATACTTCCACGCGGTGCAATATCTTACGTGGCCATACAACTGTATGATTATCCCTACATAGACAAAACGCAACGACACACTGGATCTTCCTTGCAGGATGTGATTTTTATCAGCAATGGCGAAAGTATGGCCGACGCCAATTGGCAACATCTAAAAAATACATGCCCACGTGCAAAACGCAGTGATGGTGTGACCGGGCGCGAAGCCGCTTACAAAGCCGCCGCTGAGTTGTCGGATACTCCGTGGTTCTATGCAGTGTTTGCCAAGACTGAAGTGTTGATGGATTTTACCTTTGATTATGCGCCAGATCGTTTACAGCAACCCAAGCACTATATTTTCCACAGTCGTAATCCTGTAAACGGGTTGGAGTATGGTGCTATGAATATCAATCTCTACAATCGTCAATTGGTACTGGACACAGTGCCCGGTCTAGATTTTACACTCAGTGCCGCTCATGAAGTGGTTCCCATCTGTGCCAGCATCAGCAGATTCAACACCGATCCATGGGTAACCTGGCGCAGTGCTTTTAGAGAAGTACTGAAACTCAAACGCGAAGTGGATCTGGGAGCTGATGTAGAGATTCAACATCGATTGCGAGTATGGACCACACAGGCTCAAGGACAAAATGCCGAACACTGCTTGCAAGGTGCGCAGGATGCCTTGGCCTACTATGCCAAGGTCCTTGGTCGCTTGGAAGATCTACAGTTGAGTTTTGATTGGGCTTGGTTGCAAGACTATTATTACAACCTGTATCACGCACAGCCTTGGTTAGAATCGGTCTAAGAATTCTTGTTGTAAGAACCAATCCAAGTAAGCAGGTATACCCGACTCAATATCCACGGTGGGACGCCAGTCAGTGAGTTCGACCATTTTGTTACTGTCCAAGGTATCTCTGTTGGGATAAAATGCATCGTGTGGTTCAATCACAATATTGCTGGGTATCCTGGACTGTATGATTTCGGCTGCTTCGATGATACGTCGGCCATGATTTCTTGTCGAGTTGAACGTTTGATTGGCGGCCTGACCATGCAAGGTAGCAGTGACAAATGCATTGGCCACATCGGTCACATAACTAAAATCCAACCTGTTGTCAGGTCCATTCACAATCATACTTCCAGTTTTTAATGCGCTCACAGTCATCTTACTGATAACTCGCACTACCATGTCTCGGGTGCCATACAAGGCACTGGGTCTTAGTATGCTGTACTCTAGTCCATGTTCGTGTTGCCAGATCTGACACATGCGTTCACACTGTAGTTTGTAACTGCCGTACAAGGTCAATGGATTGCAGTCTGCATCTTCTCGGGGTGCACCTGGAAATGCATCAAAGTCACCATAGACCATGCTGCTACTGGCCAGTACAAAGCGTTCTACTTGATGCTTTACACACAGATTCAATGCAATGGCTGTGGCGGTAATCATGTTGGTGGTGGCATCTATTACATTTCGTTTGACCATTTTGGCATTGGGATATGTGGCCAAATCTATCACGCGGTGTGGCTGTTCAGACTCAAATACCGTGGCCATGAATTCAGTATCAGTCACATCCCCTTGATAAAAAGTGTGCGGACCCATGTAGTTCAATCGTTGAGAAAGAACTGGTTGATATTCCCAGATGGCGTAATCACCATAACGATGATGACAGTCTATCACGCTGACTCGATGTCCTTGTGAGTTCAATTGTTGTGCCACGTGATGGCCAATAAATCCATGTCCACCCAATATTAATATGTTCATTGCAATGCCTTTGCTATTTGTTCTACTTCTTCGTCAGTGAGTGTGTGCTGATTGGGCACAGTAAAACTGACGTTTTTCAATCTATCGCTGACCGGCATGGCACCGGCGGTGCCATACATTGGCTCGTCATTGATTAATCTAGAGTAATGTACTACACAATCTATATTGGCCGTTTTGAATTTGTCAATCACAGCCGTTCTGTTTTCGCTTTGGAATACCAATTTATGCAAGGTATGTTGAGCAAGACTCTGATCCGTGGCCGAAGTGTATACCGAATTGTCAATGAGATATCGGGCTATGTGTTGGCGCCGGCGTTGCCAAGATTCACTCAATTCAAGACCAGCCAATACACACGCTGCCTCAAAAGTACTGATCATGCTGTTCATGCCAGGGTGGATACTTTCATCATTGTTGTTTGACTTGCCGTGCAATCTCAACTTACCAGCAAGATCTGCTAGGTCAGCATCGTCGGTCAACAGTGCACCACCAGATCCCCAACTGCTTATTGTTTTGCTAGGACTGAAACTCACACAACTGATCTGACCGTTGCTGGCACTCCAACCATTACCATTGTGACTTTCAAAACTCTGGGCCGCATCGCAGATCACGGGCAGGTTTAAACTATTCAAACTGCGCCAGTCACTCATGTTACCAAAAATGTCCACTGCCATAACGGCTTGGCAATCGGCGATCAGTGCAGGATCAATACAGTAATTATCTGTAACATCCACGGGTATGGCTTGATATCCTGCTCGAGCAATGGCATGAGCTGATGCTGTAAATGTATAATTGCTGACTGCCACACGACTGCCAGCAGGCAGATTTACTGCAAGCATGGCCAAGGTCAATGCATCACTGCAACTGCCAGTGGTAACGCAATAACGACGTGAAAATCTTTCTGCCAATTGTGCTTCAAGGTGTCGGACCAGACTGCTGTTCTGCGCCAGTCCTGCACTGTGATCCTGTTCTATCAAATCCATTACCCTGGACTTGATTTGATCCCACACACGCTGATTTTGAAAAAGTCTGATGCTGTTAGACATACTTGTAGACCAATTCAAATGCTTCTGCTTCGGAGTTGGCACTCTTGTGTCCCCACATGCGATTTATAGTGTGTATTTTTTCTATGTCCTGTACAGTCAGATAGCTGTCATAACATTCCAGCAGTTGTTGTTTAAAATCCCAATCAATGCCCACATACATGTTGGCACTGTTTTGTTGGTAGTGATAACAGTAGGGCCAACTGTGCATGCACCATACTTCTCGAGCTCGACGTTGTACTATGGGCCAGGCCAGATGATAGGTGTTGCGGTGATCCTGGTGACTGTCTTGTGGGTTGGGGATGATTGCCAAGTCACAGGTATCAATCAACTGGGCAAGTTCTGACATGCTATTGTTGTCACACACAAGATTAGGACGACCATTGACATGCAAGGGGGTAGTAAAAACTCTAAGATTCCATCCAGTCTGACTGTAACTGTTTTGTAGTTCTGCACTGACCGTATTGCAATCACGTGCGGTGTTGACTTCAACTGATGGTGCCACAGTGATTACTGATGTGATGTCAGCACCTTGATTTTGAAAATGTTTCAAGGTACCAGCACAGCCAATTTCCAAGTCATCTGGGTGTGCAGAAACAACAACAATTTTCATAATGATTGTGGTTCCAGATTGATCTGTGCTGGGTCACCACAATTGCGTTTTTTACACAAGTTTGACATTGTTTCCCCACTTGAGTTCGTGAAACACAGCGTCATGATCTGTTAGATTTCCATATATTGTCACACGATAACCCATATATGTATGATCTGGGTCGCACCAAAATTCAGCTTCGCCTATGACGTTTTTCATGCACCAGGCACCGTGTTCGGTTTGTTGCCAGGCATGTATGGGATGGGCCGCATACAGATACGGATCTTCTACATCGCCCATGCGAAAGGTATGAAGTACAGTTCTTTGCATACCTTATTATAGCAAAAAACTCCAGACCTTGCGATCTAGAGTTTGCCTAATAACTTGTCGGTTTCGGGTTGTACCAGACCGGCCACAGCTGAAATATCCACCACAAAATCTACATCATAGATTTCATGATCGTGCTCTTGGAAATATCTTGTGAGCATGGTTTCTGCTTCTTCCAAACTTAATCCTTGCCTCTGGAGTGTATGCACATTGATGGTTTTTTGTCGGCCACCTTTTAGCTTGATTACAACTTTTTTAATACACTCCAAGGGAACATCAGTTTTGTTTACTGTGGCAATTATGTGTTCCCATTGATCTAAAAAATCATCATTGAGTTGCATCGGCCACCGCAGTCCGGGCTTTGGATGGACGACCACGTTTGGCAGACGTGACATCTTTGGCTACAACATTGGGAAACATTTTTTCTGCGTCTTTTTTCATTCTAGCAGCCTCGGCCAACATGCCTTTGGCTTCTGCTTCCATGTGTTGAGCTTGGGTTAGCATGTTGCCAGCAATGTCACGATCGCTTAGTGCAGAATTAGGATCGGCCTGCATCTTGGCAGCAGAGACTTTTTCTGCTTGGGTGCGTTTGAATTCGGCTTGTGCAGCACGTTTGGTTGGTGCATCTACCAGGCCGCGACTGGCATCATTTTGTGCCATTTTCTTGACTGCATCTGCACCCTTGTTCATTTCATTGAGCATGGTGTTGAGCTCATCTAAACGTATGTTGGCACCCTGTCTTGGAGTTACGATTACATCAGAAGTACGAACTTTCTTGATCATTTTCTCAAAGTGCAAGGTTTCAAGAATGTTGCGACCATCTGGCAGGAGATTCCTGTGCAAGGCGTCGGCCAGTTCGTTGGCCTGTTGACCAATGTCGCTTTCCAGTACCTTCATGATAGTATCATGCCAGTGCGCAGGCAAAATATCAGGTTGTACAACCAAACACATGTGATCCTCACCAGGAACCTGTCTGTATAGGATGGCAATTTTACGGTCGCCATGTTTTCCGATGTGTCGTATAAAATTCATGTTACTCTCCTTGAGATGGTGCGTCAACTGATGGTGCAGAATTATCTTGTGGTGTTGGATTAGCAGCTTCTTGCTCGGCCTGTGCCTGCGCGGCCGCTAGATCAAGAAAAGCGGAAAGTTTGTTGTAGACTCTGCCAACGTCACTGAGTTCTGGACCTTTGAAAGCGCCGCGGCTGGCTGCTAGATCAATGATCTGACGAATCAAATCTAAATCTGCCAAGGTCACGATCAAGCCCTGATCGTTTTGTTCTTGTACTACTGGGTTTTGGTTTTCCATGTTTTAAATCTCCTTATTGATATTTAAGCCAACTATTTACGGCAATTTTATTTTCCCATAAAAAAACACCCCAGAATGAGGTGTTTTGGTTAAACTGACGGGCCTATTTAGGTTGTGTTGGACAAATACCACAGTCCAAAACGTTCAAGCATGTGCTTTTTCCTTTTCATAGTAAGCATGTTGACCCCAGGGCGGAACCACAGTGGTATTACCATGAATAATCCACACCGTGTCGGCATAGTTCTCATCACCCCAGGATCCAAATGGGTAACCGTCTGTGAACACGACCAGGCGCTTGGGCTCGATCTGTTCTTCTTTCAAATAGTCGAAGATAGCATCAAAATCTGTACCACCGCCACCTTTGACTTCGTAATCACAGATGCTATCCAGGTTGTCGCTGTTGTATTGTTGCGGATTGTAAACTCTGGTATCAAAGGTAAAGATATGGATCCTGAAGCTCTGGAACTGATCCATGATGCCCTGGGTTTCACTCAAAAAGTCCCGGAGCATGCGCTCATCAATCGAACCCGATGCATCGATTCCAATGGCAATATCAATCAGCTCGTCGTTCTTCATACCGGGCATGATAGCGTCCATGTGCCATCCACGTCTGCTGGCACGCATCCATGTAAAGTCACTTTTGATGGTACTTTCCAGTTGCATGCGAAGCAGTTCACGCCAATTTATCTTGGGTGCAGTCATGTCCTGGATCAAGCGTTTGACACCTGCAGGCAGGTTGCCAGCACCATCTGATGCCGCGGCCGCTGACAGTACAGCTTCTTTGATCTCATCGCGGATCTTTTGACGCTCTTCGGCCGACATTTTGGGTTTCTTACCCTTGCCATCCTTTTCGTCACCATCATCGTCGCTGTCTGAATCGCCTTCACCATCCAAGTGATCATCCAACAGCTTGTCAATGAGATCACTCAGATTTATCTTTTCAGCATTTTCATACAGATCATCATAGATCTCTTCACTGCTCATACCTTCGTACTTGCTGTCATACAGACAAGGTACCGACGTGATAAACTCACCCACACGATGTTTTTTCAAGTCTGCGTTGACCGCATAGTCATTGGCCACGTTGAACAACATGGGATCACGGTCGCCACGTCGACCAAAGTGGTCATACACACAATGCAGGACCTCATGCCCAAACAAAAATTCAACCTCTTTGGGTTTGAGCATGTCAATGAATCTGCTGTTGTAATAGAAATGACGACCATCTGTGGCAGCAGTGCCGCACCATTCGTCAGCGTTGACTAACTTTAGTCTGGTGGCCAAGTTGCCAAAGAAACTGGCACGGAGTAGCAGGCCCACACGGGCTGTGATCAGTTTTTCACGCACTTCACGGTCCAGTTTGGGATCCATGGGTCCGCATAGGTCTTTGAACTTGTCGGCTTCTTTTTTGTTTACTGAAGTGGCTGTGCTCATAAGTGTCCTAATTATTAACTATACTACTATTATACTATAAAGGCCTTTTCCGGTCAACCGTTAATTATTAAGATATTTAAGCACAAACCAGGTCTGCTGGGCTTCGTTATAGAAATCCAAGTGTATTTGCTCTTGATAATGGTATCTGTGGTTCCAACCTTCACTTTTCATCACTTCCCATTCCACAGCGTCGTGTGGTTTAAGACCCTTGTGTCTACGCACAGTAAAACCTAGTTCACGCTTGCATACCCAGGACAACATGATCTTGGTACCGTAGTCTAGGCCCAGTTGATACTGTATGGGCTCCCACTCAGACGGTTTGTGAAATATGATCAGGTCAGGTTTGATGGTAACTTTCATTGACCAAACTTCAACAAGAACACAGTGTATTTTTTCTCATCTATGACCACATAGTCGAGATCAATGCCACCCAGCTTGTGATTCATAATCAGCTTGATGCCGTAGTATTCTCGTATATAATCTTCAAAGGTCAAAAAACCTTGCCCCACTGGCACCGCCGCGGCCAACTGATCCCATTCCTGCTTGCACTGTTGTATTCTTGCAAAGTTTGCGGTTTCGCCACCGATCAAGGTGTCCAATCGGGCGGCTGTGTCACTATAGTAGGAATCCTTAGTCATCTTCCCACCATTTGATAGTTCTAGCTCGTAATTTGATCATGGTAAACTCACGATCATCTGCCTGACCTCTGTATATACCCCAGCGAGGTTTGACCAGGTAAACACCATTGGCATTCTCCAACCATACTCGACGACTGTTGGCTACAAAGTCATCGTGCGTTTTAAAACACATACGGCCACCTTCGGCAGGCGAGCAGTTGGGCATGCACCAGAGATGCCACTGTTCTAACTTGGCCTTGTTGGTTCGTTCGTTTAATTCGTAGTAGTAGTTCACGCCCACCTCAACTGGAATGCTGTTGCATCTCTGGCATCCTCAAATCTGAATGCAAATCCTTCTGTGCTACGATAGCCATGCAAGTGCCAACGACCATGCCCAGGATAACCGCGGCACCATTCGGTGATCTCATTGGGTGCATGATCACTGGTATTTAACATGGTGCTCCAGGTCACAACCACTTGAGTCCAGTCGGGCGGAGGCCATGCTTCTAATTGTGTCATTCGAGGCGCATCCTAAAAAATGTTTCCTGCGCCGGGTCACGGAAGATAAATCTCACTTCTGGATGGGCATGCCCGCTGTCATTGTAGCCATCATAAGGGTCTGGTTTATATTCCCAAGAGAAGTCTTCGTGCAACACAAGTCCGGCTGCTACTACCTGCTCCTTGAGATCAAGAGCTTGTTGAGCATTTTTGACAAGTACTCGTATCATGTACACTTCAGCTGGTCTGCCTCCATCGTAGTTCAAACATGGTCAGGGCCGGATCGCTGACATAGATCCTGTATTCTTGATATCTACAACTCCAAGCCCAGTCGTTGTTGATATAACTGAAATCGTGTGTAAACTGCTCAAAAGTCTTACCCTTGCTGGCAACGATTTCTCTGCGGGTGTCCACTTCCTGGCTCCACCCATAGGTTTTGTTGAACCATTTTCTAGCTTGATCAAAGTCCAAGACTCCTGTGCCGGCTGTGGCTCCGACGGCCCAGTCAGGATTACGGTGGAATTCAATCATGTATTTGAATTCTTTCCAGTAGGCGTATCTACGATCTAGTTGGGTAACGGTATAGTTCATTGGCTTTTTATGTTTGAATATCGCACAAGTTCCACGTGTTGTTCTAGAAGTCTAAACATATATTATAGCAAAATCTATGTTTTTGGTCAAGAGTCCTTTGATAATTCGCCACAAGCAAGATCTGGTATAAATACAAACTCTATTAAAAGGAATCTAAAATGGATGAAATATTGACACCAGAACAAGTAGCAGGACATTACTCTGCTGCAATGGATTCGGTAGATTTGATAAATGCCGGAAAACCAGAATCAATGGACGACGCCCAATGGGTAGATTGTCTAAAGCGAAATGTTGGACACTTAGAAATCATGGTTGCCAAGGACTTTATGCAAACTGAAGCTCTGACACCTTTGCAAGAAGCCATTGCCACCGGAAAAGCACAGATACCAGTCTGATCAAAACAAAAGGATCCTAGGATCCTTTTGCCAACTACAGGGCAGTGCGACACAGCCTTGGGTAACACTACCCCAGTTGTTTAGGCCGAAGCTTGCAAAATATACTTGCCGTAGCGGTTGTGGAACTCGTCGAAGTTTTTCAACTTGGTAGGCTGGAACGGTAAGTTGTAGGTGGTAAGTGCGATCCTGGCACCCATGACCACAAGTTCAGTCTCAAAGTTCTGCATCATGTACTTGAAGAAATGATCAGCCATCTCATGGAACTGTTTGTCCGGAACTTTACGCTCGATGGCACCTTTGAGCTCGTAGCACATGCCAATGACCAAGCTATACATGGCTGACACTTCTTTGACATTCAGCTCTTTTTCTTTGCCAGCCAAAATATCTTCGGGCTTGGGCATGCGACCTGCGATCTTGCGGTGTGTCATAAACTTTACAGCAAGGCCTTCACCCACAGTACCTGCAATCAGGTTCATGATGGTGTCATCATCGCCGTCTTCATCTTCAAGAATCTGGCTGACGAAGGTCCACGACCTTGGTGTTGCAAAGGCACGGCTGGCTGATTTGGGATCAAAGTCATACAAGTCCTGCTTGGCAAAACTCAAATAACCCACCACATCCTTGTGGATGTTGTTGTTGACTGCCCATTCCTGATAGCTAGGAAAGTCCACACGCATTTCTTGGTGTATGAAACGATTGGCCAACGGCGTAGGCATCCTATAAGTGACACCTTTGTCGCTTTCACGATTACCTGCAGCCACCATGACCACGTTGTCGGGCAAGAAGTATTTGCCTGACCTGCGATTCAAGATCAACTGATAAGCCGCGGCCTGTACCGAAGGAGCGGCACTATTCATCTCGTCCAAGAACAGGACCACGATAGGATACTGGCTGGCAAACTCTTTGGTAGGAAGATCTACTGGTTCAGCCCAGTCCATTTTGCCCGAATCTTTGTTGTAAAAAGGAATACCACGGATGTCTGTGGGCTCCATCTGTCCAAGACGGAGGTCGATCATATAACCGCCAAGTTCTTGGGCAATATCGGCTACCAATTCACTCTTGCCGATACCAGGAGGCCCCCAAAGGAAAAGTGGGCGTTTTTTGCTGAATGCTCGTAGCAGGCTTTTACGGGCCTGCACCGATGTTACGGTTCTTGTGTCTGACATGGCTGTGTCCTATAAATTGTGATTAAAATTAACTACTGTACGACTATTATACTACTAAAGGGATTTTTGTGTCAAGCGGTCGACGATCTGTTGTTTTAACGCAGCAACATCTTCGTTGCTGACATAGAAGTCAGTGAGTGGGTCGTAATACTTGCCTTCTTTGTGATCGTAGTATAACACAGCACCACTGGGATAATGAAAAGGCCCTTCCAAGCCCTTGCGTAGGCCAAAACGAGTGTCATGTTGGAAAACGGTGTAGGCCATCTTGGACTCCTTTTGATTACTATACTGCTATTATACCCTAAATGGCATTATTGGTCAACCTATTGTGCCAATGGACTTAAATCACAGTTTGCAAAGTCAAAAGTGCCACGATGCAATATTCGATCTGCCATACCGTCAAATTTCCACCGTTTATGTATGCCCAACCATTGCTCACTGATAACAACATCTCCATCTTGCCAATCGTGGTGATACATGTACTTTTCCTGCAACACATGGTCAACCAGTGGCTTGATAAACTCGCGACTTTGGTCTTCGGTCATGCCTACAAAATTGCGGAACTGTAAGAATGGAAAAAATAAGCCAGTTTTGCCGGCATTGTTGGTATGCACCAGGCTGGGATTATAGTGTTCGTTAAAATCTTCAGTGATACCACCTTTGGCCACACCAAAATCCATTGATGAATAGGTGTCCTTACGCCAACCACAGACCATTTTCAAATCTTTGATACAGTCTTTCATGCTGTCTGACAAATCATTGTAGGCCATGATGTTGTTGGTCCAACTGGTTCTACTGCCAGCTGTGCCTGTAACTCCCATCAGCCATACCAGGGGCTTGCGAGTAGGAACCCCGGGCATGTTACAATGCCAGTCTAAATCGCTAACGTGACCAAACAAGCCTGGATTACCGTGGTCGTCTAGGCCGCCAGTGACCCGTTGCATTTTACCTTTACTGCCGGGCAGTAGCACATACGAGTACGGTGGCAAGTGAGCAAACTCGCTTAGGTCTTCTACATTGCCAACCATTTCGCAGATCCTGAGTTCATCTTCCACTGTCAGATGTGTTTGATTCCGTGCAACAACGCAGGTGTTTGTAGCAAGCAATCGACCAAGTTCATTGGCTTCTTGTTGTGTGATTTTTGCAAAATCAAAATCATCAATCATAACGGTCCAGCCGTTGTCGTGTATGTGATAGTTTAATGCCATATTATTTCCTTTAAATTATTTCTGTGTTATTTTTATAAATTCTGACAGCGTCTCTGGTCAGTTTAACATATTCATTTTCTTTGACATTTCTACAGACCATTAGTCCTTGATTGATCACTGCATTGTCGCCAATTTCAATTTTTTGACTGGTGTATATTTGAGTCCACATACCAATATATACGTTATTGCCAATTGTTACATTCCCTAGCCCACATTTTCTTTGTATAATTGTATTTTTACCTATGGTACAATGATGACCAACACCGGCATTAAAATGAATTTGCGCAAAACTATCAACAGTACTATCGTGCTCAATATGCACATTGTATCCAATGAAAATTCCATGTCCCAGAGTTACGTTGGATCCAATATAAGACACTGGGTCTATTAGATTGATACATTTGATATTGTGCTGTTCAACCAAGGAGATTAACTGTTTTCGTTTGTTGTTATCTCTGACATGGTCAGGGTCGGGACTGGTGTTAGTGGCTATAAAAAAATCGTAGCCATTGCGCCATTTATCCAGATCCAGTTCGGTCCCAACTATTGGAATTCCTTTAAAATTTTCAGTATTACCAAAATAATCACTGTCAATTATACCAGCCACAACGATGCCTTGCCGCATCGCAGCGTCTGCATATAATTGAATCGCAGAATTGCTACCTAAAAATAACAAAGGGTTGCCCATTACTGAAACAACATTCCTTCTGTGGCCTTTTTCATTATTGCCATTCTTTCTTGTCGCTGAAGATTAAACGATTCTTGTCTATAGGGAGTATAATCTCCAACAAGTTTGTTATAATCAAATTGTATACGATATCCTACTCGACCAGGACTTACACCGTTATTTTCAATTCGACGATTGTGCAATGTGATGCTATTGTCAAAAATTAAAATATCTTTGTCATTCTTATACCAATGCTCGTAGATATTTTTATCAGTGATAATCTCGGACCAAATCCGGTCGTACAATTTTTTAGACTCCTCTTTGCTCATGCCTTTAAAATAATCAAAGCTGACGGCTGGAAGATGTACACCTTCAATTCCGCCTGGGCTGGTAATAATCAATGGAATTTCCCCATTGGGGATTGGGCACATATTGTTCTTATAAAATTGCTCTTGTTGTTCTTTAATAACAGGATTTAAACTTGCTGGTTTGTAGTTGTTGACTGTGACTAATTCTCGAAGTTCAGATTTAAATGACTCTGTTTGTGATTCAAACCAGTCGGCGGTTGTTACAAATCCAGTACAACTGCCAGTCATATTTTCCCAACCCATCAAACTTACGCCGGGAGTAAATGCAGGGTCGCTACACTCGTTGCTATGCCACAATAATTCACCACTATCAAACACACCCAACGGGTCTCCGTTTTGGTTTACTTTGCCGGTTACACGAATCATTCCGGGGCGACGCTTGTCAGGTTGCCATAGTCGACCAAGTCTCAATTCATGTTTGTCTGCTTCGTCGAGTTCATTGTTTAGAACCAGATCCTTCATGGATTTACCATACTTTAAATAAAAGTTCACTGGTCGGCTGTAGCGAGGTGTCCCCCACTGTGTAAATAAATCATAGTACGTGGCGTGGTCAAGATCATTTCCACGTATAATTGTCACTAAAGATTCTAGATGTATTTTTCCAAGTTGCATCCATTGTTCATTGGTTATGGTATTTAGGTCAACGTCGTCAACAAAAACGCCAAATCTCCCTAGACCGGGTATCTTTGTAATTTTCATGTCAATTCCAATTTATTAGTTTTTAACCAGTGCGGATTGGCCAAGCTCCATTCAACCACCTGAGCAATCCTTTCGCTGAGTCGCACACGTGGTTGCCAACCTAGGCCACGCAGATAGTCGCCGCTCATGGCATAACGCAGATCATGGCCCGGACGCTGGCTGTGGAAATCCACTAGATCATACTTGAGTTCACGTCCTTGTGCTTGAGCTATCATTTGTGCCAAGGCAAGGTTATCGGTTTCTTCGGGCCCAACCAAGTTGAACTTGGCACACTTGGCTCCGCCGTAGTCACGTTGCAACTTGGCAGTATCTATGCCCACCACAAACATCAATCCTTCGGCCACGTCAGCGGCATGTATGTAATGGCGGCTACCGGCCTGTGTGCGTTCGGGATTGGCATGTATGGTCACAGTTTCACCATCACGTATGCGTTGTATGCAAAGAGGTATGAATTTTTCTGGATGCTGGCGCTCGCCAAACACATTCATGGTATGTGTGATCACTATGGGTAGACCATAGGTGTTTTCAAAAGCCACACACATTTCCTCGCCGGCGGCCTTGCTGGCACTGTAGGGATTGGTGGCATTGTAGCGATCACGTTCCTGATAACTGACTCCGGCTGGAGCAGGACCAAACACTTCGTCGGTACTGAAATACACAAAGCGTTCGAGATTGGGTAATGTTCTAGCATAGTTCAGGAGGTTTACAGTGCCTACCACGTTGTCCATCACAAACTCCATGGGATACTGTATGCTACGATCCACATGCGATCCTGCAGCCAGGTGCAGGACAATGTCAACAGGGCCTATGCGTTCGGCGATCATGGGGTTGATTTCGGCCTTGAGATCATGATACACGATCCGGACACGAGCACGGGTTTCTGTAGCGGCATGTTCCAACACTTCATGCAGGCGATTGAGATTGCCTGAAAAATCCAAACGATCCAGGCACACTATGCTCCAGTCTGTGGTTTCTAGGATGTGTTTGACTGTGTGATGGGCAATGAATCCAGCACCGCCGGTGATCAGTACAGTTTTATTCAGAGACATGGGTTCTTTCTTGGAAAATAGTGTCATGCGGTTGCTTGACAGTGGGGTCATTGGCATAATAATACAGTGCTAAACTTTTTCTTGTTATACCTTCTGGAGGAGTCAGGGGGTACGGATGCCCGTGCCATGATTTTCCAGTGGTGTTAAAAATAACACACCTATTAAACAACGGAGAAATTTTTTTGACACATTTAGTTTTGTCTGCATTCCACAACTCTAAATGTCCGCCCCATTGATCATCCCAATGCTTGTTTAGATACAACAACAGGTTGAGTTTCCTTGCCAATCCAGTAGTGGGTTCAATGTTAAAATCAATATGGATCCCCAGTCTGCCATCCGAATCGATTTGATGTAGACCACCGCCGATCAGCCTAGTGTCGGCAACAAGTCCCTTTACATCAGTCAAATATTCCAACCAATCTAACACATACCCAGAATTTAATTCAGCACACACACTTCGAGCAGTCTGTGGCAACAGATGTTCTTTTTTTGTGCCTAACTTGTTCTCGTGAACAGTTTGAAATGATTGCCAAGTTTTTTGTTTTGGATCTGGAAAATCTTCCAGCACTGCATCTAGCGTTTCCACGGGCAGAAAATCGTCAATCACAATGTGAGGGAAAGGATCGGCGCTGTGGTATTGTTTTTTGGCTTGTTCTAACCAGGCAACCAATCCGTATTTTTCAATAAAAAAATTTCTTAAGTCTGTAAACATAAAGATCAACGACCTCGTCCGGCTGATCTAGTCGGAGGCTTCTTGCTGGGTGCTGGTGCCGTGGCCTTGTTGACTTTTTTTTCTGCGGTAGGAGCATCTACAAGTTCTGGCAGATTGGTCCCTTGCTTTTTATGCAAGGCTTTTTTTAGTGTGTCGCTCATTTTGCTCATTTCTCTATCCTTTCGTTTTTGATCTAATCGATCCAGCAAGGCCAACAACTCGTGTTTAGTAAGAGTCTTGCCCCAAGTGGGATTGGCCTGTGTTGCTTGAGATTTTTTTGTGGCCATATCTTAAAAGGGCGTGATCTTTATTATGCCACAGCTTCTGCCACCACTGGCGCACGATAGCCAGGACGACCTTTTAGTTCTGTGATCCTGCGTGTGATCTTGGACACATGTCGTTTACGAGCCGTGGTCAACAGTTTTTCCAACTGTGACACATTTAGTGGTCCCAAGCGTGGGTTACCATTCTTGGTACGCATAGGATCCGCTTTACGACTTTTTTGTCCGGTTTTGTTTGACGCCATGTATTACTCCTTGTTTGAATTCTTACTTATTAACCGGGGATCATGCGAGGCAAATAAGGCACGGATCTGGGCCCATGTAGTTGTTGCAACAGTCGCCGAGCCTCTTCGGCAGTTTCGGCACCTACCCTGGCGGTAAATTCTCTACCACCAGGTCCGGGTGCTCTAATAGTGGCTTCCCATAATTTCATGTCATCTCCTTGGCGCTCCCGACCGGATTCGAACCGGTGTACCGACCGTGAAAGGGTCGTGTCCTAGGCCTCTAGACGACGGGAGCATTTTAGCGCATGTGTTGTTGTTGACGGAATGCCTTGACAATGCGATGGGCATTCTTGTTGGCTTCTGTGATACTACGACTGGCCGCTGACCTTTTTTCTGTTTTGGTCCACTGTCCAGCAATGGTTCTACTCAGTTCACCTGCTGATTGACGTTTTGCCATGTTTATTTTACCTTTGCCAAATAGTCCATCATGTTTAACTGTCCGGCTTGTGCCTCCAGCAACACATCAATGGCTGTGACAAACCCATTGGTTTCTCGGGCACGTCGTTTCATCTCACGTAGACGTTGTGCCGCGGCTATGACCAGGTCATAACGACCCCCAGCATGATCCACGCAACGTTCGGTATCAATTTGGCCACTACGACTTTCGATTCTTACACTCATGATGTCTCCTTGTTAAAATACAATTATACTTGAAAACGTGTTGCGTGTCAATGGTACCCCGGGAAGGATTCGAACCTTCAACAGCTCCCTTCTGAGGAGAGTGCGTCTACCAAATTTGCGCCACCGGGGTCGAACTGCTAAGTTACTTGAGTGGTACCATTACCGTTTTGAAATCCTACTACACCACCTTCTGCTTCAATCCGTCGGATCACATCTTCAAACAGGAT
>Ga0049080_10000294_pt1 | contig 16268 bp, 13 predicted proteins | sample GreLakmeER15MSRF_FD_66716 | JGI IMG/M metagenome (GOLD analysis project Ga0049080, IMG submission 66716) | Freshwater lentic microbial communities from great Laurentian Lakes, MI, USA - Great Lakes metaG ER15MSRF | ecosystem: Environmental > Aquatic > Freshwater > Lake | place: Great Lakes... | reverse complement strand
AAATACGGATTATAAAAACATATTTATAAAATAAAAATAAAATGGCAAATACAAAAATAAGCCAATTACCAACATATACAGGAGACACCACGGGGGCTTATCTTGTTATGGATAATAGTGGTCTAACCGAAACTTTTAAAGTTTTAAAAGAAACATTAATAGGTTCTTCAGGAACTTCAGGAACAAGTGGTTCAGACGGATCAAGTGGAACTAGTGGAACTTCAGGTTCTGACGGTTCTTCAGGAACAAGTGGTTCAGACGGATCAAGTGGAACTAGTGGAACTTCAGGTTCTGACGGTTCTTCAGGAACATCTGGATCAAGTGGAACTAGTGGTAGTTCAGGTTCATCAGGAACATCTGGATCAAGTGGAACTAGTGGTAGTTCAGGTTCATCAGGAACATCAGGTTCTTCAGGTAGTTCTGGTACAAGTGGAACTTCAGGTTCTGACGGTTCTTCAGGAACTAGTGGAACTTCAGGTAGTTCAGGTTCTTCAGGAACAAGTGGTTCATCGGGTTCAAGCGGAACATCAGGTTCGTCTGGAACTTCAGGTAGTTCAGGTTCTTCAGGAACTTCAGGTAGTTCAGGTTCTTCAGGAACTTCAGGTAGTTCAGGTTCTTCAGGAACAAGTGGAACGTCAGGTTTATCTGGTTTTACAGGTAGTTGGACGGTGACTCCAGGAACTAATAACTACAGTTTTACAGTTGATATTAATAATATGTATAACTTATGGGCTCTTGCAAATATACCAAATGGTATAATAGTTTATAATGCTACGGTAAGTGTTAGTAATTCTAATGTACCCGTAATCGGTGTTCAGTATGCATGGAATTATACTGGTGGGGGTAATCCAATATTGTTAACAAGTATACCTGCACAGATTATAGGAACCGCAGGTGCAATATCCACCGCTTCACCATCTGTAGGTACATCAACAAATACATTTGTATTCGGTATTCAAAACAATACAGTGTCAGGTATTACGGTTAATTATGGATATTTGAAAATAAGTTAAAATAAAAAAGATTTTATACTCAAGACCCTCTCTTTATGTGAGGGTTTTGTATTTATTATAAAAGAAAAAAATGGCATGTAAAAAATATACAATAACGAATACTGGTTCAACATCAACCATATACTTTGAGTATAGAAGATGTGGTGATGGTTACCAAACGGATCAAGTTCCTTTGAACTATAATCAAACCAAAAATATTTGGTTTTTAGACGGAACATTTGAGATAGATCAAAATTCTGCATTACTTTGTAGTATTGTGGATGACGGAGCATTTCCGGTATCTCCAAGTAATACACCAACACAAACACCAACACCTTCTGTAACTGTGGGATTAACTCCAACAGCAACTCAGACACCAACACAAACTCCAACTAATACACAAACTCAAACTCCAACTAATACTAATACACAAACTCAAACTCCGACAAATACCAATACACCTACAGATAATGTAACAGATACACCGACCCCAACACCAACTCAAACACCTACACCGTCTGTAACAGCGACAGGAACTCAAACACCTACACCATCAGTGACAGCAACAGTAACTCAAACAACTACAAATACTCAAACACCATCTGTAACTCCAACCGACACTCCTGAAGTGTCTCCAACACCAACAACAACTCCAACTACCACAACAACATTAACTGCAACTGAAACTGAAACCCCTACTCCAACACCAACAACAACTCCAACTACCACAACAACATTAACAGCAACTGAGACAGAGACTCCAACACCAACTGTAACTCCAACTTTGACTGAAACTCCAACTAATACTCCAACAGTAACACCAACAAATACTCAAACAGGTACACCAGCAGTAACACCTACAACTACTACCACACCAACAGCGTCAAGTTTTGGAACTAATACATTCAGGGTGGAAATTGTTAATACAGGAAGAGCAAGGGATAACTCGTACTCATTAACCGAAATACCTTACGATACTATAGCTGGTTCAGGATTTACTGCAACAACGGGAACTTTCCCAATCACTGCGGGACAAGCTGTATATGGTACTCACCAAGCATTTTCAAGTAGTGTGAACAACTATATTACCTTTGAGATGACATGTGCTATAGATGGTGAATTATCGATAGTTGCATTCTTAAACGGAGCTTTCGTAAGATCACAAGGTCCATATAATTTATCTTCTTCTGGTCCGAACACTATCACTTTTTATTTCCCAGTCACTGTTTTAGTGACAGATACGTTACGTTTCCAACTAAGTTAAGATAAAATAATCCAAATAATATAATTAAAACCCTCTACTTTTGTGGAGGGTTTTTTATTTTTAAAACAAAATACAAATTAATGAAGATTTTTATCCAAATCGCGTCTTACAGAGACCCACAATTAGTTCCAACATTAAAAGACATGATTGAGAACGCCAAAAAACCTAAAAACTTAGTTTTTGCAATCGCAAGACAATTTAATGAATCTGACGGGTTTGATAACCTTGATGAATACAGAAGCGATAAAAGATTTAAAATCTTAGATATTCCTTACCAAGAGGCACAAGGAGTTTGTTGGGCAAGAAACTTGACACAACAATTATATGACGGAGAAACATATACGTTACAAATAGATTCACATATGAGATTTGTTAAGGATTGGGATGATATCCTTATCAAGATGATTAAGGGGTTACAAAAGGACGGATACAAGAAACCTCTACTTACGGGTTATGTTCCGTCTTTTGACCCCGAAAACGATCCTGCAGGACGTGCACAAGATGCGTGGAGAATGGTATTTGATAGATTCATTCCTGAAGGTGCTGTATTCTTCTTACCTGAAACAATTCCAGGTTGGAGAGAAATGAAAAAACCTGTAACGGCAAGATTCTATTCTGCACACTTTTGTTTCACATTAGGTGAATTCTCAACTGAAGTTCAACACAATCCTGAATACTATTTCCACGGAGAAGAGATTTCAATTGCAGCAAGAGCTTACACATGGGGTTATGATTTGTTTCACCCACATATTCCAGTTGTTTACCACGAGTACACTCGTAAGGGTAGAACAAAACAATGGGATGATGACAAAGAATGGGTAAGAAGAAATCAAAAAAGTCATTTGGCAAATAGAAAGTTATTCGGCATGGACGGAGAAACTCAAGAAGGTCATGATGGTCTTTATGGGTTCGGACCTATAAGAACTCTTACAGAATATGAAAAATATGCAGGTATCCTTTTCTCAAAAAGAGCTATCGACAAATATACTTTAGATAAAAATTATCCTCCGAATCCATATACATTCGAAACAGAACAAGAATGGAAGGATAGTTTCTGTATGATGTTTAAACATTGTATTGATATTGGATATTCTCAAGTTACTGAAACAGATTATGATTTTTGGGTTGTTGCGTTCCACGGTAAAGAAGATAAAACTTTATTTAGAAAAGATGCAGACAAAAATGAAATTGCAGGTTTCATGAGAGATCCTGACAAATACTGTAAAGTATGGAGAGAATTCCAAACTGACGAATTACCTGAATATTGGGTTGTTTGGCCTCACTCGGAATCTAAAGGATGGTGTGATAGAATCACAGGTCAATTAAACCACAATGTAGTTAGTTAATGAAGTTTCAAGATATTCCAAAATTTGTTGTTAATTTGGAAACTCGACCAGATAATCTCGAATTAATTAAAAAAGAGATGGATTATATGGGATGGGAGTTTGAAAAATTTAACGCAATTAATAGAAATAGTTATATGGGTTGTACCCTTTCTCACTTAGGAATTATTCAAATTGCTAAAGAAAGAGGTTATGATCGTGTAATGGTAATCGAAGATGATTGTGTCTTCATGCCATATGCAAAATCTTTGTTAGATGATATTGAAAAACAAATTGACGGAATAGAATTTGGAGTTCTTAATATCACGCCAACGTTAAATAGAAAACTTAATTTAAGTGATAAGTATGATTTGTTATTAGATATTACAAACACCCCACCTAAAGAAAACGAAGCTCATACAGAAACTTTCGCAACAAACATTTTAATATACGATAAATCCGTATATGATGAGATGTTTAATATTTCGTTAACAGCTTTTACAACATCTGGTGATTATTATTTTCCAATTGATGGATATTTGGCTAATTTTATTTACCCTAAATTTCAATCTTATTGTCCTATTTTACCAATTGCACCTCAAAGAAATTCGTATTCTGATGTATCTCATGGTATGTATAATAACTTCTATGCTCAAACATATAACTGGAATTTATATTCACCAAAGAAACTTCCAAATGAATTTAAGAGTGAAGAAGGAAATGAAAAAATAAAAGAAGAAAAAAAACATATCCCATATTATGTCGGTTAAATTTATTACAGCGATCTACAGTAGATTAGCAGGGTCTGATTTAGGTGGTAGACACGCCAGAGGAGGTCATTACAGATACAGTTTATTGTCATTACTAAAAATGACTAATGCTGATTTTATTTGTTACACAACAGAAGACGAAAAACAAGACCTTGAAGTCTTTTTTTATGTTGAAAATAACATCTCAAAAGACAAATTAAAATTTGTTGTATTTGATTTATACGATACAAAGTTTAAGGATTTAATAAATCAAAAAAAGGATCTTGATCAAACAAAGAAATCAGATAGATGTGTTGAAGTTCAATACTCTAAGTTTAGTTGGTATTGGAATGAAGATAAAACATATGATTATTATTATTGGATTGATGCTGGTTTATCTCATTGTGGATTGGTGCCGAATAAATATTTGACCGATAACGGTGCAACAAGAAGGTATTATGAATGTAATTTATTTCATAATGATTTTTTAAATAACTTAATTGAATTTACTGACGATAAGTTGTTTATTATAGGTAAAGAGAATGATCGAAACTATTGGTCAGGTACGGTTGGTCAAAAATACTACGATAATTTCCAAAGAGACATACACATAATTGGTGGTTTGTTCGGAGGTAAGAAGGAAAATTTTGAATGGTATGTTTCTAAATTCGAAGAATACATGGAACAAATATTAAAAGATCCTGAAGAAAGAATACCAATGGAAGAACAGGTAATGACTTTAATGTTTTATAATCATCCAGAAAAGTTCAACAGAAAACATTTTGATATATGGTGGTGTAGAGACAATTGTCCTCCAGGAACTGACGATGAATTGTTCCAAAGAAATAAAAGTTTCTATAAAATTTTAACAGAATTAAATAAGATAGATGAGTAACATAACACTTGTAACGGGTATTTGGGATATAGGAAGAGATCAACTTTCCGATGGATGGTCAAGATCATACCAACATTATTTGGATAAATTTACATCATTGTTATCGATAGATAACAATATGATTATTTTTGGTGATGAAAGTCTGAGGGATTTTGTATTCGAAAGAAGATCGAAAGATAATACTCAATTTATCACAAGACCAACTGAGTGGTTCAAAAACAATGAATTTTTCGATAAGATTCAAAACATTAGAAATAACCCTGAATGGAGAAATTTATCAGGATGGTTACCTGAATCAACTCAGGCGAAGTTAGAATATTATAATCCACTTGTAATGAACAAAATGTTTTTATTACATGATGCAAAAATTATGGATGGATTCAATTCAGAATATATGTTTTGGATTGACGGTGGTCTTACAAATACAGTTCACCCTGGATATTTTACTCACGACAAGGTTTTAGATAAGTTATCGAAATACATTAATAAGTTTTCATTTATCTCTTTTCCTTATGGCGCTGAAACAGAAATACATGGATTTGAATATAATAAATTAAATTCCATTGCCGGTGGTAAGGTAACTAAAGTTGCTCGTGGAGGATTCTTTGGTGGTCCTAAAGATTCTATTTCAGATATTAATGGAATCTACTATAACCTATTACTATCCACTTTAAGTGAAGGATACATGGGTACTGAGGAATCATTATTTAGTATCATGTGTTACAAACATTCTGATATTATTAATTATTTTGAAATCGAAGGTAATGGGTTAATTGGTAAATTCTTTGAGGATTTAAAGAACGATAAATTGGTTCCTAAGTCTGAATCATCTCTAAAAATTTCACCATCTAACGGTGATTTAAATAAAGTTGGTTTATATGTTATAACTTTCAATAGTCCAAAACAATTAGAGACATTGATTAACTCGATGAAAGACTACGATAGTGATTTTTTAACAAGACCTAAAAAATTCTTATTAAATAATTCAACAGACAAATCGACTTATGATAGATACGATGAATTGTGTAAAGAATATGATTTTGAACATATAGTTCCTGAAGAAGGTAATTTAGGTATTTGTGGTGGTAGGCAATTTATTGCCGAACACTTTGATAAAAGTGGATTAGATTACATGCATTTCTTTGAAGATGATATGTTCTTCCACCCGAAAGATGGGGTGTGTAGAAATGGACTTAATAGGTTTGTTCCAAACTTCTACCAAAAGACATTAGAAATTATTAAGAAAGAAAATTTCGATTTTTTAAAGTTAAACTATAGCGAATTTTTCGGTGATAATGGAACTCAATGGGCTTGGTATAATGTGCCTCAATCTGTAAGAGATGAGTTTTGGCCAGGTAAACCAAGACTACCTGAAATGGGTCTTGATCCGAATGCTCCAAAAACAAAGTTCGATATGGTTATTTCTCACAAAGGAGTCCCATATGCTGTTGGTGAGGTATATTATTGTAATTGGCCTCAGATAGTTTCGAAAGAAGGAAACAAAAAAATGTTTTTAGAAACAACATGGGCAAGACCATTTGAACAAACTTGGATGTCGTACATTTATCAAGAAATGAAGAAGGATAGAATTTACGCAGGTTTACTTATGATGACCCCAACAGAACACGATAGATTTGAACATTACGATAGAAGCTTACGGAAAGAATCATAACGTATATTTATTGTTATGGAATTTTTTATTAAGCAGAATGCAACTTTGCCTGTATTAAAAATGCAGATCGTAAAAGATGGTAGAAGTGACTATGTAGTATTCATGGATCAACTCGAAGTGTCTACGATCTATTTCAGTATGATTAATACTGCAAACGGTATACCTAAGGTTGTTTCTGCCCCTGCAAACATTGTTGAAAAAACTTTCGCAGAACCTGGAACTCCTGTTGAGTATTACGTTTATTTCCAATTCACTTCGACCATGACAAATACGCCAGGTAGATATGTTGGTCAATTTTTAATTAAAAATGATGAAGGAAATCTAATACTTCCTATTAGAGAAGAACTTTACATTAACGTTCAACCAAGTTTTATTTCTGAATCTCCTTGTTGTTAATTTGATTCTAACTGTTTCGTTTTCTATATTTATTGTAGAATGAGTAAGGTAAATTTCACAATACCGTGAAAGCCAATAAACCACTCGCAAAACATCATGATTAGTAACGAAGAAATTGAATCGTTCCTTCACGGAAACGACCCTGAAGAATTTATTGTAGCCATCGAATTCGACTACGCATCCAATTCCATTTTTAAAATTAAAGAGATCCCGGGTAAGGGAAAAGAAATACGTAAAGATAACTTCATACCTTTCGCATGGGTGGGAGACTTAAGAGGTATAGGTTTTTATGGTGACTCTAAAGAATCACAAAAAACCGCAATGACAAAATATTCTATTGTCATCGATAAGTTAGAAACTCACGGAAACGAAAGATTACAAAAAGGAATGACTTATATGGTTAAGTCCCTTAAAGGTTATAGAGAACTTATCCAATTCTTCCGTGACGGTGGGTGTGATCCGTGGGGAGAAAAAACAAAGGACAAGGTTATGATTCTACCTCCTGTAGAACAATACTTAATCACAAAAGAAAAAAGATTATTCAAAGGGTTTGAAAACTACGAAGAAGTTACTCGAATGGTATATGACTTGGAAACGACTTCTCTTGAACCTAAAGATGGTCGTATCTTCATGATTGGAATTAAAACTAATAAAGGTTATCACCGTGTTATTGAATGTATTGATGAGTCTGAAGAAAAGAACGCAATCATAGAATTCTTTAAAGTTATTGATGAATTAAAACCAAGTATTATTGGTGGATATAATTCAGCAAACTTCGACTGGCATTGGATATTCGAAAGATGTAATATATTAGGGATTGACCCAAGAAAAGTGTGTAAGTCCTTACACCCCCAACATTCATTCACAAGAAAAGATAGTATGTTAAAACTTGCGAATGAGGTTGAAACATATACTCAAACTTCAATTTGGGGATACAACGTAATCGACATTATTCACGCAGTTCGTAGAGCTCAGGCGATTAATTCAAGTATTAAGGCTGCGGGTTTGAAGTATATTACAAAATTCATTAACGCTGAGGCGCCTGATCGTGTATACATTGATCACCTTAATATTGGTAAGATGTATACCAACAAAGAAGAGTTTTGGTTGAATACACAAAATGGTAATTATAAGAAGGCAACTGAGTATGAAGATTTGGATGTAAAGTTTCCTGGGGTATACAAAAAGATTACTGGTGACAAATTGGTTGAGATGTATCTTGACGATGACTTAGATGAGACATTAAAGGTTGACCAAGAATTTAATCAAGGTTCATTCCTACTTGCTGCAATGATTCCAACAACTTATGAGAGAGTATCTACAATGGGTACTGCAACATTATGGAAAATGTTGATGTTGGCGTGGTCTCACAAACATGGACTTGCAATACCTGCCAAGGAATCTAAGACAGACTTCGTAGGAGGTCTTTCTCGACTACTTAAGGTTGGATATAGTAAGAATGTATTAAAGCTCGACTTTTCGTCTCTATACCCCTCTATTCAACTTGTACACGATGTATTTCCTGAGTGTGATGTTACAGGTGCAATGAAAGGAATGTTAAAGTATTTCAGAGATACCCGTATCAAATACAAACAACTCGCAGAACAATATTATGAAACAGATCGTAAGAAGTCTGAGTCATATGGTAACAAACAATTACCGATTAAGATTTTTATTAACTCGATGTTCGGTGCGTTGTCAGCCCCTCAGGTTTATGCGTGGGGTGACATGTTTATGGGAGAACAAATTACTTGTACAGGTAGACAATATCTTCGTCAGATGATTAGGTTCTTTATGACTAAGGGTTATGTTCCATTGGTAATGGATACGGATGGTGTGAACTTCTCCACTCCTGATGATGCTAAAGATAGAGTTTATGTTGGTCGTGGATTGAATTGGAAGGTGACGTTGGGTAAAGAGTATTATGGTCCTGAAGCCGATGTTGCGGAGTATAACGATATCTTTATGAGAGGCGAGATGGCTCTTGATACCGATGGGGTATGGCCGTCTTGTATTAACTTGGCACGTAAGAACTATGCGGTTATGGATGCCAAGGGTAAGATAAAACTAACAGGTAATAGTATTAAGTCTAAGAAGTTACCGGTATACATAGAAGAATTTTTAGATAAAGGTGTCAAGATGTTATTACAAGGTGACGGTAAAGCTTTCATCGAATATTATTATGAGTATTTACAGAAGATTTTTGATAAGAAAATACCTTTGACTAAAATAGCACAAAGAGCTAAGGTTAAATTAACGATTGAGGATTATAATAAAAGATTGAATACTAAAACGAAATCGGGTAATAGTATGTCTCGAATGGCTCATATGGAATTGGCCATCCAACAAAACCTTAATGTTAACCTCGGTGATGTTATTATGTATGTTAATAATGGAACAAAGGCTTCTCAAGGAGATGTTCAGAAAATGACTGTAAAACAAATTAAAGATACGAATGCAGTTAATCTATTTAATAACCCTAAATCAAAACCAATAACTGATGGTGTGATGGTTAATTGTTATATGTTAGATCCAAACACTTTAGAGAAAAACGCTGAGTTGACAGGTGATTATAATGTTCCGAGAGCTGTTGTAACATTTAATAAAAGAATTGAACCATTACTTGTTGTATTCAAACAAGAAGTTAGAGATAGCCTTATTGTTACAGATCCAGTGGATAGAGGCATTTATACTACAGGTCAATGTGAATTAATTAACGGTCATCCATTTGAACAAGGTGATCAGGACACATTAGAAGAAGTTTTAACTTTATCTGAAGGTGAATTATCTTATTGGGAAAAAAGGGGGTTAGACTCCAACTACATGTATGAGTTAGCAGAATCAGATTGGAAAGAAAAATTAGAAGTTAAGTAACTATGATTGTTTTAATCCGTCACTAGAAAGGATATACCAATTGCCGTTACAGAATCTAAATTCTATACAAGCACCTTTGTCGCAAACAATTTCATCAAACTCTTCGTCAATTTTTCCTATATCAGGAATTATTGTAAGACGTGTTAGAGATTTAACAACAACGTGGTCTGTAGAGATGCTGTCTAATTTAACAATCGAGGACTCAGATCCTCTAACTATAATACATTCTTCTCCGTTTGTTTGATAGAAATTTTCGCCTGTAACTACAGACACTTCTGATGTGAATAATACTTTTCCATTCACTAATCGTTGTGATGGTATTGATTTAATAATAGACATTAGATTACATATATTTGTCTTGGAAAAGCTCTGAACTTCATTTGTTTGTTCAAGTTTTCCGCTAACAAAGCCTCTTTTTCCATTACTTTTTCAGGGCGTAAACGTTCAAGTCTTAATTTTAATTCTTCCTCAAGTTTACTTTTCTCGTCTTTAGCTTCTGTCAGTAGGCTTTGATAGTCCATGGTTATCTCAGAATCAGGAGTTTTCAGGTTACCACTATACTTTCCTCTAACTCTTGCTAAAGTTTCTTTTGAGTATGCAGTAAACCATCTCCTAACCCATTGTTGAGCTGGAACATTTAAGTCTTCCCATTCTAATGTTTCCAAAGGAACATCAGATGGTAGTTTAATAATATCGGGATTAGCTTTAAGACATGCGTCTCTATCTTTTCCCTCTGTATCGTAGTACCAATACCAAACTCTGTAGTTGTTATATCCGATTGTTCCCCAATCAAATCTACCGCCTGGTACGTTGTATAGTTGTAATAATCTTTCTCCGTCAGGTAAACCTGTAATTCTATATGTTAAATCTCCACCATAGATACGGTTCAATATGTTAACCTCCTGTAGACGTAATAACATATCAAATCCAGATGTCATCAAATACGAACCTTGATAACCCATTTGAGCGTAACCCGCACCACCACCTAAACCTGGCGCTCCTGCGAATCCACCACCCCACGGATTAAATAATCCTGAAGTCATTTCAGCCGGTGTAAACCATAAAACTTCATTGACTTCTCTATTTTTTGGGATAACGTAGTTTTGTGTATTTGCCGATAAATTGATATAATCTTTCTTTAATACCCAAGGTCCTGATGTTTGTAATCCAACAATTTTAGAATATGCATAAGTGAATTGATCTTCGAAATCCATTGTTCTTGTAACTAATGCTTTCGCCACAGACTTTTCGTCCATATTAAGATTAACTAAGTTCACCCACTGACTTTCGATTAACCAATCCAAAGTATATTGCGTATAGTCTTGTATTGATAACTCCATTAAAGAGTCCAACATTTCGTCTTCCAATTCTACACTACGAAGTGGAGCACCTAATTGGTGTTTGATTCTCGTATAGATTCTGGATCTTTCTGGTTCTCCGATTACTGCCATGATAATATAAATACTTTATAAAAGTTATTTTATGTCGTACAATAAACCGTCTTTAGGAAAAACGAAATTTCCACCAATAATGTTTGGTTTCTTATTGAAGATAAGAACATTTCTACCTTTCTGAAAAATTAACCAATCGGTAGTATAATTTTTTACATTACCTGTTCCTTTCAGAGTGATCGTATTATTTTTGTCAATTCTTTCTTTGTAACCTTTGATTTGTGCTGTATGTGTTTTTCCGTTTAATGTGATTTTAGCATCGATACCTTTTAACATATCTTCTTCACCACCTAACACTCCTGTTTTTTCAGCAACTTTACCTTTGAAATGTCTGTTAATCATCGCAACTGTAATTTCTTCTCTTTTGTCACCAGCAGAATCAGTATCAATTAGAGACCTCATCAAATTTTGGAAAGTAGGACTTTCTCTATCAAAAATTCTAAATTTGAAATAATCTAATGCTTTTACGAATCTTTTTATTTCTTTATTTTGTTCGCCAGGTGATTTATCTACAAATCTTATTACATCTTTTTTTGGATCAATTGATTTGATTACCTTATTAACATCTTTCATAAGAATACAAAAGGCTGTATAGTTTGTGTTAAGTTTGTTTAGAACGGATCTACCAGGTGTCTCAAAATTATAAATTCCTGCTAAGTTACCTTGATTGTCTTTATCCGCCCAATATTCACGAAACACTTCTTTCAATATTCTATCAATAGCGTCTCTGTATTCCAATTCAACAGGTCTGTTAACATTAAACATTACCCTTATTGCCTCCGATTCTTCAGTACCACACTTTTCAGATTTTTCTTCAGACAATATTTGTCTGAACTTAACTGATTCGGCAAGTTTTGTTTCAGTTTTCATTTCGTACATTTTCGAAACAAAATCCCAATTAACTACTTTCCAAAAGTTTATAATATATTCATCTCTTTTGTTTCTGTATTTCAAGTAGTATGCGTGTTCCCACAAATCAAGACCCAACAAAGGAAATCCTCCACCTTCAATAACATTCATTAAAGGATTGTCTTGGTTTGGCGTAGACATGATTTTTAATCTGTTCTGACTTGTCAAAACTAACCATACCCAACCTGAACCGAATCTTTCTTTGGCAATTGTTTCGAACTCTTTCTTGAAATTATTAAAAGATTTAAATTCTTTTTTTATTTTAGTTTCAAGTTCTCCTGTCAATTTCATTGGTTTTGGAGATAACATATTCCAAAACAAAGCGTGGTTGAAAGCACCACCCGCATTATTCCTAATTGTTTTGTCGTACCTTGATATCGATTTGATAATTTTTTCTAAATCGAGATCTCCGTATTTTTTCTTTGAGAGTGCGTCGTTCAATTTATCTACATAGCCCTTATAGTGTTTGTTGTAGTGGAAGTTCATTGTTTCTGGATCAATGAACGGTTTGAGGGCTGAATAAGAATAGGGAAGTTTCTCTATTCCAATTTTTTTCATTTCTGTAATTAACAACTCGGTTTCGTGTGTTACGTGGTTTTCTTGTATTTGTTTTTCGAGTTGTACAATCTTCTTTTCTGTTTTATTCATAATATTGGATTATCATATAAATAATCCGTTAGTTCGTTATTGTCTACGTTGGTTAATTTGTTTCATAATTTCTTCTACTAAATCTACATCATTTTTAACATCACCCATAACCGTAGCAATAACTTGTTTTTTCTTGTTGAGTATATCGTAAATAATTCCTTCTATTGTGTTTTCAAATATTGGGTAGTAAACTAAAACATTATTTTTTTGACCGTATCTATAAGCTCGATCTTCTGCTTGTGAATGGTCTGAAGGTAAAAATGATAGGTCGTTCATTATTACCGCCTCTGCTGCGGTTAAAGTAATACCCACACCTGCAGCCTTTATATTTCCTACAAAGACTTTCACTTTGTCATCTTCTTGGAATTTATCAACACTGTTTTGCCTTTCAGGTTTTGACATTGATCCGTCAAGTCTTACTGCTGTTTTACCAAAATGTTGAATTATTCTATCGAGTGAGTTTGTAAAATTACAAAATATGATGACCTTCTTACCTTGTTCTATTATGTTTTCAGCCAATTCGATTGTCTGAATAACTTTCTCTTCGGCAATAACTTGTCGTACTTGGGTAAGTTTTGTAAATTGAACCGTCAATGATTTACTCTCATCGGGGTTCTTCTCATACCAATTGTAATAATCACCCATTACCTCTTCGTATTGTTTTGATTTTAATCTAAGGTATACGGGTGTAATAATTTTATCAGGTAAATCTAATACATCTTGTTTTAATCGTCTTAGAGTGAGACCTGAGGTTCTATCTCTTAATTCCTCAAGGTTACTGGCTCCTGTAACATTCCAAATCTTTCTACCTCCAGCATTGAATTGATATCCGCTACAATATCTGATGGCGTATGCCATCCAATTTTTGGCAACTGGTGAGTCAATCAAACTTAACAAATTGAAATAATCCATTGGTCTTGAGGTCATTGGTGTACCTGTTAATAACCAAAGTCTATCAACATTCTTCACAAGGTCGTTTATTAGTTTTGTTCTTTGTGCTTGACCGTTTTTAATATAGTGTGCTTCGTCAACGACCACCAAATCAAAATTGGCTCCAAGAATTTGCGAATCAGATTTCTTTTTAACATTGTGGAAATTTTTAATAATATCATAATTTATAATAACAAAATCATGTTCTTGACTGAAGTTCTTTCCTTCAGAAATATAAATGCTCCTGTCTGTATAATTCTCAATCTCTCTCTGCCAGTTAATCTTTAAACTCGCAGGACAAATAATTAATATCTTTTTAGCACCACTCTCAAGTGATGCAACTATAGTTGATGTGGTCTTACCAAGACCCATATCATCAGCCAAGATATATTTTTTGTTCTCGACAAGTTTTTGAACAGCCTCAATTTGATGAGATAAAAGAGGTCTGTGGGAATATTTTTCAAAATCAATAACAACATTTTTTACTGTGTTGTCTTTGATTAATGATGCTTTTGGAACCCAAAAATCGTGAAGTTGTTCTGTCTCAAATACTTTACCCCAAACATGATAAGCCTTTTCTTTATCCGCCAATAACTTTTCAATCCATATTTTTTCAGGTATTTGTGTGTATAGTTTGTCGTCGGCTAATTTTTGTGCAAAGTACGAATCAAGGTTAACCCATTTTTTGGCAACCTTTGGTGGTTTGTCGTGAAAGTTAATTATGTATTCAGACTGACTTCTTGTTGGGTAAAACTTTTTATTAAGCGTAAGTTTTCTCTTGAGGTCTTGTATGTAATTATTTGGACCGTCATATGTCTCCAAAATGGAAATTGCCTTAGATTCTATTACGTGGTTGCCTTCCAATAAACAGGTTTTATTACAAATATAACTTATTTTGTAGTATTTATCAATATGGAAAAAAAGGTGCCGATAACAAGGTTAGGTAAGTTTTTTGGTGGCGAAGATTTCACTTTGGACATTGACATGGGTGAAGAGTGGTTAGAGGGTGATATGAACTTTACCTTTGTTTTGTATAAAGTTGATAAGTATAAAACCAAAACAGATGATGTTTATGGGGAAGCTTTGTCAGGAGGGATTCAATATCTACCACCTATCGAATTGAAGGGTATGGTTCAAATTGTGGCACCAACAAATCAAAGATTGGGGAATTCAAAAATTGAGCAGTCTGAGCCTGGTAATTTAAAAGTATCTATTTATCAGAGAACTTTAGATGATTTACAAACCGACATTAATTTTGGTGATTATATCGGGTATTATGAAACTGAAAGTCGAGTTAGGTATTATTCTGTTAGTGATGACGGGAGGGTTAATTCAGATAATAAACATACATATGGTGGATATAAACCGTTTTACAGAACTATTATTGCAACACCTGTAACATCAAACGAATTTAACGGAGTATAACATGGGATTTCCGAAACAAGTAAAAAAACAAATACAGTTAGTACCACCTAAAACTCTTTCTGCAAGGAGAGAACAACTTTTAGAGTATATTAATAAGGACGGTACTTACTTACCTAAATCGGTATTACATGCTGATTTGGATAAAGGTATGCTTGAGTTTGTTAAAGAAGAGTTAAGAACCGTAGTTTCGGGCAAAGTTGTTCCAACTGTTGATATTCTTATAACAACACAAAACTGGTCTCAATTTACTGAAACATGGAATTTTGTTGACTTGGATAAAAACGTGTCTCCTCCTTTTATTACAACGGTAAGAAACCCTGAGGTTAAGTACGGATCTAATCCATCTCTTCTTTATACCATTCCAAATAGAAAACAATATTATTATGCCACCGTACCAACTTGGGACGGCCAAAGAAAAGGGTTAGATATCTATACTATCCCTCAACCTGTTCCTGTTGATATTACATATAGTGTTAAGTTTGTTTGTAATAGAATGAGAGAATTAAATGAATTGAACAAAAATGTTCTTCAAAAGTTTTCATCAAGACAGGCATATACTTTCATTAAAGGACAATATGTTCCATTGGTATTACAAAATATTTCTGACGAATCTGTTGTGGATTTGGACAAGAGAAAATATTACATACAAAGTTACGAATTTTTAATGATGGGTTATTTAATTGACGAAGAGGAGTTTGAAGTTAAACCAGCAATTTCAAGAACCGTTCAATTATTGGAAGC
>Ga0049080_10000291_pt1 | contig 16427 bp, 15 predicted proteins | sample GreLakmeER15MSRF_FD_66716 | JGI IMG/M metagenome (GOLD analysis project Ga0049080, IMG submission 66716) | Freshwater lentic microbial communities from great Laurentian Lakes, MI, USA - Great Lakes metaG ER15MSRF | ecosystem: Environmental > Aquatic > Freshwater > Lake | place: Great Lakes... | reverse complement strand
CTCTTCTTCTAAGTATCGGTCAGAGTGACTGATAAGCCTTTCAATATAGATAAGAGCGTGAGCGTTTGAGATCTCACCCTCTTCCTCAGTGGCAATCTCTAAAATTAGATCTAGAGTACGCCTTGATACATCACCTACCCCTATCGCCTCGACAAAATCAAGGTAACTATTAGCTGCGTCAATAGCATTAACCATTACTAGACCTCCCTATCCTGATGATTACGGTGATACTTAATAGCCGTCTCAATCATATCCACTAGGGCGTAATCGTTATACTCTTCATCATTCTCAGGATCTAGCGCCATAATTCCCTTAATTAGATCTAGGGTAGTGGCAGCGTACGCGCCCTCCCTCTCTACTTGATTAGAGTAGCTATCCTGCGACTGCAATAGGCTTAACACCTCTACCTCACTTATCGTATCGGTATCTAAACCCTCTCTACAATCAGGGCAATTACTTACCTCTACATAATTGTTAGCGGGGGTATCCAATACCGCTCTCTCTTTACCGTCCCGTGTTAAACACTTACCGCATAGATATAAAGTACTCATTACTCTCCCTCTCTCTCTTTAAGCTGCACCTTCATATCGCAGTCATCGCATAGGTAATTGCCTTCATAATCTTTGGCGATATTCCACCATTGGTTGGTAATAATCTCACTCTTACAAGCGTTACATATAATCTCACTCATCACCCTCGTCCTCTCTCTCTATTGGGTGTAGGTATCCTCCCATAGTGGACTCTAGGCCAGTCTGAATTATGATCTCGCCCTCAGTCTCTACAATTAACGCGCCAGGCATATTCTCTTTCGCCCATAGAATTAGATCTTGCAAGGTATCTATCTCTTGTAGTTGCATTACTCTCTCCCTCTTAGCTAAATAATCACTAGGCACTCCGCCTATTCTCTCTCCCGCGTACATTACTTACCCCTCTCTATCTCACTATATCTTAGTAAGATACTACCGCACTATACCGTATAAGTATAGCGCGATAGTACGCCACTATCTCTAGTCTACGTAACGCATTGGCATAAGTAAGGCTCGCCACGTGATCTTATCGCCCGTAATTCTTACGCGCATTGGCTTACCCTCACCCGTAAAATAAATCTTAATAGCTGCCTTCTTGCCCGCGATCTTAGCGTAATCGGCCATAAGCGCAGGGTTAAAGGCTACTCCCTCTACCGCTACGGGCTCACCCTCACTCTTAGCAAATAGCTCTTCAGTAGGCGGGAAAGTATCCGCTAACACGGTAAAGGTAATCGCGTCACCTAGTGAGCTAACCGTAATCGTGTCACCGATACGCGAGAATTGCACTAGGTTAGCCTTATGATCCTTGCATAAGGCAATCACTCTCTTCATATCGTAGAGTGGAATAAGGCTAGGCTCTAGTCGCCCGTCTAAGCTAGGCAAGCTGCCCTCAATTAAGCGGTATCTATCGGTAGCCTTAGCCTTAAATAGCCCGCCCTCACTCTCAATATGTACCGCGTTAAGTGTAGGTCGGCTCTTATCCTTGCCCGCGTGAGAGCTAACGCCCTCTAATAGCTCTAATAGGCTCTCTCCCTCTAGCTCTACATAATTTATTGCTACTTTATTATCGTCTAGCGTACTCATATTCTCCCTCTTTCACTTTACTTAGGGCTACTTGCCCTCTCCCGCCCTCTCCCTCTACCGTAGAGAGAGAGCGAGAGATAACCTATAGCCTAGCTCTTACCTTACTATACCGTACTACTTAACCGCACTCTATACAATTACCCTCGCGCTCTACTATCACGCCCTCTATCTCTAAACTATCCGCGCAGGGTAGGCAATACTCTCGCCCCGTGCTATCTACCTTTATCACGCGCTCACCCTCTCTCTATCTCATAGCCTAAGCGGGCGCAGCTCTCGCGGTAGCTGCGCTTAGCGTCTCTTACCGTGTAGCCGTAATAGGTGGCACTCTCTAACCACCGCACGCCCTGCCACTTTACTAGCGCGCTCACTATAATAGCCCCGCTAGGGTGCACTCTTTCAATCGTCATAATCTAGCCCCTCTCTATTCTGCCCTAATTATTAGGGGCAGACTACCCCGCAGGGGATAACCCCTGCGAGATAGTACGCCACTACGCTATAAGCCGATACACTCGCTCATTGAGCCGATACAATAGCCCTCGCCCGTGTACCATATATGCCCCGCGCCCCATAGAGCTAGGGCTAGAGCTGCACCGATTAAGAGCGCCCTCACGATACGCCCGCGCCTAGTTAGCTTCATAGCTCAACTACTCTCACGCGCTTGATCGTGTCGGCAGCTGCCCCGCAGCTGCACGGCTCAATAAAATCTAGAGCTTGCTCACTATAGGCACGCTCTACGATAACAAGGCAGCTCGTGCACTTACCGTGCATCCAATAGACGCGGCTCATATTCTGCCCTCACGATCTAGGGCGCAGCCGTGGCAATCGCACACTTGCGGGGCGATAGTGCAATTCCACCGCGCAGATTTACGCGCAGCGCGTAAGCTCTCATAGTGTGCAATAGGTGAGCCGTCGCTATCCTTTAACCATTCACGCCCTAATTCTCCATAAGGGCATAAGGTTACAATCTCGTACTCACGGGGTAAATCGTCGCGCTTGCTTGATACAATCACGAGCAAGCTATCTGCGCGGGCGGTAATACTTACCGCCTTAAAATCTGCGATGCGACTATTGAAAAATCGCATAGTGTCGCGGCTAAAGTAGTACCCCTGCGCCTTGCTTGCTATCTGACTCTCGTGCGAGATTTCTGCGGGGCGTGTAGGGTAATTACGGCAGCCGTTGCAGCTGCAAGGGTAGACGGTAAGTGCCTTATCGGTAGTCATATCTTTATTCTCCCTTATTCTTAGAGTCATTAGCTTGCCAGAATTGCGTCCACTCTTTAGCTTGTGAGGCTTGAATCTCTTTCAATAGCTCTTGTGTGAATAGCTCTTTCATAGCTCTTGCCTTTCGGTAGTAGTCTGATCTCATCAGTAGGCGCGTTACGCCTAGACCCCTTGCGGGGTTTCGATCTATTTACACTTGCAAAATTGCTTAGTGCTCAAGCTGATGCGTATCACCGCACCGCAGCTTGCACACTTTACGCCTTGCGCCTTAGCTGCCTCGCGTGCCTTATCGCGGGGGGCTTGTATCGCTTGAGAGTAGAATTGTTCATAGCTCATATTCTTGCCTTTCGGTAGTAACAAGCTCGCTTGCTTGTTATGTCGTACTATACCGTATAAGGCAGCTAGTGCAAGCATATTCTGCAATTATTTTGCGGATGACTAGTCACACTTTAGAGAGTAACACGGTGGACATATAGGCCCGCCGTGTCTAAGGTGTTAGAGCTAGTCGGTAAGGGTGATAGCTGCCCGATAGCTGCAAGGGTTAGAGCTGCAAGGTGCAAGGGTTAAGGGTGCAAGGTTAGAGGGAGATAGTAAGGCTCGCGCCCGCCCGATACGTAGTCACCGCCCCCGTTTCCCCCACATTCCCCCACTATCCACCCCGCGCAGGGCAGGGCAGGGGGCAGGGGGTCACCGCGCAGGGCTAGACACGACCCCCCGTTGGTGATTTTTACTGCGCGTACATATATAGACCCCAAAAAGAAATATTTGCTAAAGTGAAAGTGGCTCTGAACAGGACTTTTACCGTATGTGATGAAGGTCACATAAATAAAACGGGAAATGCAGTAAATTTCCTGCCTTATATACAGTAGGGGAGCAAAGCGGGGAAGACCTTTGCGACCCGTGCCAACGCCTCTTGCGAGGCCCCTAGGCCGAGTACTGACCTACCCCTCAGTTCGCTGTGGCTCCTTCGGGCGCTAAGCCCGACCAGTGCGGCTAGCGGCGCTATTTAATCGGGTGAGTTCTATCTAAATATTAGATCCGATAAATTGCTCAGCCCGATAATAAAATCAATTCCGGCCCGTCCGGTATTAGGAGTTTAATGGCTGACAACTCGGCTGATATCGCTAAGAGAATTATCCTCGGCGCTGTCGCAGAAGGTATGACCGTTGAGGCAGCTACTGCCTCTGCTGGCAAGTCCATTAAGACTTATGAGTATTACCGTCGCACAGATAAGGTCTTTGCGGATAAGGTAGATCGAACCCGCCTTGGTCTCAAGGATAAGCAGTTCGCCTCCGGTGACGTCCACGACCTGACCTTTGCAGAGTTTCGCCAGCGCTTCCTGCATAGCAGGACTTTCCCTCACCAAGAGAACATCGTAGATGTAATCGAGGGCAGGGAGCCAGGGTGGTTACACCCCTCTATGAAATTTGAGCCAGGACTTGCGGCAAACCGCGTCCTGATAAATATCCCGCCCAACCACGCCAAGTCCATCACAATCACTGTGGACTACGTTACCTGGCAGGTATGTAGGAATCCTAACTTTAGAGTACTGATAGTCTCCCAAACGCAGCAGTTAGCTGCTGACTTTCTCTACGCCATTAAGCAACGTCTGACACATCCTATGTATCAAGAGCTACAGACTGCGTATGCTGCTGGCGTAGGGTTTAACTCTAAGACCGCTTCGTGGCAGGCTACCCGTGTCACCTTTGGTGATGAACTCCGTGAGTCATCTGAAAAGGACCCGAACATCGAGGCCGTTGGTATCGGTGGTCAGATCTACGGTAAGCGTGCCGATATGATTATTATAGACGACGCGGTCACATTAAAGAACGCTAATGAGTTTGAGAAGCAGATCCGTTGGTTGACCCAGGATGTGCGATCCCGTCTTAACCCTACGGGCAAACTGATTGTTATTGGAACTCGTGTGGCTTCCGTTGATCTATACCGCGAGCTGCGCTCAGAGGACCGCTACCCTGGTGGCCAAGTTCCTTGGAAGTATCTAGCGATGCCGGCCCTGCTTGAAGCAGATGAAGACCCCGACAAGTGGGTTACGCTATGGCCCGCTTCCGATGCTCCATTTGATGGACAGTTAGAATCTGACAAGAACGAGGACGGCCTCTACCCTCGCTGGTCTGGACGTAACCTTTACAACGAACGCCAAGCGATGGATGCAAGCACCTGGGCTTTGGTATATCAGCAGCAAGATGTTTCTGAAAACGCTGCCTTTGATCCTGTATGTGTTAAGGGATCTATTGACGGTATGCGTAAGGCAGGCAACTTAGTTGCAGGTCACCCAGGCCATCCCAGAGACTTAAACGGCTTTACTTATATTTGCGGTCTTGATCCTGCAATGATTGGCGATACCGCAGCTATCTGCTATGCCATTGACCGATCAACGAGCAAGAGGTACATAGTAGATGCTATCAAGATTAGCCGTCCGTCTCCAGCCGATATCCGTAATCTTATTTTTGATTGGACATCCCTCTACGCCCCCTCAGAGTGGATCGTTGAAAAGAACGCCTTCCAGTCCTTCTTAACGCAGGATGAAGGTATCCGTATGCACTTAGCTTCTCGCGGAGTCCAGTTCAAGGAACACCACACTGGTTCTAACAAGTGGGATGCCGGCTTCGGTGTGGCATCTATGTCTACCCTCTTTGGTACTAAGCAGTTTGATGGTAAGCACCATCGAGATAACTTAATACATCTGCCATCAGATCAGACCGAAAATGTCAAGGCTTTGATTGAGCAGTTAATTACCTGGACTCCAACGACTAAGGGTAAGACCGATATGGTAATGGCTTTGTGGTTCTGTGAGATCCGAGCACGTGAGATGCTCAACTACGGAAAGTATGCCACTCACCATATGAAAAATCCATTCCTATCTCGCCAAGAGCTAGGCAAGCGAACAGTTATCAACTTGGAAGAAGCGTTCGCAGAACAAAACAAAATGAGAGTAATCTAAGGAGATAGAGATGGCGCCAAAGCCAAAGAAAGCATCAACATCATATTCACCTAAACCTATGGGACTTTACGAGCAAGGTCAGACATCTCGTGCAGCTGCAAAGAAGCAGGCTGATAAGGTAACAGCAAAGCGTCTTAAAGCAACAAGTTATGCACCAACACCAATGACTGACAAACAAAAGAAAGCTGCTGCTCTTAAGGGAGCAAAGAAGCAAGCTGGTATTGGTATTAAGAAAGATGTTAAAAAGATTACAAGTGCTACAAAAAAGGCTGTTGGTTTTGCTACAAAGGCAGCAACGCTTCCATCAGAGATGCTTCTTAAGGGTGCTAAAGCAGGAGCTAAGGCTCTTACTAAGGAACCTCGTACAAAAAAAATGTATCGTATTTCAGAAAAAGGCGATTCGCTAAATAAACTCAAAGATATTAAAAAGGCAAAGAAGTAATTTTACCAACCAAGGAGAATAAAAATGGCGCCAAAGCCAAAGAAAAGCGCAAGCAAGCCTTACAAGCCTAACATTTACGAACAGTATGAAAACCGTCGTAGCTTTCTTATTGATACTGCTGAGACACCAAAAGACAAAAAGAACTTAAAGAAGGACCTAGCTAAGGCTAAGTCTGACTACGTCAACGCTAAGAAGGATAAGCAGTCACGTGCTGCTGGTACCGCTTACAATCCAGCTCCTATGACCGCTGCTGCTAAAAAGAAGGCTGCTGCTGCTGGCAAGAAAATGGCATCAAGCACATTAAAGAAAAACAAAGGTTCAAAGCCTAGTTCATCAGTAAAAACTACTCGTATTGGTGGAGTTATTTCAATACTAAAGAAGCCTAAAAAAGAAATTTCTTAAAAAACCAGCGTATATTCAAATACAGCTAATTAAAGGAACCCACATTGTTATCAGTCAAAGAAGTTGACGCGAAGTTATCGCGCCTACGCTCACGGTCAGCAGCACGCGACCAACGTATGCGTGATGTGCTTTCGGTGCGTCAAGGAGATATCTCCAAGGTATTTCCTTCAATGTTCTCAGAGGACTATCCAAAGCCTCTCGTTGCCAACTTCATTGACGTAGCAGCACGTGACCTAGCAGAAGCAATGGCGCCACTGCCATCCTTTAACTGTTCAGCAACCAATATGGTTTCTGATGCAGCACGTAAGATGGCAGATACTCGCACACGTATTGCCAATTTCTATGTCTCAAACTCTGATCTACAGCTCCAGATGTACACAGCAGCCGATTGGTATAACACCTACGGTATGTCTATTGGTATGGTTGAGATGGATTATGACGATAACAATCCTCGTATTCGTATGCTCAATCCATTTGGTGTTTACCCAGAGTTAGATCGCTACGGAAGAACTCTATCTGTTACTCAAGTTATTGTTACTGATGCTGAGTCGCTTGCATCACAATACCCAGAGTTCTATGAGCAGATCCTAGGACGCAACCAATATCAGTTATCTTCTCCTTATGTATCAATGGTTCGATATCACGACAAAGATCAAGACCTGCTATACCTTCCTGAGCGTAAGAACTTAGTTTTATCCTCAACACCAAACATTCTTGGTAAGTGTATGGCACGTACCGTTATGCGTTCCTCCCTTGATGGAGAAGCACGCGGTCAGTTTGATGATGTACTCTCAGTTCAACTAGCCCGTGCTCGCTTTGCTATCTTGCAGATCCAAGCTGCTGAGAAGTCTATTCAGGCACCTATTGCTATTCCACAAGATGTGCAAGAGTTGGCACTTGGACCTGATGCGATTATGCGTTCTGCTAATCCACAAGGCATCCGTCGCGTACCACTAGAACTACCACCTGGAGTCTTTACAGAATCTGGCGTACTAGAGCGTGAACTACGCCTCGGTGCTCGTTACCCAGAGTCTCGCTCAGGTGAAATGAGTGCCTCTGTTATTACAGGTCGTGGAGTTCAGGCTCTACAGGCTGGATTTGATACACAGATCAAGGCAGCACAAGCACAGTTTGCTCGACTATTTACAGAGCTTACCTCACTTTGCTTTGAAGCAGATGAAAAAATCTTTGGCGGTATTCCTAAGACTATTAAGGGAACCGACGATGGAACACCTTATGTACTCAAGTACATCCCATCACGTGATATCAAGGGTGAGTATGGCGTAGATGTCCGTTACGGAATTATGTCTGGTATGGACCCTAACCGTGCCATTATTGCTTTACTACAGATGCGTTCAGACAAACTCGTCTCACGCGACTATGTACGTCGTGAGATCCCAATGGATCTTAACGTTACACAGGAGGAACAACGTGTTGATATTGAAGAAATGCGTGACTCTTTGCGGCTTGCTGTTGCTCAGTATGCACAGTCAATACCGGCTCTCGCGGCGCAAGGCCAAGACCCTTCAGAGGCTATCAGCCGTATCGCAACTGTTATCCAAGGTCGCCAAAAGGGACAAGCCCTAGAAAACATTATCGAAAAGGCGTTTACACCAGAAGCAGCACCAACCCCAGAGATGCCACCTATGGCACCAGGTATGGAGCAACAGAATCCAGTGGCAGGTGCGGCCCCCGCCCCAGCCTCAGCGCAACCAACACAACCTCAAGGTGGTATGGCCCCTGCCGCTGGTCAACGTCCAGATATAGCACAACTACTAGCCGGCATCACCGGCGCAGCATAAGCAGAGGAGGTGGAAATATGAATAAAGGATCACGCGCAGCCGCACCAATGGCAAAGCCAAAGGAAGGCAAGATGGATCACTCCAAGCCAGCCGGCGGTAAGGTAATGGCATCAATGATGCCAGCAGGTCGCCCAGGCAAGAAGACAAAAAAGGGTTAATAAATTTAGTGGAAGGTGTGTAGGACGATGGACAATAACAGAATACGTCGTCCTATACGCTCTTCCGATTTTTTAGTAATAGCTACAGAGACTGCATACAACTTAGCCCAAGTTGTGTCAGGATTGTTTGAATCATTATATGAATTAAGTATTTACTATTCTAACCAAAAGACTGAAACTAATCAGGCTTGGGAACAGATGGCGCAAGACTTAGAAACTTTAGAGGAGGACCGATGACAACAGCACCGATGAATCCATTGGCTGGCCCAGCAGGTCCTGGCAAATATGCCACGCGTACAGATAATCTAAAAATGGGTTCTATTGCCTACGGAGAAGGTGTCGAGACGGCTGCTATACAGTCAGGTGCTCCACTTTCTAAATCTCCTGGCTCAATGCCAGCATCAGAGGTAATGCCAAAATCAACACCTCTTACATCACTCTACGCTGAAACAGAATTTCAGGATGAACCAATTACCACTGGTATTGACAGAGGTGCTGGAGCAGGATCAGAAGCAATGCAAATGCGTAAAGAAGATGACACAAACTTTCGTGCAGCAATTCAAGCTGCTAAGCCAGTATTAGCATATGTTGCAGACTTGCCAGATACATCTCCAGAGACACGTGCAATCATTAAACAGTTATGGAATATGAAGTGAGTGTATGGAATCGAATTGGTGATGTAGCCACAAGCGTAGTTCAAGGTGTTGGAACTGGCGTAGTCAACGCTGGTAAATTTGCAGTAGATCTGGCCTATGGTGCCGGTGGTGTTGCAAAGATGGCCTACGACATTGGCACTGCTCCTTGGAATGACGACAAAGATTACAACGGTTTTGTGCAGCCATTTAAGTCTGCTTGGAATGATAGCCAGAAAAACATAGTACGCCCACTTGCCTCAGCAGGTGGAGCTATTATGAAAGTTCCTGGTCTGGCAACAACTTTTGAAAAGATCAATGAAATTAACCAAGAGTATATCCGTGAACCAGCAGCAACATTTAACCTAGTTCAGACAGGTACTGTTGGTGGCACAGCAAGTTTCTTTGATCCTAATGACTGGAAGAAAGCCTACCGAGCAGTCAATGAATCACAAGAAATTATAGATCCAATTACTGGTGAAAAGAAAACAGTTGGTCCTATTACGTTTGGTCAAGCCGTTTCTCAAAATGTGCGTTTAATTTTTGATCCAAAGTTTAATATCTATGATCCACGTGAACGTGATGAAGCATTTAACCAAAGTGCTTGGGGTAAAGTACAATCTGGTTTTCTTGACACTACAGCACTCTTTGCTGGAGATGTAACACTTGGCGCTGCAAAGGGAGTAAAGATAGCTGCTGCAAGCACAGCACTTAAAGGCAGTCTTAAGACAGCAGATGATGTTGCTAAAGCAGCAGAAGATATTACTAAGGCTCAGTATGGTGTACAAAATCGTTTTACTAAAGTACTAGATGACTTTACGGCTAACGATTCAGTCTATGCTGTCAACCATCCTTTAGTTCGATCATCAAATCAGCCAGCACTTCTTGCTCATTTACTTGGTGAATCAAAAGAACTTGACCAAACAGCACTTATTCTTCGTTCAGCAATGGGTGATCCAAAAGCGCTAGATGATTTAGCCGCGCTTAGAGCAGATATGAGCGATGCTCTTACAGTGGCACGTGGCGATATATCTGCAGTTGATGAGTGGAAACTATTTGCTGCTCCAGATGAAGCCGGAATGATTCCATTTCTTAATGATTCACCATCAGTAATAGATGATGCTCTAGCAAACTATAACGCTTTGCTTAAGTCAGATGAAACGTTTGCAAAAATGATGACTCTAGGCGAAGGTGGTGGAGCACTTAGCCGTACAACAGGATATCTTGCACAAGGTGTAGAAGACTTCGTAGCCAAGTCACGTTCTATTCGCTTCTACGATCAAAAGGTTGGAACCGCAGACATTCAGGTTTTTCAACCAACACCTTTTCATCGCTTATACCAAAAGATCTCTTGGGGTCTTGGTGAACGTCCAGCCGGTATTATTGACTTCAATGATGCAGACTCTTTTCGTGAAGTAGTAGCAACCTTAGAACGACTGCGTCCATCTGATGCAATCGCTGGAGTTACACCTGTAAATCTACGTCGCCTTGGTGCTCTTACAGACGATGAAGCTAATGGTTTATTAGATAAGTATATGAAGGCATTAACACCTGAAGATCGTCAGCTTGCTGCTATCGCTATTGAAAGCAAAGCAGTACGTGCTCTTGCTAAAAAACACGGTGTAGATGTAGCAGAAGCAGATTTAATATATAAGAATTTTTCTCAAGGTCGCAGATCTGCTTTAGCTTCTATTAAAGACAGAGGCTTTATGGTAGATCTTGACGGTTCAATCCTTAAGGTTCCACAACTTGAATCTCAAACAGGTAACTTTCTACCTATTATGGATTTTGAAGTATTAGATCGTCTCCTTCGTGAAAATGCAAACATCTTTCTTAAGATGAAGGGAAATATAGCTAACCCAGTATTTAATACAGCAGATGCTTTTCAAGATCTATTTAAGGCAGCAGTTCTTATTCGTTTAGGTTATACCATTCGTAACGGTATTGATTCACAGGCTCGTATTATGTCAGCAGTGGGTGCTATGACAACACTGCGTCACCTTGGTCCAGGACTTAAAAACTTTATTTACAATACAGTAAAAGAGCCTACTCGTTTGATTGATCGCTATTTGCCTAAGTTTGATGGTATGACAATCAAGAATGTTCAACAGTCAGCCAATGTGGTTACTCGTGAACTTAATGAACTTAAGACAAGAATGGCTGAGTTAGAGGCACGTGTCTCACTTAAGCCAGATGACTTGGATGCAATGGGTGAACTTAATACACTTAGACTACTTCGAGAAGAAAAACTTGCAGTTTACAATCACTACAACGATATGATTAACCGCGTAGGAACTGTTGAGCCTAAGAAGCGTATTGGCACAGGATCTTTTGAAGTTATTGCCAGTGATGGCACTAGATATGAACTATATGATGCCTTTGGTGGACCTTTAGGTGAGATGTTCCGTAGAACAGCATCATCTGCTAACTCATTTCAGCGTATGGTAGATAGCAACTCTGATATGTTTGGTCGCGCTTTGCAATCAAGAGGTTATGGTGTTGTAAATCCAACAGATCCTGGTTACTTTGAGCAGTGGGCGCAAACATTACGTCAGCAGTTTGGTAACTCAGAGGTAGTTAGAAGACTTGCCGCTGGTGAAAGCGTTGATGATATTTCTCGATGGCTAGCAGGATCACCCGATGGTCGTATTTTGCGTAAGAGACTTGCTATTAGTACTGAAGAATCAGCAGAGTATGTTACGAAGATTAGTCGTTTCTTAGATAAGTACCTTCCTGAGTCATCAGGGCTACGTTCAAGTGTTCGTGAAGTTACAGCAAATGATTTACGCTCAGCGTTCAAAGATCCAACTACGTTGCCTGTTATTCACGGTCATATTCTTGAAGAAGCAGTTTCTAATGGTTCAAATCAAGCTGTTAAACGTTTTGTTAATGGAGCCTTTAAGTTCCTTGCTCAACTTCCTGAAGATGCTTGGGCTAGAAATCCACTATATATTCAACTTTACCGACAGGAAGCACGTCGTCGCATTGATATTGTTGCCGGACTTAAAGGTAACAAGTTGACAACAGCAGATCAAGAAGCCATTATGTCAGCCGCACACAAGGTAGCAGTGCGTGATATGAAAGGTATTTTATTTAACATCGAGCGTCGAAGCAACCTTGCTGGAGCAATGAAGTTTATTAGTCCATTCTTCTCGGCGCAAGAGAACGCTTACAAAACTTGGCTTAAGTTATCTGTAGCAAATCCTGCTATTGCAAATCGTGGCTATATGGTTTGGCAATCACCTAACCGTGCAGGTTTAGTTACAGATCAGGACGGCAATCCAGTTCCAGAAGGTCAGACCTCTGGCAGTGATGTTATTTGGATATCGGCTCCAAAGGGTTTTCAAGGTATTCCTGGTATGGATTCACTTACCCAAATGGGTATTCCAAAGCAATCTTTAGATATCATCTTCCAGGGTGGTATGGACGTTCTTTACAACAAGGGCAATCCAAATATTGCTAGTGATATCTTCCCAGTAGGTCCATTTATCGCAGCTCCAATTTCTGAGATTGTTAAAGACAAGCCAGAGCTTGAAGATGCTTTTAAGTGGGCTTTGCCATATGGTGCATCAAAGAATGTTGCGTCTAACTTCCTTCCTGCTTGGGTACAGAAGTCTATTGCAGCAAATAAAGAGTTAGATGATGCTCAGTTTGCTAAGTCATATAGTCTTATCTTTAGTACAGAGGCGACTAATGCTAAAATCAATGGTACTAAGATGCCTACTGCAAAAGAAATTATGATAAAGACCCAGGACTACTGGAAGTTACGTATCGCAGCAAACCTCATCCTTCCCTTTGCTCCACGATTTGACAGTCCTTACCAGTACTACATCCAGAAGTCTCGTGAGTATAAGCAACTCTACGGTATGGAAGCAGATGCTAAGTTCTTTAAGGACTTTCCAGAGTACTTTGCTTTCACGGCAAGCACTTCAAGCAACCCTGCTAAGGTAGATTACACAGTTGGTGCTGTAAAGAATATTAAAAAATACGGCAATCTTCTTTCAGAGTTAGCAAGTATTGAGCCTAAACTCATTGGCTTTGTGGTTAATGAAAAAGAAGGATACAAGTTCTCAGATGCTGCTTACAAGTGGCTTTACAATAATAAGATATCTGCTGACTCACCACAAAAATTCTTGGAGCCAATTAGTCCTGCAGAAGCACGCAAGAAAAACGAAGCTGAAGTTGGTTGGATTCAATATGGCAAAGTTATGGATGATATTGATGCACAACTTGAGGCTAGACAATTATCTTCAATCACCCAAAAGGGTGCAGAAGATCTTAAGATGTACAAAGAGGATAATATTAGAAAACTAGCTCGCCAACTAGATGCAAAGGGCGAGGTAGTACTTGATTCCAAGACTGGCCAGTTCGCTCAGACTCCTTGGTATGATGACTACTTAGATTCAGATGGGTCTAAAACAAATCGAATTATTTATGGAATGTCAAAAATCCTTAATGATCCAAAGTATCGCAAAGATAATAAAGACTCTGCAACCTTTAAGAGCCTTGAAGTATATTTTGATATTCGCAAAAAATACGCCAAAGAACTTCTAAAAAGAGATGCAAGATCTATTGATGCTAAATCAAATATTGATCTTCGAATTTCCTTTGATTCTATTGTAAAGAAATTAAAGACTGATGATCCAATAGGTTTTGGACCATTCTACGATAGATTCTTAAGTCAAGATCTTATTACTGATAAGTATTTAACACCGGAGGAGCCTAAGTGACGAACGAGGAAAAAAGAAAATTCTATGACGATCAATTAGCGGCGGGTGAAATAACCAAAGAGAAGTATGACGAATATGTAGCAATATTAAACGGTGCTAATACTCAAGCAGAAAAGCCAAAGAAGTCTGGCATATACACAAGCACACAGATATCTTCTAATATCCCTCCAGCTTCAACCCTTGCTGATTACGTCAACACAGTATTCCAAAAGTATAAGGGTAGAGATGCCAACTCTACGGAATTAAAGACTTGGCTACCAGCACTTACGGCCCAGTACAAGTCCGAAAAGGGTAAGAGCAAGAGCACAATTAAGTACACCTATAAAAATGGTGAACTTATCAAGACTGAATACCTTACGGCTAACGCTGAAGATCCTAAATTATGGATTGAGAATAAGGTAAAGAAAGATGTTCTTGCTGGTAATCAGGAAGTTAATACGCTTGCTATTCCAGAAGGTCCATCAGGTAAGTACTTTGTAGCTCTCAAGAACTTTGCTTCAGACAACGGACTTCTTTTATCTGATAGTGCTGCAACTAGCTATGCTAACGGTATTACTGCTGGAACTATTGATGAGAACACTGCCTTTAATGCCTTGCGTGAAAGCGCAGCAGAAGCTTTCCCAGCCTTAGCAGATAAGATTAAGGCTGGTATTAACTTAAAGACTTTGGCTGATCCATACATTCAGTCAATGAGTAGCATCCTTGAGATACCAGATTCTGGTATTGATTTATTCGATCCAAAGGTTCGTGGAGCACTGGCCTATACCCTGCCTGATGGCAAGGTTGGAACTAGATCAATCTATGACTTTGAAAAAGAACTACGCAAAGATCCACGTTGGCAGTATACAAATAATGCACGTAATGAAGCAGCAAGTGTTGCAACTACTGTGCTCAAAGATTTCGGATTTATGGGGTAATGATGGCTACTAAAGCACAGTTAGCAAAACTTCAAGATGCTCTTAAAAAGGCAGAATCTGACCTTGCAAAAGCAAAGGCTTCTGTTACAAGATCACCAAGTGCTCCTACATCTGGAGTTATCCCAGGATTTACACCATCAGCAAATATGCCAACTACTGCAACACGTCCAGATGAACCTGGATTTGTAGGACCTGTAGTACCTAAGCCAGTAACCCCTTCGGCTTCTGTGGCATCAGTTGGACCACTAGGTGGTCTTGGTGCTGGAGTGATAGCAGGATTTGATGTAAATATCGTTGACCAGAACAACAGCACAACAAGCAATGTTGACAACGACGGAACATTTGCTGGATCTGATAAAGATGTGCAAGATCTTGATGTTGTTAAAAAAGGTACTGAGGCAATCAATGCCTTTGATGTTGAAAAATACACCAAAGATTATTTAGACAAAGTAACTGAGGCTGAAAAAGATGTTGAACGCAAGAGTGCATTTAATATCCTTAAGATGGAGTTTCAGCAATACGGCCTAGGCTCATTGGTAGATAGTATATCCAACCTACTTACAGACGGTACTCCCCCAGCAGAGTTTGCTCTTCGACTGCGTGGAACTCAAGAATATAAAGATCGCTTTAAGGCAAACGAAATTAGAATTTCTAAGGGACTAGCAGCTCTTAGCCCCGCAGAGTATGTAGCACTTGAGGATCAGTACCAAAGTGTTATGCGTAACTATGACCTACCAGAGTCCTATTACACAAAGGATGCAACCGGTAGGCAGGTTGGATTTGAAGCCCTCCTTGCTAGCGATGTGTCTGCAAGAGAACTAGAAGATCGAGTCGTTACTGCCAAGGATCGTGTAATCAACGCTAACCCAGAAGTGTCCAGGGCACTCAAGCAGTTCTACCCAGGAATTACCAACGGAGATATTTTGGCTTACGCACTTGATCCTAAGAACGCTCTTAAGAGTATTCAGAGTAAGATAACCGCTGCTGAGATCGGTGGAGCCGCAATGCAAGTTGGACTTGGAACCAGCCTTACAAGAGCAGAAGAACTGCAGAAGTATGGCGTAGATAAAGCATCAGCCGTTGAAGGTTATTCTGCAATCGGTAGTGGGCTACAACGTGGTTCACAGTTGGCGTCAATATATGGCGAATCACCTTATACTCAAGCAACTGCAGAGTCAGAAGTATTCAAACTTACAGGACAAGATGAAGCACGCAAGCAGCGTCAGAAGGTTACTGGACTTGAGAAGGCTGCCTTCGGTGGCCAGACAGGACTAACCAGCGGAGCCTTAGCACGAGATCGTGCCGGCGGTTACTAAACAATAAAGCCTGCCACTAGAACGACTGGCCTAGTGGAGCGACAATAATACCAGGAGTCAGAGCCATACCAAATCCCCATTTGGATATGAGGCTGGCGCAATCAACTAACTGATAGGGAGATGGACTATGTCCAATTACGAGTACGAGGATGACGACGACGATATCACCACAAATGATTCGTCTAATGACCTTGTAAAGCAACTACGCAAGGCTTCAAAGCAAAAGGATAAAGAAC
>Ga0049080_10000289_pt1 | contig 16469 bp, 18 predicted proteins | sample GreLakmeER15MSRF_FD_66716 | JGI IMG/M metagenome (GOLD analysis project Ga0049080, IMG submission 66716) | Freshwater lentic microbial communities from great Laurentian Lakes, MI, USA - Great Lakes metaG ER15MSRF | ecosystem: Environmental > Aquatic > Freshwater > Lake | place: Great Lakes... | reverse complement strand
TTTAGGATATATCGTTATTATGATGATAAAAAGTTTTCAGTAATATACTTAAAGGTAGCATTATACCCGGGTTCATGATCAAAATGGTCTTGTCCATCAAACAATGAATTATTTGTTTGTAATAAAACACTAGGGTCGTATAAATATATATTTTCGTTTGCATCACAAAATTTCTTTACAATATTATAAATAATTTCTCTTTTTTCGATTACTCTAGATGGATCATTATAAATAATATTTGGTCTAAAATGTGTTTGAAATATAATTTTTTTTCCTTTTGGTAATAATCTACACAATATCATTAAATCATTATAGATATCTTCTTCAGATTGTACAGTGCATTGATAGTCATTTGTTAGTTCGTATTGAACTTGATACCCGTCTTTTTCGTATATTTTTATAGAGCAAATTTCAAACATATATACATCGCAATCGTAAAATCTTTTTCTCAAACTATCCAGTCGTGTTGTATATTCTATACCAAATGCGCATCTTGAATTATTATAATTACTAAGAAACACTGGTATAATATGCAAAGGTAAAACGATTTCATTTTTAATATATTTAATAAATTGAATATGTTGTTTTACGTTATGTAATTTTCCTAAAAAATTAATGTCGCCTCTAAAACCATTTGAAACAGTATGGATCGCATCTTTTTTATTGATATCTAATGCGCATAATAATCTACAAGAACCAGAAGTAAAGATTGACATTTTTATATCTATAATATTATTTTATAAAAAATAAATGGTTTGATGACGGAATCGTTTATATTGTTCAAAAAGTTGCGACAGGTAATGCGCAAATGATGCAAATTGATGATTATAAAAAGATATAAAATGGGCTCCACTCGAAGGTCCTGTCCGCAAAGTGAAATGGAACAGTGTGTATTCTTTCTACTGTGTATTGTATTTCTTCCTTTTCTATTGCTGATTGCTTGTATTGGGATGATTATGGGTTGGACTGATATAAAAAACAAAAAGATACTATGCGGCAGCGCTAAGTAAGTTTAGTTTACCCTCTATAAAAATTAAAAGCATCACTTTTTAGCATTTTACAATTTTATTATTACTTTTTCTAATAATAAACAAAAATTGAAATATTTATTTAATATTATTTAACAATATAACAAACAACTATCAAGGCAACTACAAATGTCTACCATACGTACGCGTTCTATGTCTATGGAAAAAGCTACAGTTTTCTCTAGCCCTTATTTTCATAAAGGCTTTGATAATGAAAATGACCCTAAAACGCTTGCTGGCTTTTCAATTCCTACAACTGAAGCTGGATGGACTGATCGACTGGATGAAATTGAACTGTTTGTTAAAATTTGTAAAGATCGTATAATGAACCATGAAAAAATTACAGATCAAACTAAAATACAAAGATATATTAACTTTCTTAATGTTTCAAGCTATACAGCAGTTGCTTCGCGTTATGGTCTATTTACTAAAAATAACATTGTAATAAATGCTTACAGAACCTATACACTTCGAATGGCGCTAAAACATCTAAATCAGCTGGCATAAAAACAAAAAACATAAAAACAAATAAAAAACATTACTTTTTAGCATTTTACAATTTTATTATTATTTTTCCTAATAATACAAAAAAATTGAAATAAATTTTACGTTTTATTTACTAATACAATAACGTATCAAACAGCCGAAAACAGGAAACCCTCCTTCTAAACAGTTACAGTCAGAAAATGCCGGTCACGACTCGTCAGATGAAGCGGATGGAGCCTATTCTGTCCGCACCACCTCTTGCTGGAATGGAGGAGATGATGCAGCAAGCTCTCGACATTGTTCGTATGGCTACAAAGAATGGAGGTCGTGTTAGCACAGAACAGCTAAAGGAGTTTAAGATTTGTAAGAAGTCTCTTACCAGATTTTCAGAGATTTCCAACATGGAGACGCACTTTCTCTTGCATTTCATTATCAATGAACAGCTGATTAAGCTAATGGATGAAACTTACCTCATCGCAGCATAAAAACAAAAACAAAAACAACAAAAACAAAAAGCATCATTTTTGCATTTAATAATTTTATACTTATATATTTTAATTTATTATTATACACGTTTCATTTTAATAGCGTCATCATTATCACCAATACCAAATAGGTTTCGTAAAAGCAATATAAAGATCCCCAATAGTGATCCAGATGCTACTATTGCTGTTGCCTCTATCACATTTGGATTAAGTTTAGAGTCATTTGATTTCGCAATAAATTTTTTTTTAAAATATGGATAAAGTGTAAGATCATCATCCATATTATCAAATTCATTTCGCAAGCGCTTTTGACATAATTTGAACGAAGGATTCGTATAAGCCTCTTTAAATGCTTTTTGTATTTTTCGGGCAGCAAAGAATTTCTTAGCACAATCGAGTTCATTTTCCTTAGGTAAACAAAGTATATTATCTAGTTTAATAACATTCAAAATCCATGGCTTGTGAAGATTTGCTTTTACAATGTCCCATGTCATATTAGGATTTTGACTTAACTCATGCCAATCCCATGGCGAGCTCGGGTTTGCTGTGACTATTTCCCAAGTAACACATGAATGTTTACTTAACTGTATCCAATCCCAATGTGAAAGCAACATTCCAATATTGATCTTTGATTGAATAATATCCCATGGTAAAGACGTGTGTTTTACGAGTTTATGGTAATCCCATCTTTTAGTTGGGTATTTTCGCACGAGATTCCAATCAATATCACTGCTTTCGGATAGATGACACCAATTCCAATTTTTATCCATATGGGCTCCCACTAAATCCCATGGAATATTTGGTTTTAAACTCAAAGTCCACCAATCCCATGGTCGATCAGGATACTCTTTGATAATTTCCCAAGTGATACTAGGATTTTCGCTAAAATATTTCCAATTCCAAGGTTTATTTGGATTTTTTTGAATAATATCCCATGTTATAATCGGATTTCCACTTATCTCACTCCAATGCCATGGCATATTAGGATGTTTTTCAATAATATCCCATGTTATGTTAGGATTACTTTTACTAATTGAATTCCAATTCCATTGAAATTTAGGATATTTTTGAATAATATCAAATGTAACACATGGGTGTTTACTTATCCGATCCCACCGACCCCAAAGTGCTAACCCTGGTATAGATGTGTCGCATAATTGCTGTACAATCCATTTATTTTCAGCTTCTTTTATGGCATCCGAAAGTGACATATTATTGTTAAATATATTGTTAAATATATTGTTATATGTATTAATAAATTATACGTAATACATAAAATCAATTTTTATTATTAATTAATAATATCTGTATTAATATTAATAATGTCTCAACGTCAAACACGATCCTCTACAAAACAAGGAAAAGAACAAAGATTATCAGAAATGGAAATAGAAAGACAACAAAGATTAAAACAAAGAGAAATAAACGCAGAAAATGCAAGACAGCAACGTATAACAATACAAGAAAATAAGGAAAAAGAATTAAAAGAAATGCTTTTGAATACAAAGTTATCTCAAAAAGATAAAATGACTATTATAGATAATATAAAAGATACATATTTATATAATTATGATATTTGGGAAGAATATTTATTATCACGCATTGACGCAAATGATTTTTCAATAGTATCATATTATATTGTAAAAATATTAACTGAAAAAAGTGGTTACACTATCAAAAATATATATTTTATGACAGAATTACTGGATAAAATGAGAGATTTAAAACAAAATTATATATTTTATGATAGACCTGTATGGGATAAAATAAAAAGTTTAGATTATCAATCTTCAAAATGGTGGGAAGAACATATACAAAATTCTATATCAAATGAAATATATATGAAAAAATTATTTAATAGTAACTGGAAAGTAGAATTTATTTTATTAAAAGACTCATCTAAATTTATTACATATATACCAAAACTATCTTATGATTCAATTTATAATCTTGTTTATTCAATTTATAAAAAAGAAGATTGTAAAGTTCTACGTTTTAATGATAATGGTCAAGATGTTCAACATGCTTATATTTCTTTAATATGCCAACATTTATTAGAATATATTTCTAAACAACATGAAACAGAAAATCTTGAAAAATTAACATTAATTGATCAAATGACACCCGAAGAAAGACGTAATTATGTTGAAAATAAAAGTTTAGGTTTATCAAAATTAAATAATAGTAATTTAGAAAATTTTAAACATAAAGTAAAAGAAAATAAAGATAAAATTAGATATTTTTTAATTAAATTAATTGAAAAACGTAAAAACGAAGATCCTCCATTAACTTTTATCACAAGAGTAACAGCAATGAATGTTTTAGATTATAATTATAAAGGTTTATTCGCTTTTATAATAAAATGTATTCGTAATCAAGAAGATGAAATATTAAAAGCGGTCGTATATTCATTCGATATTAAACTTCCTCAAAATGATAAATGGTTTACATTTTTATTTGAATGTTTAATACGTCCTACGTATATGATAAATAATTTAGAATGTAAACTAAGAACAAGTGAAGAATATGTTTTAATGATTAATTTTATTTTAAAGGGTTATAAAATCAATATAAATAATGTTTATATGAATATGAGACCAGGATTTATGCCATCGCGTGATCCAATTACACATCCAGTATTATGGTTAGATAAACATATGCCTGTTATTGCTTGGGCAGTTCTTTATAAAAAATACGATGTAATCAATTATTTACTTAATATTGGTGCTACTTTAAAACGCTGCGCTGTTTCCATGCAGGATTTAACAAAAGATGATCCTCGTATTTTAAAATTATTTGCTAGTAAAGAATCAAAGGCTATTAAAATTCAACGTTCATTCAAAAGTTATTATTATAATCCATCACATTTATCACAAGCTACTAGAAAAAGTACTTGGGCTAAAAATGTTGAAGATCAAAAAAACACTAATAAATAGATTATTATTACTAGTATGATTTGTTTTTATTTTATTATTTTTATTTTATTATATTATTATATCATATATATTAAATTTATATATTAAAAAATTCTATAAAACGAAGGAACAAATAAGTACCATAATGGAAACATTTCGAGACTTTGAAATTTCGCTTAAAAGGATCTTGGGAAGTTGCGCGCGCTCCCGACCTCTGCTCATGACTCATGTGAAATCATGGTACGCTGGTAGAGAATGTATGCGTTTTTATGAAACCTCGCATGTAAGGCTGCTCACTTACTCACTTGGTACGTATACCTACTCATATAAATTTATTACTATAAAAAATAAACATACAATATAATCATATCATTATAATCATAAACCTTCTAAGAATACCACGGCTGAAAATGTTGATGCATGGCTGTAAATGTTGATGCATACAAGGGAAAATGGCTGAAAATGTTGATGCAAATAGGGAAAATGGCTGAAAATGTTGATGCACGTGGCTGAAAATGTTGATGCATATTAATCATATAGCATTTATGTAATAAAATATTCTATAAATAATTTTAATTCTTACTGTATAGTAATAAAAATAAATTATAAAATATCTATAAAAACAAAGAAACAAATAAGTACCATAATGTAATCCTTTTACAGTTTTAAAATTTTACAAAAACAATCATATAATAGTTGCGCGCGCTCCCGCTAACTTTACTCACGACTCGTATGAATTAGTGGTAATCAAATTTGATATTGTAGTGTTTTAATGAAACCTTTATAGTAAGGCTGCTCACTTACTCACGTAGTATGTATAACTACTCACATAACTTTATTACTATAAAAAATAAATATACAATATAATCATATCATTATAATCATATAAACATATATAAGTAAAATTGTAAAAATGTTGATGCATGTCTGAAAATGTTGATGCATACAAGGGAAAATGGCTGAAAATGTTGATGCAAATAGGGAAAATGGCTGAAAATGTTGATGCATGTGTCTGAAAATGTTGATGCAGTTATAATAATTATCATTTACATAACAAAATTATATATAAATATAAATACACCTTACTATATAGTATTAAAACTTTTATAAAAATTTATAACATATAAAATTGTATCACAAATGATCTTATATAGTTATGTTTTTTTATAAATTACTCATACTCTTATAAAATAGTGGTAACATTTTAATTAACACATATATTTTGATGAAAGCATTTAGACGTATTACTCATCTACTCACGAGGCATGTATACATACTCACATAAATTCATTACTATAAAATATAAATAAACAATATAATTGTATCATTATAATCATATAAACATTCAAAATAAAATTGTAAAAATGTTGATGCAAATTGTAAAAATGTTGATGCAAATTGTAAAAATGTTGATGCAAATTGTAAAAATGTTGATGCAAATTGTAAAAATGTTGATGCAAATTGTAAAAATGTTGATGCAAATTATAAAAATGTTGATGCAACTTAAAATATAAAGCATTATCATAATAATATAAAAATAAAATATAAATATAGCTTACTATATAGTAATAAAAATAACTTTAAAAATAGCTATAAAACGAAGGAACAAATAAGTACCATAATGGAAACATTTCGAGACTTTGAAATTTCGCCTAAAAGGATCTTGGGAAGTTGCGCGCGCTCCCAACCTCTTACTCACGACTCATGCGAATTAATGGTAAGCGGATAGACATTTCACATGTTTTTATGAAACCTTTACAGTAGAGCTGCTCACTTACTCACTTGGTACGTATACCTACTCACATATATATAACACTATAAAAAATAATCATACAATATAATCATATCATTATAATGACATAATACTATAAACATCCATGGCTGAAAATGTTGATGCATGGCTGTAAATGTTGATGCATACAATGGAAAATGGCTGAAAATGTTGATGCAAATCGGGAAAATGGATGAAAATGTTGATGCACGTGGCTGAAAATGTTGATGCATATAAATCATTTATCATTATAGTATTATATAAAAAATAAAAAATAATAATATCACACTATATAGTAATAAATTTAATAAGTATATTATAATTTTTATATTAAAAGAATATTTTCTTTACTAACTTATATATGATGCTCACTTGCTCGGATAAAACATATAAATGCTCACATTGCGCTTATACTACATTGCGCAAGTATAACTATGATAGGCATATCAGTTCAGTACATAATATGTCGCTACAAGAAGAATATATTAATAATAATTTAGTGGCTGAAAATGTTGATGCAACGGCTGAAAATGTTGATGCAATGGCTGAAAATGTTGATGCATATAAATGTCCTTCATGTTATAAATCGTTTCAATGGAAAAAAAATTATAATAAACATATTATTATCTGTAATGGTAAGGAACATCCTTATCAATGTTTAGAATGTAAAAAAAGTTTCTCTTCTCGCAGCTCATTAGCTCATCATCGTAAAACGTGTAAAGGGTGTCCTATAATTCCAGCACCAAATCAAGAATCAATCGCATCAACCTCTGTACCAACAATTCAAAATGCAAATCAAATTAATAATATACAAATTAATAACAATATTCAAGTAACTGTTCTTCCCTTTCCCACGTCAATTGAAGATCTAAATTATGATTTTATTACAGATAAAATTACAAATACCATTATGAAGAATATTATGAACAAAACAACAAATAAATTTATAAGACTTAATAATTTTATAGGAAAGGTATTTGAGAATCCACAGAATCGTGTAATAAAAAAATCAAATCCAAAACAATCTCATAGTATGATTCATACAGGAGATGGAAATTGGGAATTCGCACATGATAGCATTGTATTTCCATTATTAACACATCATCTTACTACAGCAGCTCTTCAAAAATTGGATAAGGTTAAAAAAGATAAGGAAATTACGAAACAGTTAATGTATTCCCTTGACGATTTTATAAAATATATAGAAGATATTAATCAAGAAAACTTTAATCAACAAGAGTATAATGCTGTATTACAAAGAATTAAAATTATGATAGTTAACCTAACACAACAATGGTTACAACAAGAAGAAAAAGCACAGTGTATTACAGCAAATTCGATCTAAACACGTCTGTATTATATAATGGTTCAAAATATTCGCAATCAAATATGAATTCTTCTTCATTTTCATCCATTTTTTCTAAAGCGAATACAATGCCTACATTATTGACGATCGGATATAATAATGCTTTAGATAAATCAATAGTGACTAAAGAACAAGATAATTTATTTATATTTATTTTTTTTGAAATATAAAGACGATTCATTTTCATATTTTTATATTGAAGATCTGCGATATATATATTACTACCATCATGTACATATTTCTGTACTTCTTTAGCATGTTTAACTAAAGGGAATCCAATAATATAAGAAGCATTATTATGATATAATCCAAGTGTTTTAGAACTAGAATGTAATAATGATAATTTATAAGGAAGTGAAGCTGCCATTAACTATTATTTATATAAATTAAATGTGTATAATCTTTAACTAAAATAAAACCATTTAAACTATTATGGTATATAATATATAATAAAAATATATAATTAATATAAAATGTATAAAAGTAGAATTCAAAATGTAAAACAAAGATCCAAACGGGATGAAAAAAATCGCGAACTAGAATTACCAGATACATGTCAAGAATTTGCGATTGTACAAGAAATGTTAGGAAATGGAAGAGTTCGTATTATTTGCGAAGATAAACAATCGCGTATTGGTCGCATTTGTGGATCAATGAGAAGATATAAATCAAAAGTATTAATTGAATCAGGTGATTTAGTTATTATTTCAAAAAGAGATTATGAAAAAGATAAGGTAGATATTATTCATAAATATGCGCTAGATGAAGCTAATAAATTAACATATGAAGGATATCTTCCAGAGTATTTATATAAGGTTTTTACTAAAGATGATAAATTTAATATTGGTTCAAATATGGAAGAAACGACAACAACAGACTATGTATTTTTTGCGAAAAAGGATAATGATGAATTTAATCTAGACGATATTTAATCTTATTGGAAAATAAATGAAGTTATTACAATTTGATGGAGCCTCTCGTGGAAATCCAGGATTTGGATCAAGTGCTGCTGTATTATCGGATCAGGGAAAACAGATAAATGTATGCTATAAAAGACTACCAGGAAAAGTAACAAATAATCAGGCTGAATATATGGGATTGTTATCAGGTTTAAAAATGGCTTTACATTTAGGAATTACTGAATTACAAGTGGAAGGTGATAGTAAATTAGTAATAGAACACTTATTTGGATCATGGGAATGTAAACATCCTCGTATTGTTCCATATTATCAAGAAGCTCGTAAATTATTAAAAAGATTTAATTTTATAAATGGTCGTTGGATACCGCGTGAACAAAATAAAGATGCGGATTCATATTGTAATTTAGCACTAGATAGAAATGTATCAGGTGGATTACACGAATGGTTTCAAGCGCCTATAAAGCAAAATGATAAAAAAGATATAAGAAATTATTTTACAGTAAATCCTGTTGACAAATAGGGCACGATTTATGTTCAGATGTCCATTTTATTAAACATTCTTTACAAAAATCATGCAAACATTTATTCGTTTTATAAATATCGATTGATTCATTAAAATCTTCTAAGCATACTGGACATCTATCTGAATTTGAACAATTTATTTTTGTAGAGATATCATTAATATCTTTGATACCAATCTTATGATCACCCACTGCTTCACATAATCCTAATAAATCTTCATAATTCATATCATCAATATATTGATCAATCAAATTTTCATATATATTTAATGGATTAAAATTATAATAGGTATAAACCATTGTCATAAAGGTATCTGTATGATCTAGCATTAAATGCGTTATATAATTATCAATAATTACCGTTTGTTGACAAATAGGACATTGATGGTTATTGTCCATTATTATTTATAAAATAAATTGTAATCTATAAATACTAAACTATAAGCTATATAGCTACTTAAAAAAAAGTATAATATAAATATATGTAAAAATGATATATGATGACTACATCGCGTACACACGTGAGTATGTTGCCAAATATGGTGAGAAAACAGTTGTATTTATGCAAGTAGGTGACTTCTTTGAATTATACGCGATTCAAAATGATCAACAGCTAATTGGCGCAGATATTTACAAAGTATGTGACCTTTGTAATATTCAAGTAAGTCGTAAAAATAAAGCGATGATTGAAAATACATCTCAAAATCCATTAATGGCTGGATTTCCTCTGTCAGCTATTTCTAAATTTACACAACTATTAGTTCAAAATCAATATACGATCGTTTTAATACGTCAAGTCACTCCTCCACCGAATCCAAAGCGTGAAGTAACAGAGATTATTAGTCCATCAACCTATATGAATTCATCCACAAATGATGGTATTTATTTAATGACTATATTTTGGGATCAAGATAAATCAACCACTCTAACATCAGTGGGTATTACATGTTTGGATATTACAACAGGCGCTTCAAATATATATGAAGCTTATTCTACGACAGAAGATCCAAATTTTTCATTGGATGAAATTTTAAGATGGATTCAGATGTTTCAACCTAAAGAAATTTTATTGATGGGTGAAACATTTTCAAAAGAAGTTGCGCAATTTTTAGATAACCATCGTTATATTACTGTTCATCATCAGTGGGGAGATGCTTTTCAAAAATTATATAAATCTGTATCTTATCAAAATGCTATAATCGAAAAAGCCTTTCAATCAAAAAGCTTGTTGACACCAATTGAAACCATTGGCTTGGAAAGACTTCCTTTAGCAGTCGTGTCTTATTGTGCGATGATTCAATTTACATATGAACATAATCCCACATTAATTCAAAAAATCGAAATTCCTAAAATATTACACAACCAAAAACATTTGATCCTTGAATCAAACAGTGTTCAACAGCTAAATATACTTTCAAATTCCAATCAAGATCTACCATTAATTCAACTATTGAATCGTTGTGCGACAGCATTTGGATCACGCCTATTTAAAGAACGCCTGTTAAATCCGATTGTAAGTATATCTAAATTAAATACTTCTTACGATCAAATCGAATTTTATCAAAAGGAAAATCGTTATAAAACCATTATACAACATTTGGCTTATATTATTGATCTAGAACGTATGCTTCGTAAGATAGCCCTATGTACTCTTCATCCATCAGAGTGGAATGCTATCGAAATTTCATTAGATTCTTGTTGTAATGTATTTAAGTTTTTAGATTTAGAGAAGGAACTAAATGGTCTAAACCAAATGATCAAATACCATAAAGATAATCTAAATATGGAAGAATGTAATAAATATAATTTTACAGAAATATATACGTCTTTATTTCAAAGGGGTATTCATTCAGATTTAGATGAAGCATCTAATAAAGTAGAATCCAGCCAGCACCTATTAAAATCATTTGCTAGTGAAATATCTAAAATTGGTGAAAATGATACAACCCTATGTCGTCTTGACTATAATGATCGGGATGGATATTTTCTATCAATTACAAAAAAAAGATGGGATAATGCTTTGTTATCAAATAAACATAGTGGTTGCGCACCAGGCTCTCTCGCTTCCCCTTCCCCTATCCAAATTCAAGTTCAAGAACATACAGTATATTTAAAGGACTGTAAAGTCAAGCCGATTAGTTCTAGCAGTTCTGTATTACGAATTACACATAAACTGATCGAAGAATATTCAGACCGTATGATGAGTGAACAAAGAAAATTATCAAATCTAAATATTAAATATTATAAAGAATTTCTATCAACATATGACTTAACTTATCATCTGATATGGCGTCAAACAATCAAGAAAATCGCAGCAATTGATGTCTGTGCTACAAATGCGAAGAATGCCAATGAGTATGGCTATACTCGTCCCTCACTTGTAGCGTCAGAGGACTCTTACTTTAATGCGACCCATATTAGACATCCAATTATAGAAAGATTAAATCAAGATCATACTTATGTTAGTAATTCAGTATCTCTTGGTAACGATAAAAAGGGGTTATTGTTATATGGAATTAATGCCTCAGGTAAAAGTTCATTGATGAAGGCAATCGGATTAAATATAATCATGGCACAATCTGGTATGTTTGTTCCATCTGAGTCAATTGAATTGGCGCCCTACTATCATTTGTTTACACGGATCATGAGTAGCGATAATATTTACAGGGGTCATAGTACCTTTACCGTTGAAATGTTAGAATTAAAAAATATATTAAATCGTTGTGACCAACATAGTTTGGTTCTAGGAGATGAATTATGTTCGGGTACAGAATTTATAAGTGCTATTTCTATTGTTAGTGCTGGAATCCAGTATTTACTATCAAAAAAGGCGACCTTTGTGTTTGCGACGCATTTACATGAGTTGGTTGATATATCTTTTATCAAACAAAGTCAAGAAATTTGGATAGCACATTTACATATTGAAATGGATGAAATAACTGGTAAAATTATTTATGATAGAGTATTGAAAGAAGGTCATGGCAGTTCATTGTATGGCATTGAAGTGTGTCGAGCTCTAAAGCTTCCCTTGTCTTTTCTAAAAGTAGCTAATCAAATACGACAAGAGATACAGAAAGAGTCACCTTATATTGTTAATCCAGTAATTTCAAAATATAATAATCGTATTATTGTATCTGAATGTAAATTATGTGGAAATCCAGCAAGGGAAACACATCATATTGTACAGCAAAAAGACGCCAATGAATATGGAATTTCGCAATCACAACCAATTCATATACATGACAAATCAAATCTAATTGTATTATGTGAATCGTGTCATCTAAAACAACATCATGGGGTTGAAAAAATTACAAAAATAATAAAAACAAGTGAAGGAAACGAAGTAGAAATGGAAACCATTCCAGTTAAACCCACTAATGATATCATTTTAACAGATTTATTAAAATATTCTTCAAGTGGATGGAAATATCGTTTAACAAAAAGAAATAAATGGAGAGGATTGGATATTAAAAATTATGATGAAGTATATTTTGGTATGAAAAATAAATGTAAAAATAAATCCGAATGGTTACCCCCGACGTATACTGAATTTCTTAAAAAAAGCGTTGATTATCAATCAGAATATCTAGAATTATCATAAATTTAATTGCTGATAAATGAGATCATCTTTTAATATATAATTAAAATATATAGTTTGAATATTCGATAAAAATTTAACTAGTAATGCTTCGATTTTATCCATACCTTTTTGATAATGTTTGTCAGATGGATGAAAGCTTTCAGTATAGTATTGTATTATTTTTATAACTTCTAAAGTATAATAGTAAATAGATTCACGACTCATCTAAAGTAGCTATACGAATAAAGAAAGATAAAATAAAGTCTTTAAACCATTACTATTTTTGTTTATATAATTCGAAAATATTTAATATAAGTTCAATATAATAACATTTTTTGACAGGATCTGATATTTTATGACGATGTTCTATAGAAGCAGTTTCATCAATCCATAAAACTTTATATTTATCAGATATAAAATTAGTACAATCATGAATTAATTCTGAAACACTAATCTGGTATTGAAAAAGTTTATAAGATATTTTTCGTATTTCAGTTTGTGTAATTTTTTTATGAATAATTTCAACAATGGGTGGATAATTCAATGTAGAAAAATCGAGATTATCTAGATGAAATAATAAAACAATTAAATTACGTGTTTTAGGTAATTCTTGATCAATAGGTTTAATATCTTGTATAATTTGATTAATCTGTGGATATGTAGGTAAAGGAATACGGTATAATTGCATGCGACTTTTTAAGGGGTTTTCAATATTTTGAATATAATGGGTAGTACTAATAAATAAAACATTTTGACTAAAACGTTCTAATAATACACGAAACATGTAGCATGTTTTTTTATTAGTGATTTGATCAATATTTTTCAAAAGTATAATATGCCGATCAATATGAATACATTTTGAACTGACAATATGTTTAATAAATTGAACAAGTTGATCAATATCCTTTGGAAATTCAGGATGTTCAGAGTCAATACAGAAATAATAATTAGTTTCAATATAGGGCAATGTTTGATTCCATAATGGGTATCTTTTTTGTATTGGATATTCGCAATTAAAAAGTTTAGATATAGAATGTTCAATTAAATATTCAGTCGGGAATCCTTTAGCTCCATATAGTAGTATATTTGGTAGCTCCATTAAATTTCCAAAAAATAAAGAATCTGATACATATTTATGATAAGGTAAATAATCTAAATAAGTATTAAACTTCGTATAAAAATGTTCCAAATATTGAATGGACATATGTAAATATTTATAAAGTTTATGTTCTTAATGTATAATAAGAATGGATTTAGAATACTTATATTTTTTATTTAAAATTGTAACACTGATGATAATATTGCTTGGGTTTGCTTATTTATTAGCATTATCTATAATTGTTCGTGATGTAGAATTAATAAAAAGACACCCATTTTTATTTGCCATTGAATTACTTGGAATGACATTATTACCGGGGCTACCATTATTATTCTTCGTGGTTTCTAGAAATATTACCTGGAGAACAGCGTGGATATGGTTTATTTCCCTTTCTGTAAAATTCGCGGTATTACATATATTATTAGAAATTTCAGGAACATATCGTTGGTTATTTACGTCATAAGATTAAGGATAAATAACTTAAACGATATATACTATAATCATAACTAATGGATCCATATGAAATATTAGGATTAAAATTTCCAAGTACAAAGGAAGAAATAAAAACAAGGTACTATGAATTAGCAAAGAAGCACCATCCAGATAAGTTAATTCACTTACCATTAGAAGAAAGACAAGTTCACGAGGAATTATTCAAAAAGATAAATGTAGCGTATAAATTATTAACAGAAAAAGACTTGAATGATACATCTCAGAATGAATGGAAGGGTATGTGGAGTTATATGGATAATTTTATGTCAGATCCAACGATGTTAAAAAACATGGGTGATTTGTTAAAAAATATGGTAAATGTAGCAAGAGAATATAAAAAACAAAAGGGAAGTGAACATCATATTAAGGTGGAAGTTTCTTTAGAAGAAATTCATAATCGTAAAGAGAAGAAATTAAGATTATTTTTAAAAAATCGTTCAGAACCAGTGTTTATAAATGTGGATTGTGGTAATTATCCTGATTTTTTATATACACATATAACACCATTAGAACAAACATTATTTATCCATATAGAATTTATATTAAAACAGCATGATGTGTATACATTAGATGATTTATTTGATACAAATGATTTAATATCAGAAATTCCGATTACATTTTATGAATATTTAATAGGTTGTGAAAAAACGATGATATATTTAGATGGAAAAGAATTAATAATTACAATACCTAAATGGGATTTAAATTCAATAATAATAAAAAATAAAGGGTTAAATGAAAAAGGAGATTTAAGAATTATTCCTAAAATAATATTTCCAACAGATATAGAATTTTTATCTTTGGATTTAAAGGATTTTGAAAAGTTAGTAAAGATTTGTAAAAAGTTAGGGGAGCCAAAGCAAAGTGATGTTAAAAGTATTTAAAGCTAAGAAAACATATTAATACATCTAAGTCAAGATGCCTGTTAAGAAAGCTGTTCCCACTTCCGTACCTTCTACTTCTACCGTAGCCGCCGCCACACCTATGAAACCAGTTGCTGCCAAAGCTGCAGCCAAACCTGCCGTACCTACTTCTCACGCAGTTGATGGCACTGAAGATGTAGTTGTTGCCGACTCTCCCTTTGTTGCCCTTGAAGAGAAAATGTCTCAACTAGTATCCGTTCTAAAGGAGGCACAAACCCAACTCAAGGTTGTCAAGAAAGAATTCGACCGCCTTAAGAAAACCGCTGACAAGGTTGAGCGTAAACGCGCAAATGCTCGCTCTACCCCTAACGGTTTCGCAAAGCCCACTAAAATTTCCGATGAGCTATGTGTTTTCCTAGGAGTACCTAAGGGAACTGAGAAATCTCGCACTGAGGTCACTCGTGAAATTAACAAATACGTCAAGGCTAAGAACCTATCTGACCCCAAAAACAAACGTATCATCCGCCCAGATGCCGTTCTTAAAAAGCTACTAAACAGCTCTGATAAAGACGAGGTCACTTACTTCAACCTACAAAAGTTCCTAAAACACCACTTCGTTAAAGCTGTACCCGCAGTTGTAGCATAAATTTTAAATAATTAAAATATAATTTATAATAATTATAAATATTTTATTTTTCCTATTTTTTTTATAAAAATTTTATAAAATTAAGTCAGTCTGTAATCGTAAATCATATAATATATAGAATTAATTGTTTTCATTTTAATCAATTTAATAATATGATTAAAATAATAAAAATAAAAGTTAATTTTCCTCATCACTATCTATAATGAATTTATATTTAGGTTGTTCTTTTTTATAATTCAATGTTACTGTAAGTGACTTTGTAGCTTTCTTAGGTTCAATAATAGGTTCTCCTTTCGC
>Ga0049080_10000288_pt1 | contig 16577 bp, 1 predicted proteins | sample GreLakmeER15MSRF_FD_66716 | JGI IMG/M metagenome (GOLD analysis project Ga0049080, IMG submission 66716) | Freshwater lentic microbial communities from great Laurentian Lakes, MI, USA - Great Lakes metaG ER15MSRF | ecosystem: Environmental > Aquatic > Freshwater > Lake | place: Great Lakes... | reverse complement strand
TACACTACTATTTTCATTATCCCGAGGATCTTCTAATCGAAGAGAAACATTTGAATTTACCAAATGAATTCTTGCTTGTGGTTTTGAGATACCATAACCTATATTTAAGATATTCATATTATTTTGCTTATTTGTATCTATATTATTGATAGATATATATAATAAAAAAAATATTTTAAATTATTTATTAATAACTCATTACATATTTCATGTGTCAGATGTGTTAATAATAATATTAAATACATCATTTAGTATATTAGATGTATCTATAGCAATATTCGAAGTATCTATAGCAATATTAGATGTATCTATAGCTATATCTGAAGTATCTATAGCAATATTAGATGTATCTATAGCTATATCTGAAGTATCTATAGCAATATTAGATGTATCTATAGCAATATTAGATGTATCTATAGCAATATTAGATGTATCTATAGCAATATTAGATGTGTCAATTGTGATTATATTAGATGAATCTATAGCTATATTTGATGTGTCAGTTGTGATTATATTAGATGAATTTGCTAAAATTAAATTAATTGACCCATCATTATTTTCTGTAATATTATTAATATCGTTTAGTTCTTCTAATGAAATATTTGTAATAGGTGTTGAAAGAATATTCTCATTATCTTCAATATCAGGTTCATTTCCTTTTGTAATATTTTCTATTTTTTTTCCAATATTTTCTACTTTATTAATTAATTCTTTTACAGCTCCAAATAAGGTATAATCTATTTGTGTTGTATTTAATGTTAACAAATCAGGTATTAAGTTGTTTTTATCAATTATTTTATTTGTCTCAACAGCTTTCGGATATATTTTTTGAACTTCTTGTGCTATAAATCCTAATTGATTTTTATCATTCGTTATAACATTGTTATTATTTAAATTAAATCTATATAATTCAATATTTCTTACATTATCTAAACATTTTTCATAAGAAGCTTTAACAATATTTTCTTTAATTCTTCTATCAGATACAGTTGTCCATTTCGTTTTTGTACTTGAAGTATATGCCGAAGCCGATGTATATATATATCCGTCAACATGTAAAGAATATTCTGGTAATTTAGTTCCAATACCTACATTTCCCATATGATAAACATTTATATTAGAAGAATTATATGTCCATTGGGCACCTATAGGGTCTTTAACAGGGTTTAACAATTGATATCTTAATTCGAGAGCAGACATGGGCATTTCATATCCATAAATATACCATTCATCAAAATTTAATTGATTTCTATTACCTATTGTTGCATTTACTACAAGTCCATAGTAAGAATAATATCCATTTAATAAGATATTTGTTTCATTGTAATAAAGATTTAGATAAGTTATATCAGTTCTATTAATTAATTGTACCCATGTAGAACCATCATTTGAACCATATATTCTAAAATTACGCGGAGAACCATTAGTAACATCTGGACGTTGTTTAAACATATATCTCGTCATTCTAATCGCAACAGGTAGTTGAATAGTAACCCAATCGCCAGGATATCCTCCTAATGAATCAGGGCCAATATATATACCTGTTGTAGTATCATATTTAGCAACTTCTTCCCAGTGTCCTGCTGTTGTATTATTTTCATTAAATATTTGAAATGGTTCAGTTGTATCTCTAAAGGTTGAATATTTTATATTATACAATCCATTTCCATAAGATAACCCTGATATAAACATACTTGGAGCTATAAAATTTCTTACAGGAGGATACATTCTTTCTTCTGGAATATTATATGTAAATGTAGTTGGTTTTTGTAAATATTGTCCTTCTTTTGGGGTTATAGATGAAGAGAATGTGCCAATATTAATATCATATTTACCTTCAACTAATGAAAATACACCTGTATTATTGACATCGGCTAATGTTTTAACAGGGAAATTAATTTCATAACTTTGCAAAGGATGTGTTTCAGTTGACATACCAGAATCTCTAACAAATACACACATTCCTCCATCTTTCGCAATAGCAGGGAGACTACCATGCCCGCTCGCAAATGAATTCTCCGCGTAAAGTATTAAATCACCTCCAGCTTCTGGATTATTTGCAGGTGCTGTCATATGTGTTCGTAATCCAATCCAAGGATCTTCTCCATTCGCTGCTCTATTATACCAATTAGCTGTATAAGGTATATTGGATATTGACGAACGTAATATAGTTCTTGGCGAATTATCATAATTGGTACCAATAGCTTGAACTCTTGTAACATGTAACCAGTATTTCATATTAAATGTAGCAAATACAAATTCGTCAAATGTTCCAAATGGTAGAGTCCACCAATTACTATAATCATATGCTGTTCCTAATGTAGTAGTTCCTGCTAAATTATCATTAATAGGATACCATGTAGTAGATGTCGGTGGTAAATATCTAACAAGCCTCCATCTACTACCTCCAGTATAATACTGAGCTATATATTCATTATATGTTGTTTTATCAAATAAATAATTAAAACTTATTTTTTTATGTGTAATACCATCTAATATTCCTGTAGTTACAATTCTATTTATTCTTATTATTACTATTCCAGAACCTCCTTTTGAACCTATTGAACTGGAACCTATGTTTCCACCTCCTCCTCCGCCGCCACTATTTTCTAATGATGTTCCTCGAATATTTGCACTTGTATTTCCATTAGCTCCTCCTCCTTTACCTCCTATTCCATGAGGAGATGGACTTGCACGACCATCAACACAATCTCCGCCTCCACCACCACCAGCAAAATATACTTTATTTTCACCTGAAATATAGTGACCTATTGTATTATTAGTTGGTAAATTAAAATGAGTTTTAAAATCAATACTTCCTACACCAGCTAAACCATCACCTCCAGCACCACCTACCACAGATGTTGCTTCTAAACCTCTTGTACCAGCACCACCTCCACCACCTGTTCCTCTGTTAATAGTTGTATTAGCTAAATCACGAGCTTCGCCACCACGATTACCATATCCTCCTGAAGAACTTGTTGGCTGAAGACCTGTTCCAAAATGAGATATAGTATAATCATACGCTGACCCTCCACCAGATCCACCATCGCTTGCATTTGTTCTTTCACTTCCGCCTCCTCCACCTCCTAATGCTATTATAGAACCTATCGATGATGCAAATCCGTTACTTCCTGTCGTTGTGTCGTTTACACTTGCATCCCCTCCTCTTCCTACAGATATATTTATAATTCCATAAAGTATTATTTCTGTTCGAAATACAAGACCTCCTGCACCTCCACCTCCTGCTCTGTCGCAACCTCCGCCACCGCCTCCACCAACTATTAATATATCACATAAAGTATCTTGTTCAAAAACTTGCATATATGTTTGGGTATTTACAAGACCATTATTAGTAAATGTTAAAATATTTTCTGGATTTATATTATTATTTATATAATAAAGAATTCTTATTATTACTATTCCTGAACCTCCCTTTCCACCACTATACTGGCTCGAACTATAAACACCGCCCCCTCCTCCTCCTGTATTAGCTGCTCCTGCAGTGCCACTTGAACCCCAAGCACCGGTTCCTCCACCACCACCATCCCCTCCACCTCCATTCTCCCCCCCACCTCCACCCCCTCCATAAAATACTGCGTTGCCTGTAATACTAACTTGTCTTCCATCTCCTCCTTGAGGTCCCCCATCTGTTCCCCCTGCTTCTCCAGCACCACCACCACCACCTCCGTATTGTGCTCCGCTTCCACCATTAAAGCCTCCAGCAACATAAGTTGTTCCATTCCAAAATGTATTACCTTGTGTTGCTGTTCCTCCTGATTGTCTTATATTACCTCCTCCACCACCACTACCGCCATTTTGAGCACCCCCACCTTCGCCACCACCACCACCTTTGCCAACTAAAGTTATATTATCAAAACTTATAGATGTATCATTTAATAAAGTAATAGTACTATCATATCCTTGACTTGTTGGATTACCTCCATTTCCTACATTTATTTTATAGGTTCCGCTCATAAATGTTTTATTAACCATATATACAATTCCTCCTCCACCACCTCCGCCTCCACAATAAGTTGCTTGCCCTCCACCACCTCCACCGCCAACGATTAATATATCACAAACAGCATCACGATTAAAAGAATATTGATATGTTTCTGTATTTAATATACCATTATTAGTAAATGTTAAAATATTATCTGAATTTATATTTCTCATTACAGATGGTTCTGTTATTATGTTACTTGTAGCAATAGTAGTATTATAATTTAAATCAATATTCGTATTTGAGAACACTTTATTATATAATATATCATCATTTGAAGAAGTAGTTGTGATTGCTGTAGATGGTGGTAAATTAACAATATTATAATTTCCTCTAAGTATAACGCTTTTATTTTCTTTATTGAAATCAGTTGATGTATTTACAGGAAAATTTATATTATATCTATTTACAATATTCGCATTTGATAATGTAATAATTAAATTTGCTCCTAATTCAGCAAATCCTTCTTCAATTCTTAATATATCTCCTGGAACATATTTTTGTGTATATGTTTTAGTTTCATTAGCTGCACAAGAACTTTTTTCTATACCATTTATATATATTTTAACTGCTCCAGAAGTATAACCATTTTTATAAGTTACAGTAATAGTATCATATAAATAATTAGTTAAAGGAAGCCGTATAAATCCTAATTTTTCACTATCTCTCCATATATCATCGCTTTGATATGTTTCAAATGATGTTGTTGCCCCTATACTTGTAGCATAATTATTCCAATCTGTTAAATTATTAAATGGAGTAAAATCGTATACTATAGTATCTGGAATATAATTAAAATTTAATTTTTTTTGATTATTTAAGTTACTACCTGGATTATATTGTCGATATCTTAAAATCAATGTACCCGTTCCACCATTATTAGAACCATATCCTCCGCCACCTCTTCCATTATCAGCGGGAATAAGGGTAGTATTTAGACCATTTTGTATAGCAGTTCCACCTCCACCTGTAGCAAATCCATATAATTCATTCTTAGGAGAAGGATTCCATCTTGCTCCTGCTGCACCACCTCCATATTCCATATTTGTTATTGCTGAAATAATCCCCCTTCCTCCATTTCCTAAAAATCCAACTCCTCCATTACTCATTAAATATGAATTACCACCATTTCCTCCTAAACTTGCAGGAGCAGCACCACCTCCTGCACCTCCTGTATTATAATTATTATCAGTATTTATTCCTCCAGCACCGGATAAAGACATATTTATAGTATATGATAATGCGTTAAAACGAGTACCTCCTCCTCCACCTTGCGATGTTTGAGATATATTTGATAAAGGGTTTATATATGTTTCTATTGATGGTGCTGGACCATTATTATAATTATATGAACCGCCTCCTCCGCCACCTGCTGCTTTTATATCAATATTATTTCCTATAAAACTACTCGTTATTCCGTTATCTCCTGCATCATCATTATTAACTGATTTTGTTCCTCCTCTTCCAACATTTATTACATAATCTCCAGCAGGAATATTAACATTTAAGAATTCTACTACAGCACCCCCACCACCTGAACCACCAGCACCACCTCCACCTCCTCCTCCGCCTACGACTAAAATATCGCATATAGTATTTTCTGCGAATGTCTTGTAATATTTAGCTGTATTTAAAGTTCCTGTATAATTGTAATTTTCATAAACATAACCATTGTAAAAATTATCATTATTAACATAAGGTTCTAATAATAATTTATTTACAGGATTGTAAATATTATATTTTACTCGCATAGTAGAAGTTGGAAATTTTGTTATTATACCGAGTTTTTGATTTTCTTTTGGAACTATATGTGAATATAAAGAAGTTAAATTTATGTCATATTTACCTTTAAAGATATAATCTGTATTATCATTTATATTTGCTATTGTATCAACAGGAAAATTTATAGTATATCTATTAATATTATTAACATAAGGAATATGATATAACATTGATACTTCTGTTTCTGATAATACCTTGTCATATATTCGAAAGTCATCTACATAAGAAAATGTTTGTGTTGATTGAATACTTCCTAAGATATAACTGAAATTATAATTTGTAATATTTGGAATTTTTCCTGTAACATTAATATTTTGATTGACATTATCAACATAACATGTCCAAATCCCTGTAGAACTAATACTCCAAACTATATGATGCCAAGCATTATTAATTGTTCCACTTCCAACATTTCCTAAATAATAATAATCTGTTGGTTTTGCGATATAATCCTTAATAAATAATCCTATTTGATTATTAAGACCTTCTCTTGCTATTCCAAATCTTCTTGTATTAGTTGTATCTGCTGCTGTTTCTGAAAACTCAAATAAACTCGCCCAGGTACCTGTTGAAGTACTCATATTGTACCATAAACTGAATGTTATGCCATTTGTATTATTTATAGTGTATAATTGATTTGTAAGACTTGTTGGAAATTGTATTCTTGCTTCTACTCCTCCTTCATAAGCAGATTTTCCAAATATTTTTTGGATAGAACTAAAAATAGGCGTAGAACTCGGAGGTGAACCAGTTGGTATTATTAAATTATGTTTTGTAATTGACGGATTACTATCTATATATCCTTCATTATTTCCTTCATCGTCAAATTTATACCATGCTTTTAAATTTGCATTATCAGCAGGTATTTTAGGATATTCTGGTGAATTTATATTGTATAATGTAGTAATTTCTGCTGTTGTTAATACACCTTTATATATGCGAAAGTCATCTATATATCCATTATTATGCCCTACTTGAGAACCTCCAAAAAATTCATTTGTAGTATATGAATAATTAGGTATAATACCTGAAGTGCTTTGGTTAACATTTTCATAAGTTTGTAATACATTATCTATATATATTGCCCATACGCCTGCTGTAGTAATAGTCCATACAAAATGATGCCATTCTCTATCTAATTTTCCTTTTCCTACATATCCGTATGGAAATGTTGCTCCATCTTGCATACCTACGAATAATCTATTAGATGATGATATCCATGTTGTAGGAACTGTTGAAGAAGTTAAAATAGCATCTGTTGCTTGTTGTCCTATTATAATTCCTCGCTTATTTGCATCAGTTCCTACCATAAAACATAATATATCAGCCCAATTATCTTTTTGATTTGTTATAGATAAATTAAACCAGAATGATAAAGATATTCCTGTAGCTACATTTATTGCTCTTAATTGACTTCCAACTTCGTTTGGAATAACTAAAGTAGAACCACTTGAACCATTTTCGAATGCCGCTCTTCCTAATACATAATTAAGACGAGAAAATATAGGGATATTACCAGCTTTAGCAGATAAATTATATCCATTACCTGAACTATCAAGATATCCTTCGCCATTTCCCAATTCATCAAATTTATAATGTAATAATAAACTTTTATCAACAAAAGGATATCGCGGAACGTAATTAAATGTTAATAATTCTTGAGATACAGGGTTTCCAATAGTTGTTGCTGCACCTACATTAGATCTTATTCTTATTATTACTATACCCGAACCACCATGCCCGCCATTTAAATCTTCTGCTGTTCCACCATCGAATTTAGAACCACCACCACCACCACCTGTATTCGGTAGTCCATCTTGTGAAGCTATTTCTGTACCTCCGTCAAAACCTCCATTTCCACCACCACCGAATAATCCATTTCCTCCATTTCCATATCCGATATTACCCGCTCCTTGATATGTATTACCCCCACCACCTCCTCCAAACCACCCGCTATGTCCTACAGAAGTTCCAAATATTGAAGAAAAGTTTAAACCAGAACCACCATTGCCGCCGCCAGTAGAATTTGTGAAATCACTACCAACACTACCAGCACCACCACCACCACCTGATGCGTGAGATGGTTCATTTGCTGATACTCCAAGCCTTCCTTTCCCGCCATTATTACCATAAGACAACCAACCAGTATATGTATTTTTATTGCTAATACCACCGAATCCTTGTGGAGAATTATTTGCGTGAGAACCTCCTCCGCCACTTCCTCCGTCATTTCCATTTCTTCCCGGATAACCACCTCCTCCATTTTGTCTTGTACCACCTCCACCACCTCCTTTTGCAATGTATTCTACACCATTTATGGTTATAGAACTATCTTGTCCATTATTTCCATTTTGGGTATCAGTACTAACACCAAGTCCTCCCTTTCCTGTTTTTATAGTACAAGTTCCATTTAATATAATATTGGTAGCAAACAAAATAGAACCTCCGCCTCCTCCACCTCCAAAATATCCTCCTCCGCCTCCTCCACCGACTATTAATATATCACATAGAGTATTTTGCTCAAATGTTATAGAATGAGATGTTTGATTTTCTGATCCTCTGCTATGTACAAATGTTTTTAAATCATATGATTCTTTTCCGTAAATATACCATTCTCCTATTGATAACCAAATATCTAAACCCATATTCTTATTAACAACTAAAGCAAAATATCTATAATAGTTAGAAGTTGATACTTTTTCTTCATATTTACTTGACACATAATCAGCAATTACTAATGGATTTGATTTATTAACTAATTCAACCCAATTTATATTATCATTAGAACCAAATATTTTATATACTGCTGGGACTCTGTTTGTACCTCCTATATTATTTGCTTCAATTATATATCTTGTTAAATTAATTGGTACTGGTAATTGAACTTTCACCCATTCTCCACTATACCCTGCTAAACTAAAAGACCCTGTATATGTACCGGCGGGTGTACCTCCGTATGTAGGCCCTTGTTGTGTCCATCCTTGATTTGTTCCATTAAATATATTAAATTTACTTTGGTTTACTGAATCATATTCAGAAGAAGAACTAACGATATATGTCCCATTGCCATATGATTGTCCTGTTATTGTTCTTGTTGCTGCTGTAAAATCTCTTAGTGGTGGGTACATTCTTTCGATGCTTGTAATTCCTGGAGTTACCACAGGTTCTATAATGTTTGTAATTTCATCTCCGTATAAATACCATTCGTCAAAATTTAATATACGGCTGCTTAACGTTGAACCTACGACTAAAACAAAAAATATATATTCTGAATATATATTAAAAGTTATTTCTGTATATAAACCATTTATATAAGTAATATTTGAAGATGTTCTATCTATTAATAATACCCAATCAATATCATTATTACTTCCGTATATTCTGAATTTACCTGGAGAATTCGAAGAAAACCCTAATCGTTGTTTAATACTATATTTTGTTAATTTTATTGCTATTGGTAATTTAATTTTTAACCATTCACCATAATACAAACCATCATCAAAACTTTCAATTATTTTATTAGTAGGTACATAATTAAAAGAAGTATCGTAATTAGTAATAGCCCAATGACCACCAATAGCATTACTTTCATTAAAACAATAACAAGGATGAGTATAATCTACAGGTATAATTTGTAATTGACCTGTATGAAATATTGAAGAACCTGTAACTATATATGTACCATTTCCATATGATTGCCCACTAACTATATTAGTGATTGAAGTAAAATTACGAGCCAGAAGCGGTGGATACATTCGTTCAATCGCGTATTTATTAGTCTCCTTCATATTTGAATATTTCATTGTTATAAAATTTTTATTTGTAACATTGTAAATAATATTATTAGTTGTATTAATAGTATTAATTGTGTTAATATTATTAATAGTATTAATGGTATTAGTATTTTCAATAGTATTGTTAATAATTTTTCTAACTAATGCGGATGTATTAGATAATGATATTATATATTCATTATCTAATGTTAAAAATTTATCTTCATTAATTTCTACTTGTGTTCCAGGTTCAAATGTAACAAAATGAGTATTTAAATATGTTTCAATAACTTCAAAATATATTTTAGCATAATCACTTGTACTATTATCACCCCAACTTGGATATCCTAATGTTTCGTTATGAGATTTACCTCTAATATTTGTGGCATTATTTCCAATTTGAACCCAGTCTTTACTATTAGCATATGCTACATTAATAACTGGTGTCCAATAATCGAGATTATTCCATTGAGTAAATACATTTGGATAATTAGTTATATATTCTCTTAATTCTATTATTGTAGGAATTCTTCTACTATTTGTTATAGCTTCGTCATACGCTTCTTGCCATGAGTAAGGACTTTCGTCGGTTCTATAAGAAAATGTCAATAATTTAGGTATTGGTGTATCAAATACATCAAAATATATTTTTGAATAATCCGCAGTACTATTATCACCCCATCCTGGATAACCACCTATTTCTTGAGCATGCGATTTGCCTCTTACATGATTTACATTATTTCCAATTTGAACCCAGTCTTTACCATTTGTATATAATGGATTAATAACAGGTGTCCAATAATCAAGATTATTCCATTGTGTAAATATTGAAGGATAATTTGTTATATATAATTTTAATTCATTAATTGTTGGTAAGCGTCTTTTAATACTTAATGCTTCACTATAAGCTTCTTGCCATGAATAAGGACTTTCATCTGTTCTATAATTGAATGTCAATCTATTATAAGGTATGGTAGCTGGTATATCATTATCATATTTAACATATACCCCGCCAGTTACTGGTAAAAATATATATCCTCCAATATGGGTATTTTGGTCAGCGTATACTTGAGTACTTGTACTAAGCCAAGTACCATCAGTATTAATATAATACATATAAATACTAGGATCTGGTAAATCACCAAATGTTGATGTACGATTATATATAAATTGATCATATCCAGGTCCATTATAATTTGTAGAATTTTTAGCAGCAAATCCGTTTGGTCTCATAGCTGTTTTATAAGCATGAATATAACCAGAATTATAAATATAACTACTTGAAATTATATTACTTGCTCTTTTCATTTCACTTGGTTCAAAAACCATCCACAAATCTTTATAGTTGGAATTTATCTGGCTAACATGAAGTACAAATAGATAGAATTTAACATTTGGTTCATTAAATTCAATTGCCCATTCATTATTATTGTCATTTGGATTTCCTATTGTAAATGTACCTAATATACTTGTGCTATTAAAAGTATTTCCTGAATAAGAATCAATCTTATTAGCTGGTTTGTGTTTAATTTTAACCCAATTATCCATTCCTGTCAAATAATTAATATATGCATTTTCATTATTTGAAAAATTTAATGTTTTATGAATCAATGAATTTCTTTCTTGTATTGAACCATTTAAAACAGAATTATTAATAAAGGTTTTCAGCTTAATAATAACAACACCAGCAAAACCGTCTCCGCCGTCTCCCCAAACAGCCCCTCCACCTCCACCACCGCCGCCATAAAATGTTGCATTATTACCTATATAAAATGTAGCAGAACCTCCTCCCCCCAATCCACCTGAACTACCACTTGGAATATGTCCTCCTCCGCCTCCTCCTGCATAGTATAAATTAGTACCTGTAATATTAATTTGTGTTCCAATTCCACCATTACCACTATTTACTCCGGGACCACCAGAACCACCACCACCTCCTCCGCCTTCTGCGGCTGTTCCCAAACCTCCCAAATATCCTTGACCATGTGTATTAACATTAAAAATTTCTCTTGTTTGTTCGCTTGTACCTAATCCACCACTACTTCCGTATGGACCTAAATTACTTGGTTCAACATCGGAGGGATACCCGTATCCTCCGCCACCACCACCATAAGCTTCGTAATTAATATTATTTCCTGTAAAAGAAGAATTTTGTCCTTTTTCACCAACTATTGAAACATTACTTGCTGATTTACCACCCAGACCTTTTTTACCAACTTTAATAACATATGTTCCACTTTTAAATATAGCATTCGTAATATAAATTAATCCTCCAGCTCCGCCGCCGCCCGAATCAGTTTTGCCACCGCCGCCACCACCACCAACAACTAAGATATCGCATAGTGTATTTTCTTCAATTGATAAATTATATGTTGATTGATTTTCAGACCCTCCGCTATGCGTGTATGTTCTAATTTCTTCTTTACATACAATAGTTCTTAATCTAACGATTACTATTCCTGAACCACCTATTCCTCCTATTCGATTAGGAAACCCTCCAGCACCTCCTCCTCCTCCCGTACCATTCATCCCATCTACACCATTAATAGCTGTATTACCATTACCGCCCCCTCCTTTACCACCATTTCCAGGTATATCACTTGATGTTGACAGACCGGAACCTCCACCGCCTCCTCCAAACCAACCATTATGACCTATATTTGTTCCAAATAAATTGCCATAATATAAACCAACGCCTCCGTCACCAGCTTTACCTGTATATGAAGCATTATTTATATTTTGAATTGCGTCTTGTCCTAAACCCCCAGCACCACCTCCACCACCACCTACCAATCCTGTTAAAATAATATTATTATCTCCTCCGGTATAATTTTGCCATCCTCTACCTCCTTTATATGCCGAGCCTCCAATTACAGCTTGATTTGTTTGATTTATTCTTTCATTAGCATTATGATATCCAAGATAACTATTGTTATTCCATCCCATTCCGCCACCTCCAGAACCAAATCTATTTGTGGTAATATTAAAATCAGATTTCGTACTACTAAATCCAGCACCGCCACTACCTCCATAAGCAATATAGTTACCAAACTCACTATCAATTCCATTATTTGCTATAACATTTGTAGTACCATCTGGAGCAGTTCCCGATATAGTTCCTCCTTTTCCTACTTTAATAGTATGAGTACCCGGAACTAATTTTTGATTTGCTAAAAACATTATTCCACCGGCACCACCTCCTCCGCCTTGCCTTCCTCCTCCTGCACCACCACCTGCAACTATTAATATATCACATATAGTATTTGGTCCTACATATAAATTATATGTTGATTGATTTTCCGCACCTCCACTATGATAATATGCTCTTATTTCCTCTGTATTTACAATTTTTTTAAACTTTATTATTACTATACCTGAGCCACCTACACCTCCTATTTGATTAGCATATCCGCCGCCCCCACCACCTCCACCTGTACCATTTGTACCAGCTAAACCAGTTCCCGATGAATTACCATTACCACCACCTCCTAATCCACCATTATTTCCAGTTCCTGCTATATCTCCTGATATAGATGCTCCGGCACCTCCTCCACCTCCGGCAAACCATCCATTACTTCCAACATTTGTTCCAAATACAGCACTATAATCTAAGCCAAATCCTCCATTTCCTGCCTTTCCTACATATGATGTATTATCATTTGGTATTGCATCTTGACCCATACCTCCGGCTCCTCCACCACCACCTCCTAAAAATCCTGTTAAAAGAGTACTACTATCTCCTCCAACAGGATCCTGATACCCTCTACCTCCTTTATTTGCTATACCTCCTTGAATTGATGGATTTGTCTGATTTATTCTTTCATTCGCATTATTATATCCGATGTAACTACTATTACCATCCCATCCTAAACCTCCACCACCTGATCCGAATCTATTAGTTGTAATATTGAAATCAGGTTCAGTAGTACTATAACCAGCGCCTCCACTACCACCATAAGCAATATACTGACCTAACTCACTATCCCTACCATTATTTGCTGTAAAATTACCTGCTATATCTCCTCCTTTTCCTACTTTAATAGTATGTGTTCCTTTTGTTAATGTTTGATTAGATAAAAACATTAAACCACCTGCACCTCCTCCTGCTCCCTGTCTTCCACCACCTGCTCCACCACCTCCTACTATTAATATATCACATACGACATCTTGTTCGATATTAAGATTATAAGTTGTTTGATTTTCGACACTACCATTGTGAGTAAATGTTCTAATTTCTTCTGGTGCTACAGCATTTACAACCTTTATAAATTTAATTATTACGATACCCGAACCACCATTTCCTCCAGAACCTTGTAGTATATTCGCACCACCACCTCCTCCACTTCCCGTACTTGCCGTTCCACTTGAACCATTTTGTCCTTTTGCTAAACCCGCATTCCCCCCTCCTCCTTGTCCTCCTCTTGAAGATGTAGAATTTGCTGCTGTTGAAAAATTATCATAATTAAGTGCTCCTCCTCCGCCTCCTGCAAACCATCCAGATTGACCAACATTTGTGCCAAAATAGGAAGACATATTTCTACCAATTCCGCCATTTCCTGAATTTGCTGTATTTGTTCCAGATACACCATTACTTCCTGCTGATCCAGCACCACCTCCGCCACCCGAATTTAAACCGCCTGAATTTCCACCATTAAATCCTTGTCCTGTAGTACCAATACCTCCAGCATTTGCTGTCCATCCTACATTACCACTACCACCGCCACCACTACCTCCTGTACCAGCATTTGCCAAAGAAGAACCATCGGCTGTGGCACCTCCACCGCCTCCTAAGGCAGTATCAAAAATCGTGGCATTAGAATAAGTTCCTAAAATAGAAGATGATAAACCATTTTGTCCTCTTTCACTATATGATGTTCTACCTAATCCTCCTTTACCAACATTTATATTATATGTATTTGCTTTCAATAATATTTTTTCATATAGTAATAATCCACCTGCTCCACCTCCACCTGCTCTATCGTAACCTCCACCGCCTCCACCACCAACTATTAATATATCGCAAATAGTATCTTGAGGAATATTGAGATTATAGGTTGTTTGATTTTCAGTACCTCCGCTATGTGTAAATGTTCGTATTTCTTCTGTTTTAAAGGTAAAGTCTTCAAAAATAATATTTGTATTCATAGGTTCATATGATAAGGGTTGCTTAATCATTTCATTCATTCCAATTGGAACATTTATAATATTTCCTGAATTATTTGTAGTATCTGGAATATATAATTCTGATTTAACACTTTGAATATCAAAATTACTTGTAGAATAATTAATATTTATATTTGAGCCATCTAACATAACTGGCATTATATAATGTTATTAAATATCTATATATATTCTGTATAAATAAGAATAAATAAAATACATAAAAATAAATACATTAATCTGCGGATATACCGACTTTACTTGCGTTACTCGCGTTACTCGCGTTATATGTTTTTAAGAGCATTAATTTCATCTTGCATAATTCCAATTTTCATAGTTAATTCTTGAATTGATTTTGTTAATAATGGTATTATTGATATGTAATTTATACTATATAAATCAGCATTATTAACTGGTTCATTTACTATATATGGAAATATTTCTTTTAGTTCTTGAGCTATGAACCCATATGATTTTTTATCATCGTTATTTTGATTCAATGTTAAATAAGAAACAGGGTTTAGTCTGTTAATATTATCTAAAGCATTATCTATATTTTCTATATTCTTTTTAGTTCTATAATCACTTGTATGTGTTATATTTGTAGATCTTATTAATCCATCAACATCTAATCTAAATAATGTATTTTGAATAGGAGTAATACCTATACCTACATTATTGTGAGCTATAGTTATTGTTGCATCTGTAGGAGTATATGATATTCCATTATTCCATATTTCACTTGCTGTCCAACTTGAAGAAGTTAAAGGATAATTTGATGTATATGAACTATTTATAGTTGCTGGTCTATTTAAATATAATCTACCAAAAGTATTATTTAATTTAGATTTCCAGTATGCTGTATAATAAACTATTTCAGTACTATTTGGTAAATCTTCATAAGAACCTGATACATTTATTATAGAATGTGAATATAAACTATTATCAGCACCCATATTATGCGATATCCAACAAGGCGAACCTTCTAATCCTTGAGAATTAGACCCATTAGCATTTTCTACTAAAGTCCAGTTACCAGTACTTCCTATTTTTCTATATAATTGTATTCCCCACCATCGCGAATTCTCAGCATAATCCATACCAATATGACAAGACATATTTACGAGTACTTTTGAAGAAGCATGTGATGGTTTTATACTAACAATAAATCCTGTATTTATATCATTATCTATAGCTATCCATCCGGTAGTATTATCGCTTTTTGTTTTAGTCTCTCTATATGTTTTATGTATAGTTTGAACTATCATACCTTGAGTAAATTCTAAAACAAAAGGTTTGCCATTAATTCTGTAATTAGATGCATTTAATGTTCCATATACATCTAAAGTATGATTTGGTTTTGTACCAACACCTATATTTCCATCAGTTCCATTAATTAGTAATCTGTCTTTTATTAAATTATTACTTCCTGAAGAAATTATATAGAAATTGTTACTATTAGACATCTTCCAGCTGGTTAATATATTGCTTTGTATTTTATTAATAGGACCATTTATAAGTTCAATTGATGTATTTCCTTGCACATTATTTGTCGGATCTTGTATTTTAATATTTGCGGAATTACCATATATATTTAATAAAGCATCTGTATTATAAGTTCCTATGCTAATGTTAGAATTTACAAATAAATTAGATGTTACTCTTACTTCTCCTTTAACATCTAATAAATAATCTGGATTCAATATATTACTTCCTATACCAACATTACCATCTTTTGTAATAATCATTTTTCTGATGTTGCTTGTGTAAAACTGGAGTTCGTCATTGTTACTTCCCGGTTCTGTTTCAGCACTTATATAAGTATCATTATTAACATCTTTAACTCCTCCTAAAGA
>Ga0049080_10000285_pt1 | contig 16630 bp, 11 predicted proteins | sample GreLakmeER15MSRF_FD_66716 | JGI IMG/M metagenome (GOLD analysis project Ga0049080, IMG submission 66716) | Freshwater lentic microbial communities from great Laurentian Lakes, MI, USA - Great Lakes metaG ER15MSRF | ecosystem: Environmental > Aquatic > Freshwater > Lake | place: Great Lakes... | reverse complement strand
CTAATAAGGGTTTACTATATAGTTTAAATTAACATGGCAATTAATCAAAACATATTTGGGTACATGCCTGTCGAATCTATCGACTGGGCAAAGCAAATGAACGACCTATCAGGTACTATATCTGGTATTGGTGAGCGTCGTGAAAAAGAAAAAGAGTACCTAGATCAGTTAAAGACTGACAATATAAAGACTATTCAAACTTCTGATGCCTTTTCTAGTCAGAACTTTGGACAGATGATTCTTGCCTCTTCTCAAGAAGGAGTTGGTACTATTAAAGCTTGGAATGATGCTTTAAAAAGAGGAGAGTTAGATCCAAAGCAGTATAAGCAGAACATGAATAATCTCATGGAAAGCTGGGGTACTTTAGGTAATAGTGTTAAGAGCTTTGATGCTAAGAATGCTGAGCTACAGAAAAGACTTCAAGACGGAACAGCGTCAAAAGCATCTGTAGAGGCAGCTGAATATTTTGCTAGAATGGGTGATATTAAAAACATGAAAGTTTTTATTGATCCGGCGACAGGCACTGTAAGTACAGGAAGATTAGATCCGCAGACGGGGAAAGTTATTCCAGATACAATTGAGTCAGCAAAGACAATGGCTGATCCAAGTAATGCTGTGTTCGATAAAGTAGAACTTGATAAAGCTGTTAGCGAAATAACAAAATTATGGAAGCCGTATGTTAATGAGCAAGGTATAAGAACATTAACAGACTTGACAAAAAGACCTGGGTTTGCTAGTAAAATGGCAGACGTTGTTGGATCATTAACAAGCAATGACAGAATGACAATGAGCATACTTCAGGATAATACGGATGAAGGATATACAACATACTATACGTCTCAGGATCGCAACCAAATACTTATTGGCATGGTTCAAAAAGAGAATGAGTCTAGAAGATATCAAGATTTACCAGAATTATCAGGAGAAGATTTTGATGCATTTATGCAAGAATCTGAAAAGAAACTTATACCAATGCAGAAAGATGCATCAGGTGTTTATCAACCAATGATATCTGACGAGCAAAGAGATAGAGCTAGAAAAACAGTTGAGTCCACCATTGAGATGCAGCTTGAGTTTAAATTATTAGAGGATGAACCAAAAGCCCCAGGCGGTGGCGGTGGCGGTGGCGGCGATGTTAAAGCAGAAGATAAGCCGGCTTATTATAAGACAGCTGCTGACGTTAGAACAGCTTGGGTTAATAGTGATGTAAACAAGCTAAGCAGTTTATCTGGAGGTAAATATATTTTTCAAAAGACAGGGAAAAACACATACCTTATTATCAATGCATCAAACTCTAAAGACGTAAAGGGTCCTATAAGTAGCCTTGATGATGTAGGTAGTTTCTTTGGTGTTGGAAATAGAGACACATGGACTAAGAAAATGGGCAAAGCTAGATCTGCTGCTGGAAATCAACAGCAACCGCAAGCGAATAACGACCCTCTTGGATTAGGTATTAAACCATAAAAAATAAAACATGCCGATAGATTATAACGAGTTTGCTAAAAAAATTAAGGCTAAATACCCTGAATATAATGATGTAGATAATTACACTCTTGCATCTAAAATGGTTGAAAAATATCCAGAGTATAAAGGTCAAGTTGATTTAAAAAAAAAAGATCTTACGGTATCTGGATTAGGAACGTCTTCATCGGAAAGATTAACCACAACGACAACAAAGGCTACGGTATCTTCGTCTTCAAAAGGTGAAATCTTTACTGGTTATCCAGGCAAGGAGGAGAAGCCATACCAATTTAAGGATGGTAAGTGGTATGAGGAGGCTCCTTTAAAAGTATACGGGCAGAAGGCTCAGTATGTACAGATTCAAGATCCAAATAGAATTGGTAATCTTAATAAGCAGTTTAAAAAGGATGCATCTCTATCCCAACAAGAGGAAGTTTTTAATAACTACGATGACGAGAAATCTGATAACCAATACCGCATAAAAGATGGCCAATGGCAGCGAATGACTCCCGGGAGCAAGTGGCATACCATTCAAAACGAAGGATCAATCAATGCGTTAAATAATCGATACGGCAAAAGCGTAAGCACTAGAGTTGCAACCACAACTACAGTAAAACCTGTAAAGTTTGATGACATTAACTCAGACTTTATGGCAAAAACAGAAGAGGATGCTATAAAAAAATTGACTGAAAAATACGGCAAGCTTGGCTTTGAGTTCTCTGAAGAGGGTTTATTTTTAAAGGATCAAATAAGAGTAAAAACTAAAGATGGAAGCAAGGATAAAGTATTTGAATTTGACGAAAAGAACCCTGAGCAAGCGCGTGAGTTGCGTGCATTCTTAGAAGTAAATGCCACTAAGTCATATAGCGAAAACTTTGATAAGGCATTGAATAATCTTAATAAGTTTGAAGGTAAAGACCAAATGAGTGGCCCCAAGATGGGAACAGGTCAGTATGGATACCAGCAACAATCTGCCATAATTAGAGGTAAGAACTTACTTTCTAATGACTTTCAATCAGAGTTTAAGAAGCTACCATTTGAAGAGCAAAAAGAGATTATACAACAACAGATTATAGGAACCGGGATTCCGACTAATGATGTTCAATCTTTTTATAAAAGCGCTGCCTATCAAGACTACAAGAAAAAGAAAGTAGGTGGTGATCAACAAAGTAAATCAAAGCAAGATCAGATATATGATGACTATCAATATGCCTTAGCTACTAAAGATCCTGCCAAAATAAAAGAAGCAAAGGCCAAGATTGACGCATATTATACCGATGATATTATTCAAGATAATGTCAAGACCTATAACATGAAGCTTAATGATTTTGAACAGTCGCAAAAAAATATACTACAAGATAGAAAAGCATACGATGAAGAGGTAAGTAGATTCAATGAACTAGCCCAAAGTGGCAAGATGACCCAGGAACAATATGATGCTCAGAAAAAGATACTAGATGATAAAGCTGAATCATTAGAAACAAGAGCTCAAAACTTTGTGATACAAAAGAAAGAAATTCAAGCATCACAAAACAAACTAAATCTAGTTGCAGGTAAGTATGTTGCCGCTAAAGAAAAGGAAGGTAGCTTAAGTGGGTTTTTAGTTAACAAGGTTCTAAGTGGTGTATCAATGACGTTTGTTGAACCATTTGCTGCTTTAGAGGCAACTGGTCAAAATTTTTACAATCAGCTATCTCCAGAAGATAAGGCATACTACAAGTCAATACAACACAATGGGAAAAATCTGACTAGAGAACAGATTGAAAACTTACTTGCCAATAAGGCAATGCTCAGGGCAAAAAACGAAGCCAAGGAATCTATCATTAAAACGCTTGGATCTGAAGGAACTACCCTCGAATACATGAAGTCCGGTGATAGAGGATTTATTACTCAAGCTATAGGTGGCGTTCTTGAATCCCTTCCCGCAATGGCAACTGGTATGGCTGGAAAAGCGGTTGGTTTTACTGGACTAGCTTTACAGGCTTACAGTGGAATAGAAGAAGAGATGCTTAGCGACCCTGACTTCCAGTATACTTCTGCAGGTGATCGCGCTATTATTGCGATACCATATGCCGCAGGTATGGGTGTTCTTGAGAATGTTGGTTTGCAAAACTTAGTTAAGGGAGACTCATTCTTAGGTAAGGTAATGATGGATGTTGCTATTAAGTCTGCTAAGAAATTAGGAGCTAATGCAACTAAAGAAGCGCTTGAAAGAGTTGCAGCCAAAGAGGTTGAAAGTCTTTTAGCTAAGGGATTAATTCGTGTAACACAAGCTGGTGTTGCTGAATTTGAGACCGGATTTACGCAAGCATTGGTATTAGACCAAGGGTTAAAACAAGCATACAACTGGATTCAGCAAAGCGGCATGACCGAAGAGCAAAGAAAAAATTTAACTCAAGGTGAATACTTTGATACAGCTGACAGCTTAAAAGAGTTAGGCTCAAAAACATTCGAGGATGGCGTAGCTGAGATGATTGGAGGTTTTACAATGGGATCTGTCGGTACAGTATTACAAGCTGTAGTCAATGGTAACATTTCTTTGTACAATGAAGATGACGTTAAGTTCTTAAAAGATGTTGTTGCAGATAGCAACTTCAAGAAGCTATACGTAGCATCTATGAAGACACAAATGCTAGATGGAAAAATCACTAAGTCAAAAGCACAACAAAACTTAGACAACTTAAATGAGATTGAGGCAGCATTTGATATGATGCCAGATGGTTTATCTACAGCAGATATGAATAAGTCGCTTTCTTTGATCACAGAGAGAGCTCAATTAACAAGAGAAAAAGCAGGGAAGGACCCTAACCTTGTTGCACCATTAGAGGCGCGCATCAAGACTATTAATGAAGAACTAACAAAAATTGGAGAAAATGCCGTTCAAGAGCAAGCAACAAGTAAAGTACCTTTACAGCCAGGAGCCGAAAGTGGCGGAGAAGTGGCGCAAGGAAAACCCGAAGCAGGATCTAAAGAAGTTACCCAAGAAGGTAAAGAAGAAGTAGATCAGTACATTGCTGATATGGGTGCTGAAGCCCGTATTGGAAATACCATCAATCCGGTTATGGAAAAGATGGCTAATGCTGAGTACATCAACGACAATGATATTGATAACGCCATTGAGGCAATTTTTAATGAAGTCGAGAGTTTAGATAAGTCAGACTACAGTGCAGAGACAAAAGCTGCATTATCGGAGAAGCTACTAAACATCGCTGAAAAATTAGATAACTATGAATTTAGAACAAAGACTGAAACTGTCGCAACTACCAAAGCAGGCGCAGCTACAACTACTAGAAGAACTTCTGAAGCGGTCCAAAAAATCAGAGCCGAAAAATACTTCGATGGAGTCCAAGCCACAGTCAATGGCCAAGAAGTAACACTTACAGATAACAAGGGCCGAGTAGAAGCTCAGATGCCAAACGGTGAGGTGGTTGTGTTAGACACACCTACCATGGAGATTGCCGAGGATGGATTTGAGTTTGATGACAATGGCGCACTTCAGGCTGTCACAGTAACCGATAGACTTGGCAATACAGCTAAACTTACTGGTGATCAGGCACTTGACTTTGCTATCCGTGATCGCGAGAACAAGCTTGGTGTTGTTGAACAGGCTGAGTTTGATACTGTCTACCAAGAGGTAGAGAAGAAGTATATTAAGGAGACCCCGGCTGCAAAAGAAGAGACACAACAACCTGCTGAAAAAAATGAAAATCAGGCGCTTATAGATGCGTATGTTCAAGAACAGACTGAATTGATAAATGAAGTTTACGGTGATACGAATAAAGAAGCAAAGCAAGAAGTATTAGATGAATTAACATCTGACCCTATTTCTTTTGCTAACCTAAGAAAAGAATGGAGTGAAAGTTCATCCAATTTCTTAAATTCATTGCAGCGACAGCCTGTTGCGCAAGAAACAGCCGTAGCTGAAGAGCAAACTCAACAATCTAAAGCAGAGCCTAGCGAAGCCAATCGATTTACCGAGCGAAATGCCAAGGTGATGGCCGTTAAGTTTCCTGAAAAGAAAGCAATTGTTAAGGCAGCTCTAAACATCATCAAAGCTTTGCCAGGTGTAAAGATTTACTTACATGAGGACTCTGATCAGTATGCTCAAGAAGTAAGTGCTAGAGTTAAGGAATCAATAAAAATAAAAGAAGATCTTGATGAAGCAGGTTCTTACATTGATGGTGAGATCCATATTGACATGTCAAAGGCTGATTTAATTACGTTACTACATGAGGCATTTCATCACGCATTCCTTACACTTGGTATAAAGAACGGAATGTTTATTGACCTAGCGAAAGGACTTCGTTCACTTGTTACAGATAAAGCTACGCTTGCCGAGCTAGATGAATTTGTTGCAAACTATTCAGAAGAAACAGCTGAAATGCAGGCAGAAGAATTTGCCACTCAATTAGGTGCCATACTTGCTAATAATCGTAAAGAGCTTACAACCACAAAGCTTACTCAATTTAAGGCATTGATCAATCGAATAGCAAAAAAGATTGGTCTAGGAATGGTATTCTCTGCAGCTGCAAATAGCAAAGAAGCGGCTGATTTTATTAATACCATTACTCGTGGATTAACTACTGGTGATATTGTTGAAGGTAAATTACAACCTGGTAAGACAGGAAAAGCTAAAAGACAAGCCGTAACTGTCATGGAAGGAAAAGAATCCATGAAAAAGTTTGGGTTAAGTCCTGGTAGAAATATCACTCGTAAAATTGGAGAAGCTCTTGAGGCTAGACAACGTGCTAAATACGGCACAATTGCTCAAAAAGACAATTCTCCAGAAGCTAGAAAAAAGATATCAAACTGGATGGTTGACGAAGTTAAATACTTTGTTCAATTAATGGGTGATAAAAGCGGCAAAGGATGGTATGGTGAGCTATATCAGAATTCATTAGATGCTATGGCTAAGGTTTTCCCTGAAATGAAAACTGATCAGAATGCTAGAGATTTATTTACCATGCTTGTAGCAATTACATCTGATGGTGAAAAAGTCATGAGTAATTTTAGGCTAGCTTCTGAAGCATACGATTATTACAAAAAGAACGGAGTAATGCCAGATACTCTTTCTGGTCATCGCCCTACATCTTTTGGAGCCAACTTAAAAAGAATTAATAATTTACTTACAGAATATAATGGTGATATTGCCGCTATAAAGAAAGACTTAATGGATGTTAGGTCTATTCAAGATATAAATAAAGAAAGAAAGGCAGAAGGTCTTCCCCCGTTAAAAACTAGTTGGCCTGTTAGTTTTAAAGCTCCATTTGCAGCATCTTTATTTGGTGCAAAATTAGGAATGTTTTATTCAAACCTATCAGGAAATGAAGCATATCCAACACTTGACAGATGGTGGTCTAGGACTTTTAATAGATATAGAGGTACATTAATACCTGCAATAAAAAGCGGATTTACTAAAAAAGGCGAAGCTATTGGCCTTGATAGATTTAAGAGTTTGCTTGGAAATCCAGGGATGAGCAATGAAGAAGCTCTTTTAGCTGCAAAATCTTATAGAGATTCTTACGCTGCTAAAGAATATAAAAATGGCACAGAAATAGAAAAAGCAGCCAATACTATTTATAAGACAGCTTTTGAAAATATTAATGACGCTCCATTTAATGGAAGCGATCGTAAATTTATGTATGACACTATATCTGACGCTGTTAATAAATTAAATAAGGATGGTTATGAGTTAAGTATAGCTGACGTTCAAGCAATACTTTGGTATTTTGAAAAGAACTTATACAAAACACTTGGAGTTCAGGCAAAAATTGAAGGCATTAGTTATGAGGATGCTGCAAATTATACATATGATAAGTGGAAAGAATCTGGTCAGAAATTTAACTACGAAATCAAAGCTGAAGAAGAAGGCCAAGCTGTAGAGGACGCTGACGAAGATATAGAAGAAGAAACAATTCAGCGAAAAAAACAATTACAAACAAAAGGAAATAACAAAAAACTCCCTAACTTAGCGCAAAATGAAAAAGGAAACATACAACCCGAACGAACCGGAGACGGAAGAACTGCACGGTCTGCAATCAGCAAAAATGCGCCTCTCGAAGGTGCTCCAACAATCCAAGGGGCAACCGGACCAAACCCAGGACTTGTATCAGTTGCTGAAAAATATGCAGATGAAAACGATATTGATCTCAAAAGACAAGGAGAGTACGTCGAATTAGACGAACAAAGAGCCAAGAGAATAGCCGACGCCTACGAGCAGATGGCTGACGATCCTCAAAATCCAAAAGTTAAAGAGGCGTATGCTGAATTAATAAAACAAACTAAGGCTCAATACCAAGCATTGATAGATGCGGGCTATAAGTTTTGGTTTATTGATTTAAAGAATCCTGAGAATATTGATTACATATCATCTCCGTATAACGCTATGCGTGATTTACGACAAAACAAACAGATGGGTGTTTTCCCAACAGAACAAGGTTTTGGTTCAAATGAATATATGGATGTGTCTAAAAATCCTTTATTAGAGGACACAGGCATCATGTGGCCATCAGGTGGACTAGATGGAGAAATGAAAAATGTTACAGCAAATGATTTATTTAGAGCTGTACATGACACATTTGGACATGGTCTTGAGGGCGCTGGTTTTAGAGCAAGAGGAGAAGAGAATGCGTGGCAAGCTCATTCAAGATTGTACACAGGAAGTGCTATAGGTGCTATGACGAGTGAAACAAGAGGTCAAAACTCTTGGGTAAACTACGGGCCTAAAGGAGAGCAAAATAGAACTGCAAGTGGTGAAGATACTATTTTTGCTGATCAAAAAGTAGGTCTTATGCCTAAATGGACATGGACTGAAGGACGTGCCGGAGATATGGAAGCTCCTAAACGAAAAAAGCAACTGAAGCCGAAAATTTTAGGCGTAAAGCCTACAGTGGTGATTGTGAACGATGAGCAGAGAGCTTTGGTTGATCAGATCAAGCTTGAGGTCAGAGCGCAACGCGAGCAGAAGAAGGCATACAAGCAAGTGCTTGCAGACATCTCAGCTAGAGTCACAGCGCTTAAAAGCAAGGGCAACATATCTGTCAAGCAGTTTGATGCCATCATGAAGAACCTAAAGCGCTTAAACTTTGATAACGAAACAAAGGTACAGGCGTTTATTGACTACGTGTCTAGAGCTCTTGCCAATGCAGACTACGTAGAGAAAGTAGCTAGAGCTCAGTCAATTAATAAAAGAATCAAGGCTAGTCTAAAGGGTACAGCTAATCCATTTGCTGTATTGGCTAAGATGTTTACTACATTAGACCCACGATGGGTTCAGAACATTGACGACCACATTGCAGTGTCTCAGATGATCTTTGATGGCGTTAAGAGTAGCACAGCTAGACGTGGTGTTCTTACACTTAAGGAGGAGCCAGATCTACAAGTTATTGCTGAATACATTGACGCTGAGCAGACTGTTCAAACGCAGATGTTGCTTGACAACTTAAAAGCTCGCTACGAAAGAATTACTGGTAAGCCTGCTGCTGGTTTAGATGCGAAGGCAATGCTTACTATATTGAAAGATTTAAACCCAACTGTCGATCAGACAGATAAGATTAAAGAACAGATTGACGAGAAGCTTGCTGAGTATGCTGAGATGCTTACAGATGAAGATCCACAAGTTATTGTTGATGCTATAAATATCGATACCGATATAATGGAGTGGAGAGATGTTGTCAAAATTCTTGACTCACTCGATACATACTTTACAAACGGGTCATTGGCTGGTATTGAGGCTTTGATGGGAACCTACGAAGGACTTGAAAATGTGAAGAAGTTTAAAGATAAGTCTAGTCCTATAAGTGTTCTAGGCATAAAAGGAATAGGTAGACTCAGATTTAAAAAATTAGTAGGATTCCCTGCTATAATGGAGCGAAAGTTTAGAAGCCAAGAGAAAGGTTTATCTTACTTAAAGGCTAGCGGTATAAATGATATAATTACCGGGGCAAACAGAGCCGACTTTGAGGCTTCTAGAAAACAACTTGAGTACATGAAGAAATTTGGAAAGGCAAAGGGTTTCTTTTCAAATGAAAACATATACGAGAGAGGTGTTATTGCTGACCTTATTAGAACCAATCCGAGTATTGATCAAGATGTTGAATTTGAGCGATTAGTTAAGATACTTATGAACTCAAAAGATATGCTACTAGAATCTACAGATAAGACTAAAGTAGAGATGGGTAAGTTATACGATAAAGCATTCAAAAAACTTGGATTGTATGATGCAAATGCTGATATCGAAAGTGTAAAAGCTAAAGCCAATAAAACAAATGTAGATGCTGTAAACTTTGTAGTTGATATGTTTGCTGAGAAGTATGAGCTGCTTAGTGATACAGCTATGAGTATCTATAATACCATACTTGGTCAGGATATTAACTACACACCAAAGACATATTTATTGTCAAAAATGTCTGAAGATGATAAATTTGATATGAATGACTCTGGTCTTTCTATGTACACAAATAACTTTGAGATGAATGAGGCTGGTGTGTTGATGCCAATTACAAGACCAGATGATTTAAAAGATAGATATGTAGACCTAAACTTTGATAACAATATGTTTAGATCATATCGACTTGCTCTTACCGATGCTTATACGGCTAAATCTATTCGTAAACTTAATTCGTTCTACAACTCAAAAGAGAATGAAGATATAATTGGATCTGAGAAAGATTATAACATCATAAGAGGTCAACTATCTACATACATAAAGTCAATAAAGGGTAAGAATTTTGTTACTAAAAATGAAGATAGATGGGCGAATAAGTTATTAGACACCCTAAGTACATTGGGTTCTGTTAGAGCGCTAGCTGGAATTGGTCAGTTTGTCAACCAGTTCTCATCTGGTATGGGCAGTACAATAATTCAAGCAGGTGAGCACATAAGACCTTCTGACTTTACATTGCCTGCATTCGAGTTTATGAACAGATCAGGTCAGCCTATTGCAAATGTTGGAGAAAATGACATCTTACTTTCACTTACTAATTTAGATAAGTCAATAAAGAGAGCTACAGTAGGTAAAAACATTGCCGAGATGGGAATTGATTGGTATGCAGAAATGAACGGAATTGCATTCCAAGCTCTTGTATCAAATCCTGATGCTTCAGCCAGACGTATTGCTTGGATGGCTTATTACAGAAAGTATGCAGTAAAGAACAAACTTGGTCCTATAGACTTTAATGCGCAGCCAAACGCTGACGCAGCTGCTTATGCTCAGTCAATGGTTGACAGATCAATGGATGCTACTGACGCAAGGATAAGAGGTGAGGTGTATACATCAACCAATGATGCCGAAAAGCTACTAACTAGAATGTTTATCCCATTCTCATCTTTTGGTATGAACCAAAGGACAAGGATGTGGGGAGATATTGAAAAGGTATTTACCGGTAACGCGAACTTAGATACAGCTAGATCATTGACTTCAATTATAGCTGAGCAGGCAATATACAATACAATTAGATTCTACACGTCAAAACTATTGTTGATAGCAACAATGCATTTACTTGGATACGATGACGAAGAGCAAGAGGAACTAATTAAAGAACTAAAGAAAAATATAGAGTCATCTGCTTGGGCAAAGTCAATCGTAGATACTGTTTCTCCTTTAGCATTGGTTGATGACTATGTTCTTAAGATAGCAAATGATTTAATGGATTGGGCTAATATCGCAGAACCAGATAAGAAAAAAGTAGATGATTTTATAAAAGAAGAGAACGATAAGCGAAAATTAAAAAGGCTAGATCCTTTAACTGATGATCAAGAGATTAGAAAAAGAGAGGAGTTTATTATTGCTAACTCAATGAGATTCTATATATCAGATGAGTTTAGTTTTGGTACAATGGGCATACAAGCTGAAAAATTCTCAGAGATATATGAAATGCAAAAGGCACTTAGAACTGGAAGTTATACTGATGACAGGGGCAATGAGAAATATTTTGATGATGAAGCCAAAGAAAAACTAGCTACTGTTTTAATGCTAAAAAGTGTTGCAATGGGCACTCCAATTAGAGAAATAGATCAGGTTGCAAATAAAGCATTTAAGCTACTAAAGAAAAAAGGCACCATGTCAGAAAATAAACACGAAATGATTGATGAACTGAAGACTGAGCTTGGCCGTAAGCCAAAAGATTGGGAGAAAAACCTAGTCATAAATACTGATAAGAAAATTACTGGAGTTGTTGATGCTATTAATTTTGCCGAAAGATTTGCGAATCTAACACCTGTACAAAGCGAAGAATATGTTAAAGTAATTAAAGAATACGGTGATTATGACTTCTTTATCCTACAGGCTTTAGAAAAGAACGTGAAAGCTAAAGACATTATTAAGTCAATTAAAGAGACCGGAAATACTAGAAATTTACTAGACTAAAAGAAGTAAGGCATAACAACCTTACGATTGGAATCAAGGTCGATCTGGAAGAACACAAATCCTGATCGGCCTTTCTTAAAGTTGGTCTGAACCCACTCTGAACTTGGTGAAAATGCCGGGAAGTTGAAGTAATCAAACTCATCAGACGAGCTGTAGTCAAACAGCATCTGGTGTGAGTCACCTTTACTAAACTCAACATATTCGCATGACCTTATGTCTTGGGCGTGTCTAATGTACTGAGATATTTTCTCAATACTTCTTGGATCAAGCTGGACCTTGAAGCCGAACTTAAGGTTGCGAGAGTCCTTGCCATGGCTGATGATAAACCCATGTTTTCCAATTATATAGTGGTTTATAAAGCGTTTGTGGTTGACGACGTGAACGTTGCTGTACTTGCGATCAACGACATGCTTAAATGCTGAGTTGACAATGTAACCGAAGGCACCTGAGTGATTGTCCTCACAGATGTTATTGCACATGATGTTCTTATACTGTGGTGCTAAATAGTCAATCAACAAGACTTTGGTTTTGAGTCCTGACTCGAATGCTTCTTCGTTTGTCATGTTCTGTGGTAGCTTATGACCCTTGCGAGTTGTCTCACCATCCCAACCATCCATAAAGTCTCCTAGATCGTCTATAACAAGGCTATCTGACGACTTATTGGCTAGAATAAACTCTGCCATTTCCTTGACTCTTTTAATGAGCTCAGACTCGTTCCAATCAGCTGCATACAATGCCAATCCCTTACGGCTAGCGTCCATGCCTACGTGGACGTCAGTCCATACCAATCGATCGACAGTCTTACCTGGCTTCCAGTCGCCCTTAGGAACTGGCAACTTACCGTCAAGGCATTTTGATATAATTGACTCGTAGTCAATCTCGTCAACTCGGTAGGCCGGATTCTTGATAAACAGAGATGCCTGCTTGGTCTTCAACCAAAGGTATGGGACGTTAGATGGGGCAACCTGAATGTCATCACATGCGTCTTTTACACCCTGATTGTTGTGCCTAGACACAGCACGAGACACATAGATACGCATCGTATCTTGGTTGGTTGTAAGATTGTTTTCTGAGATCAGTTGTCTAGCTATATCAGCCTTTGTCATTCCCGAGTTTAATAGCTCGAGAATTCTGTCCATGTACTGTTTCATCGTAATGGGATTTATGTAGATCCCGAAGGACCATGATTAGATTTTGAATAATAGGGATTAGAGCGTCGTAGTCTTCGTCCATGAGGTGCTCATAGATGCTGTCAGTGAGCTCGTTAATTTCGAGCATAACTGAGTTGACATAGTTGACGTTCTGCATTACGCAGGCTAATGTATAAATAAATTAGACAACATAATTAAATGTTGATAAATAATTTATTAATTCCACTTGGTAAGTTATCCGATATTTACTAATGTTTTCTTGCTTTATGTTCTTAGCTATAAAATAATCACTAACAACAGACCCATCTTCCTTCACACCGACTGGCCATTTTTCTAGTACTTTATTTATTGGGTAAAGCCTAGTTCCTTTCTTAAGTGGGATTGCTTTAATTGTTATGTTAGCCGCGTATACTCCTGGTTTCATAGGTCACTAAATTTTAATCCGTAGTTCAATGCAAACCAAGCCATCTGTTTCTTGGCTGCAATTTTTTTCATCCTTAAATTTTTCTTGATGTAGTCGGTACCCCATAACTTCCACTGCTCATATTGCTCCATAGTCATCGTCCAATCGGTATACCAAGCATCCTCTCGGCCCTTGATGTCATTATACTTCACGTCGTGACCTGCAATCTCAAACATTTTGTTTATGAGATCTTCAAGTATCTGTTCTTCTTTTGTCATTTCTATTTATTTTATGTGGCAAAAATTACCCCCTATACTTTCTAATGATGTCAAAAGTTCGGTTTAAATCCGAATCTAGATGTGGTTCAACACCCATTCTAACTGGATACCAAGCGATGGTGTAGCCGTGATTAGCATTGTAGTCCTCAGGCCTTACTCTATTTCCATTTACCTTATCAAGGTATATCCAAGGTACATTACCAACGAGCTCTAACTCGATGCCTATCTTCTTTAGCCGGTTGATAAATATCTGTATCTCGTTCATCTTATTCTGATTTATTTAGTTCGTCTTTGCAATTTGTACCACTTTTTGGTATATTTTGCTGAGTGCAACTATCGCAATACAAATCATCAGTCAATCCAACTGATATAATTACGCTGCACTTATGGCATAGTGTAGCACCTCTGCCATTGTTTAATTTATGAATTGGTTTACGATACTCAATCTCCTTGCGGATTAGCTCCATGTGCCAATCAGCTCCACCGTAGTCTAGTACTGCCTCCAAGTGGTCATCCTCCATGTCGCATAGTGGTATCCACTTTAATGGTTGTTTGCCATCAACACCACGGCTACCTCTCGTTGCGTACTTACGCACCACCTCGTAGTCATCGTCAGCGTAGACAGCAAAGAGCTTAATCTTTCTCATGTCCTTAGCACCGTATCTGAGATAGGCCGTTCCTCCGTCTACCATTGCCCCGTTAGGGCACTCACACATATTGTAGTCGTGACGATGGTAGCTAACGATGGTCTCGTTGCACTCTAAGCACGTCACTGAGTTGTATACTATTTGTTTGTCCATAATGTTTGTTTTTATTAGTCATAAGTGGTCATATAAGGTACTTAATGATGGCTTTTGGCGACTTATATGACAAGTTAAAAGAGGGGAGGCCTGACTTAGTTTAAAATCTTTATTAATACTAAACTCCCCTCTTAAAATCTAAATAAAAACCTATCGCTACTAGAATATTCATACTCAGTGAGCTGATAAGTTCAGTGATGTCCTTATATACATTCAAGCTCAAATGCACATGCCCAACCACCCAAAAGGGAATGGCCAAATTTTGGCTGATCCAGATGATTGTGAACTTTATAAATCTTCCAACCATTGTCTGAAGTGGTTACCCATGTTGACAAGTTCATGGTAAAATTCATGCACATCCTTCTCATGTTCATGATCCATCTTCTTGTACAAATGGTTAATTGACTTTTCAACAGCCTCAATGAAATCATTTCCAGACTTCTTTATCCTTTTGTCGTAAACATTCGGATATTCATCTCTTATGTCCTCCATAAAGTCCATCATGACTGGCAGTACACCAATCACAGCAGCTAATTTCTTTTCATTCGATATCATAATACTCACCATTATACCAGGTAGCCGATACTCCGTGGTTTTTTAGCTCCTTAATTCTATAAACCTGCAGAGCTCTCGGCTTGTGTCCTGGACGTTTCACTTCTATAAATTTAACATCTGAGTTTTTCGGTATGGCTATTAAGTCAGGGATACCTGGCTTATTGGTAACCGACAATTTAAGCACATAAAAGCCCTCACTCTCCAACTTTTTGATCAGTTTCGACTGTATTTGCTGCTCGGTCACCCACAAATGTAGAGTTTTTTTCGTAAAAACCCATCTTTACGCGCCTTTGAATTCTTTTAAATGTGTAAAAATGTTTAGCTTCTAATATGTCTTCTTTAAGGTCGTAGTATCGATCACGCTTAAATGGAGCACTGACCCATGCAAATTCAAGGCCTTCTAATTCAGCCTGAATGGCAGCCGTTTCTGACGCGTAATCTGCATCCTGATAGCTTAGCATGTCTTTATGAACCCTAAGTCCATTCAGAACTGTTGCATGATTTTTTTCAAATATTTCACCTATCATGCTAAGACTTAGTCCATATATTCTTAGCTCATTAAAAATAAAGTACCTCTTAAACAAGACATCTCTTTTTCTTGTTTTTTCTTTAAGTGAATACTTTTCTATCAATTCATTTATCTTCTCTAGTCTGCTCATAATCTTTCTTAAATATGTTTAACGTATAACTCTTTTTACTCTTCACGGCCTTGTAGATCTTATCCTCAATGCCGCCTGCGCTGAATATCCAGTAGACTTTATTGAACTTACGCTCCATTGTGGTCATCCTATCTCTAGCCTGCCAGTAACTCGTGGCGCTAAAGTCAATGTTATAGAACACCACGTAGTCAGCATTTTTTAAGGATATACCCTCACGACCTGATACGATCTGCAGTGCAATTACTTTGTACTGGCCTGTATCAAAGTCTTCTAACTTTTCGGTCAAGTCTTTACCAAAGACATCCTTAAGTGCGCTCAGTTCTTCTTTAAACTTGTAGAACACGCCTATTTTTGATGTCGCAAATTGCGACTTTATAAACTCAGCCTTAGTGGTGTCAATCGTCATGCTGTTGCCACTTTCAAACTTCACAGTACCACTCCACAACTGGTGTAGCTTCTGCATCAACTTAACTGGAGTGTCTCCAAGTATCACCTCATCCTTCCCCTCAACAACCAAGTCTCGCTCTAACTTCTTCACAATCATCTTTGTCTTCTCCGACATGTCGACATAAAGAACTTCCTCCTCTATCGATGTCTCAAAGCCAGCCTGTGACTGCGTGAAGCTGATCATCAAGTGAGCCACATTTGTCATGATCTTGAGCTCCATTCCACTTGAGTAATCAGTCACCTTGAATCCATTGATTACCCGATCGAACTTATTAACGTAGTCATCGGCCCATCGGTAGAAGTTCTTGTACTCCCTAAATGGCGAATAATCGCTCACCCAGAACTGATGATACATCTGACTGTATGACTCTGGGCATGGTGTACCCGACAGAAAAATCATAGGCAAGTGACCATACATCTTCTTATACATCTTGGTGTGCAAACCTGGCTTTGGGAAAGCCCCAAACCTGTGGTGCTCATCGTGAATGATTAGATCAGGGTCAGTCATCT
>Ga0049080_10000284_pt1 | contig 16650 bp, 26 predicted proteins | sample GreLakmeER15MSRF_FD_66716 | JGI IMG/M metagenome (GOLD analysis project Ga0049080, IMG submission 66716) | Freshwater lentic microbial communities from great Laurentian Lakes, MI, USA - Great Lakes metaG ER15MSRF | ecosystem: Environmental > Aquatic > Freshwater > Lake | place: Great Lakes... | reverse complement strand
TTTTTTTCAGACCAATACTAACATTCTCTCACTGGTGGTTTGTCATATCGAATGACATATCTATCACCTTGTCTTGAAATTGTTTCGGAGTTTCGATTTAAAAAAATCAAAATTTTATTGTCATTACTGTAAACCATAAAATTAAGACGAGGACTAGGATATTGTTTCATACCTATTGTGGTAATTTCCCATTTTCCATTTTTTTGGGTTGCACCGACTAATTGTTTTATCTGAAATCCTTTTCCATCCACCATAAAATCAATGCCTTCTTTTTCATCTTCTGGAGAACCTTTACAAAAAACCTTAATCCTATCATCCGTAAGTGTATTGTAGGCTTTTTTTAATCTTTGTAAGGTTGATTTCTCCAATTCAAATCCTCGAGCACTAGTCGACCAAACAACATCTCTCAATTGTTTTGCGGTATCTCCCTCCTCTCCAAATAAAATTTCTTTATTTTCTTTCATCCATTCCATAAAATTATCAACTGTTTGCTCTCGTGGAGGTAAACTCCGTAAGATCGATTTTACGAAAAACCTATACATTTTATTTCTCATTTTTCTATTGGAATAAAAGAAATTCAAAATAGACCAACTAGTATTTTCATCGACAGGAAATATGTCTAAAAACCCTTCACGAGTTTTACAAGGCGGTTCATCAATTTGTCCGATATAATCTCGATACATTTCTTCAAGTATTGATTGAATTAAATCAGAGACTTTCTTTGATAAAAACTCTTTTGGGATTTCGTCTAAATAATTAGGTAATGAGCTCATTCTATTTTTTTATGTTTTGAAATATTTAATAAATATACGAAATTATAGTTAATTGTGGTTAAAAATTTAATTACTGAGAAGCTTGGAGTTGCAGAACCAACTTTGCCATACATCACCATAGTGTACGAGGAACTCAAAGGTAAGACAATAGAGTTTTATAATTCAAATTTAACGAAATATGAAGAAAAGATTGTAATAAATCTCAAAGATATGTCTTTCATTTACAAAGAGTATTTTTCATTATTTGTTCAATTCCCTGTTGAAAAAATATTCATAAATTATACAGCAGTGAGAAAACCACAAAAAAATAAAGAACTAGTGAATTTAGGTGTAACATACTCAACTATGGGTGCGGCATATGAAATTGGTAGACGCGAAGATAATGTATCATACATCAAAAAAAGTAGTTCAAAACTACCTAAATATGTTTTAGAAGATATTCAAAAAAGTTTAGTTCTTAAGTCTAATTTTGACGTAGAAATGAGTCCAACATCATCTGAAGAAGAATTAAAAACCATTCTGAATGATTTGGAAGATACAATCTACCACGAATTCACACATTTTTATGAATACTATAAACGTTTAGAATCTGGTTCTAAAGCCCTAGACTTCACTTTATCCTATGCTGGATCTAAAAACTACAATGTCCCCAAACCTATTTTTAAACTTTGGAGTAAATTTCTGTACCTCATTTATTTTTCAGAACCATATGAAGTTAGAGCTGTTACACAAGAAATTTCTAACAAACTGAAAAGAATGCCTCTAAGTGAATTCAGAAAAACACCATATGGTATAATCATAGAAAAAATGATTAATTTCAACGCTGAGGAAGAATATAATAAGATATTGCAAGAGATCTCAAATTATAATCCGAATTTGGAAACAAGTATTTTAACTCGATTGTACAATTGGTATATGAAAGATTATGTTTCTAGTGGTAACCCACCTCTTGAAAAGATTGTGATGAAAGCTAAAGATATCAAGTCATTGATGAAAAAATTCGAACAACGAATTAATAAAGTTGGTAGAGATCTTAATAGAAAAGTACTCACCTTTTCGTCTATGAATTCAAAAGACCAGTTTGGAATCCCTTTGTAGATTTCAAACTCGGAATATTTTTTCTATTTTTGGTACCGAAGATGCTACTACACTATCACGTCTATCTTGCATCGATAATTTGAAAAGTTCGTTGGGATTCAAGATATTTTGATTTCCAATTCTATTATTCAATTTATTTGCAAATTTTTGAAAAAACCCTGGTCCATTCCAAGTAGCATATATGAAATGAAATTTTAATTTTGGATCGGAATTAACAATCTTAATACTTTCAGGGTTAAGATATTTTTTCGATAAATTATCATAAGACTTTTCTAGTATTCTACTCAATAAATTTCTTAACCTCTCACCAAGACTTCCTGTTGGTTTGTAATTATATTTCCAAACATCCTTATTTTTATTTTGGTCCACTAGTTTCCAAAATTCTAATCCTTCAGGTGTAGTGTTTAAGTGACCACCATGTTTTCGATCTAAACCAAACAAGGTTTCTCCTGACTTACCCATTTTACTATTGTAATGCCATGAAGGGTTATAATATCCACCCTCTAAATCTTCAATAATTTTATCAGTTGCTTGTCTAAAATTTTCGAATTTTACGTTAGACCCCATTCCAAAATCATCTCCGTATGTTTTGTTTCGATTTAAAAAAGTGTTTTTTTCATTTTCGAGTCCTTGTTTCAATAAATCTAAAATGAAATTTTGTTCATACATCAACTGATGTTGTCTCAGAATTTCTTCATTTAATTTTTTCATTTTTCTAAATTAATATATTTATAAATATGTTCTACGATATAATTCTTCGACGAGAGACTGACGAAAAATTTCTTTTTAACAATTTAGAAGACGAAACTTTATACAGAAACGCTTTAAAAAAATTATCCACAAATATTTTACGTAATTTAAAAAATCGTTCGTGGGGCAATTACCAAAAAGATTTTTTTGAATGTGTAGAAAGTATTGAAATATACCCTGCTCAATTTCTTCTTGCTATCTATGATGAAAAAGGTAATTTCTTGGATACTAAATACGAACGTACAAAAATATTGAGTGTATATGTTTATGTCACGAATGACTATCTTGATACTGCACCGAGTATGAAAACTCAAAAACGATTGTTATTTCCCATAATTGACACATTGTATTTTTATAATCTTGGTGTAATATCTATTCAAATTGACTCGGTAGTAAAAGAGGCACCAAGTGGATATTTTATTACAAATTATAAATCAGCAACCCTAAGGACTAGGCCAACAATATCAGATTTAAATCCGAAATCATTTTGATTTTGAATTGACAACAGCATTAAGTATCAATTCTCCCAAATCGTTCAATTGTTGTGTTGAGAATATATTTCGATCTAAATAACTTTTGAACTTATCGATGATTTTTTCAGTATTTGCTGGTCTTCCTCTTGATCCAAGTTGAGATGGTATTTTTGGTTCTGAATCCAAATTCATTCTTGGTCTTCCACGTCTTTTCATTTCACCAGAAATAGGTTCTGTAGTTGGGATATCTAAAGGATTTTTACGAGGTCGACCTCTTTTTTTCATAGCAGGAATTCCTGGTTCAATTTCACTAGACATACTTGATTTAGGTGATCTTGGTGGATCTATTTCGTAATAAGGTTTAAAACCCTCTTCCAAAATTGATTTACTATCGACCTTCAACCATTCGGCCAATTTCTGTAATTGCTGTTCATTTAATTTAACTTTCATCTTAAATTTTATTTATAAATATATTTAAATAACAAATGAGCGTTTTTTTAATTTTATTTTTTTTCTTGATTGTCGGGAATGTAGGTGGTAGTTGTTATCCGAATAGTAAAAAAAAATTATTCAACTTTGGTAACACCAAGCGATGGTAATATGGTTCCAGAATCGATTTTAGTTTGATTTAAATCACTATCAACAAAGTTTAGTATCTGTTTAATGGTATTATTGTTTAGTTCTTTTTCATAACCCATTTTTGTTATTATTTTGTAACCGCCTGAAATTGGTTTTAGCGAAACAACATTAACAATTCGGTTTAATGAAGGTACTGAAAATCTGAGTTTAATCATTTTTTTGTCTTTGTTTTCTAAAAAAATTGACCCATCTCCGTTTATTTGAATTTTCCTACCCAAAAGTTGTAGATTACTTTGTTCATGAATGAATTGTGGTTTGATCAACGTGTTCATATTTTCTTTGTTCTCTTCAGAAATTAGACCCATAACTTGCCTAATCCTTTTTAATTCGTTCAATACTTCCATTGTTTATAAATACTCTTAAACTGAAAAACCCCTCACATTGGAGGGGTTTTCTTCTTATTGGTGTGTATTACTTTTTTTTATCGAATACTGACCAAATAGTTCCGATGAATGTAATTACAGCACCTGTAACTTCTTGAACCATCGTTTCATCAACAAGTCCTTTCATGAGTAAAAGACCTCCAACGAATGTGAGACCATGTCTTACGATCCCCATTAATTGTTCTTTTGATAATTTCATATTTTTTTGGTTTAACGGATTATGATTTGTAAGCGCTAACAATCCTTTATAAATATCATTCAATCGGAAAGAACTCCCAACCTTTGAATCCGTAAATTACACCATACTCATCAACCATAATTTTCATTTTCTCGGCTAATCTTTTAGCTTCAAAATCATTTTTTAGTTTACCAGCCACCGCTTCTCCTTCTTTAGGTTCGTCAATACGTTCAACTACATAGTAATAACCTTCGACGGGTTTGTCATTGATAAGTCTTATACTAAAATATTTTTCATTAGGTTCTGAAGAGTCTGACTCGTAAATATCCCAACCTTGTCTTCGGGCTTCTTCACCATGAGTCTCCTGAAACCACTCAACAAAATCTCTTACATTATCAAAATCATAGAAAATTTTTTCAAAATCGGATAAATTCCCTTGTTTATTAACAAAACTATCTTCAAAAATATTTTTGTTTTTTAACTGAGCATACAATTCAAAATTTACAATAGATTCATTCATTTTTGTGTGACCGATATAGTCGTATAATTTGGATAATTTTTTAATCATTTTCATTGATACAATCTTAAACAATTTTTCCGTTTTGTCCAAAAATTTATTTGGATCTGACATAAGTTTATCCACTTTATTCTTAACAAATTTTTTGTAAATTTCACTTTTTTCTCCTTTAAAAACACCAAACATTCGTTCAATAATATCATCGGCTAAATAATGTGTGAAACTTTCTATATTACGGTCTCTAAAAGTTTTAACCCATAATTCAATCATGGCGTTAACCAATTCATCATCATTTTGATAATCATCGAGGTTTTTGCCGACACCTTCCAAAATTTCTTTTATTTCATCAATATAATTGTACAAACTTTTTTTAAACTTTTCTTTGGAAAACTGTGATATTTTTTGTAGTCTTAGATAGGTTTTATTGGATAAAAGGAAATCCAAAAATTTGCTCTTATCAATGTCTTGTAAAATCATTTGTGTGGCGATTTCAGAAGGTCTCACCAATGATTCAATATTTGAGGTATAATACAGATTAAACGCCAACCTCTGAAGAGGTTTTATCGATCCCATCATTTTTTTAGCCGCGTGATAGGATATTAATTTTCTAGAATCAACTCCTTTCGACTTATAGTCATCATATAAATGTTTTAATTCATGAGCTATTGATGAAATTGACGATTTATAATTTTCGGATAAAAATATTTTGAGGTCTGTCACGTCCCAATTTTCAGGAACCGCTATCTCTACTCCTAAATTGACTGATCCTACTTCTAACTTATTGTTAATTTTTAGTTTTTTATCTTCGATTTTAGTTCTAATTTTACCTTTTTGAGTCCATTCTAAAATTTTTGGTGAATCAACTTTATCTGTTACAAATAATTCTACATCAAAATTTATATTATCTAAATTCATATCACCAATCTGTGCTGGTGGGTTCAATTTAAAGTTTAAAGTATAATCAGTTTGTGATTCGTTGAGTTCATCCTCCAAATGTCTTATAAACCCTTCGTATACTTTAACGGACGCTTGGTATAATCCATCCGGTACACCTAATCTTTCATTAAGTATTTTTTTCATATTAATTTTTTCTTTTAACCCAAGCAATTCTTAATAAATGAGCTGGTGTTGCTTGAACATTACCTCCAACATTATGTAACACAATTGGTACATTGTCCACAATGACCATTACTCTACCAACATGTGTGTTCATCGCCCACAAATTATTTTGATTCCTATTTTTATCACTCAAAAAACCTTCGTAAAATGCCTCCTCATGATGTGAAGATGGTGGATAAAATATACCAACTAAATCTCCATTTTGTAGAGGAATATTTGGTCTAGATGGTACAATACCATTTACAAATTGTGCAACTTTGTCTTTATAAGGACCATTTTGAACACCACCTCCTTTTTGATTTATAGTATTCCACATTTGTTGAGCGTATTTAATTTTTTCAGGGGGAATGTTGTTGAATGCGGAATAGACTATCTTACCAGGGCCTTGTTTATAGGTTGTCCAAGCTTTGCCGATATAATTCAAATCGTCGGAAATATCATTAATGAATTGTGCACAATTTTCATCGTTTGGTTTACAAATTCTGTTGGTAGAACTATCGGTACTAATCTCTGAAAAATCAATCTGTTTTTTGAATTCAGGATTCATTTGAGGATAAACAGAAATTTTTGGTTTTTCAATGCCCAAAGACCTTTTTATTTTTTTAAATAAGTTTTGTTCATTCAAAACCTTGTTGATTATATCAACCAATTCAGATTCAGTTAACTTGATTGTTTTTTTCATCTATGATTTTTTTAAAAAAACATTTAATTTTTTTTTCGACCTTGACAATGTGCTCTCTGTGAAAACCCTTTTGGGTTATTACAATTAATTGATTTCTTGTATTTCTCGGACCATTTTTCGGTGACATCACTCCTACCACTTATAATATCCTCATTGTAAAAATGTTTTTTGAACTGATCCAATTTTTCAGAGTCCGTATTTTTATAAGGTAGGACATGGTTTTTAAGATCATAGTCTTCTAAAACAAAGGTGTTTTTTCTATCATTAAATTTCAAATTATAAACACCCTCATCTGATTTATACACAATTGTTGGATCTGAATAAAGATCCCAGGATAAAATATCTTCTATTTGACCTTCTAATTTCTTTTTTTTGTATTTTTTATTGATTAATCGAGTTTCGGGATCGAATTTTTTCATTTCGATCATCATGACAAGGTTCAAAGGTTTACCAATCAAATCAATCAATTCTTTTTTCGAGTTACTTTTGATAAAACTTTCTAAGTCACTCTCGTGAATTAATCTTTTAATTGTATTTTCATTAATTTGGAAGATCATATCAGTAAATATTATCAATTTGTTCTACGTAACACATTTCTCATTACACTTTCTGGTGTCATTACACTAGAATTTATACCTAATAAGTCTACAAATTGTATTCCTTTTTGTGGATCATAAATAAAATTACTTCTTTTAGGGTCAAGTTGTATTTTTTTACTATAAAGTTCTTGTAAATCGTTTTCAAAATTTTTTATATGATTCGAAGGAATCATGTGAATTTCTTCTTTTGTCATTTTTTCCATAGACTTACCAATAGCTTTTTGTTGTACTAAATAAACTGTTTCATTACCTTTTGAATCGAGAAAAGATTTTACTTGTACAGTTTTCATAACTCTTGGTGATTTAACTGTATTCATAAATTTTAAATTTTGAATACCTGGATCAGTCCAACCTGTTCCAGCTTTAGCTACATATCCATCTCCTAAGTCAAATACACCTTTATTATTTAACCCTGCACCACCAGATATGTTTATTTTATTCTTTAATTGACTAGGAAATCGTAAAATATCTTTTTGTGGACTATTTTGTACTAATGTTTTGTTTTTATTTTGTAAAATTTTTCTCGTTAAAGAAGTTTCAGCGTTTATTAAGTTTTTTGGATTATTAACATCCATTCCATATTTCAAATTTAATTTTTCTATTTCTTTGGCATATTGTTCACGACTAATTTCTTTTTTTTTCAGTTTTTCTATAAAAAAATTCTGTTCTGACTTATATTGTTGTTGTAAAATTCTTATTTTATGTAATTTTTGTGTATTTTTTGGCTGAAAAATTTTTTTTACAAACTGAGGTCCTGTTTTGTAAATAGGTTGAATAAGTCTAGGATTTTCATTTAAAAATTTTTCTAGAATATATTGTTTTAAATTTTCTTTAATTTCATTTTCAAAATGAATTTTATAAAGATTCATAGTTTTTTTATTTTTCGGCTGAAAGACCATATCAGTAAATATTCGAATTATTTAGTTTTGACGGGCGCATATTAAATATCTTGTCGTATATTTGTCGTACAAAAAAAATAAACTATGGACATACGACAAGCTAATCTGACGGCAATCGAATTGATGGATAAATATGGGTTGTTGGATAAAGGTTGGTGTTTCAAATTTGATAATGCAAAAATCAGATTTGGGTGTTGTAATTATACGGACAAAGTAATTACACTCTCACGACCTCTATGTAAGTTGAATTCAAAAGAAAAGGTTGTTGATACTATTTTACACGAAATAGCCCATGCTCTTTGTCCTGGACAACATCACAACCATGTTTGGCGAAGGAAAGCTATCGAGATTGGTTGCTCCGGGAATCGTTGCTATAGTGCGACTGAGGTGGTTCAACCAAAACTTAAATACACCGCGGTTTGTAAAGGTTGTAATACCGAGTTCAACAGAACCCGTGTTGTTCGGAAGAATTCTTCTTGCGGAAAGTGTTCAAATGGTGCTTACAATGAGAATTTCAAGTTGTTTTTCAAACAAAATTACTGATACAAATCAAATATGATTACAGTTCTTCGAAATCGGTATACTCTTTGTAGTCTGTTATATTATCATCATTATTTGTATACTCTTTGAAATAATCAAGTTCCATATTATATGGTAGACCCATCATATCCTCTAGATAATTTTGGAATACCTTCTGATAATTTTTTTCGGGTATACCCAATGATGCCATATGTTTTCTGATCCTTGATGGTATTTCTAGTGTGATTCGATAAGATAATGAATTATTTTGTATTTCTGGTTGCTCTTTTACAACTCGTCTCTCCAAAATTTGATTGGATTTTTTAATATGTTCAATTTACCTGAAATTAGTTTTCATTTTTTAATTTTTAATAACGTCCTGTAATATAAATATACAGAACTTCGGGAATTTTAGTACAAACTGTTTCATTACCATCAAAATCGGTACAAGGGATCTCAGGAAGATTATTGACATAGGATCTAATTTCACGTGGAGCAATGAATTTACCACGTTTATCTTTACGTAACAATTTCTCGATTAATGGTTCACGTAAATACAATTTATTCTTATCGTAGTACTCTTTAAGAATAATGTTCAGATAATTTTTTGAACTCGTACTCAAGGATTCATTTTTACTTTTCTTGGTTTGATCTAAACTAGGTCTAATAAAAAAAGGTTTGTGTCGCAAAATATAAGCCACCGCATCATCGAATTGGTTTTCTTCGAAAAGTTTATGTTCAAGAATACCATTATGGTTTTTGAATATCTCTATTTGATCGCTCCCTAAAAATTCAATTAAAAAATAAAATTCATCCACCCAAGTATCTACTTCCCAACTTCTATCTGACATATGTGATAGTATAATACCATTTTTGGTTAATTCTTTCATTAACTCCGAACGTACATCTATAGGAGGATCGTCCTGATAATCGTCTGTATCAGGTTCTGAGGGTTCACTATAATCTCTATATTGGTTATAAGTCATTAAAGGTTCTCCAGCAGAATTAAACGGCTGTTCATTTAAATACAAATTTTTGGTTGAGACTATGTGCATTTCTAAAATTCTGTTTCTGTCAGTATCCGAAATGTAACTAAGTTTTTTATCAATCATATCAATAAATATCATTGATTGAAAGAATATTTGATGATTTAATAATAGGGTTTTCTTTATGGAATATTTGAGTTTTTTGATATTGATCCATATTTTTTTTAGAGTCAGAAACTATAGAATCCATTAATTTTATGAATCCATTTGATTCTATTTTCATTGGGTGCCAATCTATATCCCAACTCAACGTTTTTGGATGAAAACACAGTTCTTTTACAACATAAGTTGCTAATTTAACACCTCTACCTGAATTCCGTAAAGCTTCTTTATTTTTTTGTAAAACTTCTATTTGGACATCAATAGGCATCCAAAATAATGATTTTTCTTTTATGTGTTTTTTTGTTCGATTTATATTTACCTTTAAAAATAATAAAGGATATACAGGTACAAATTCTTTTTTAAACTTTTCGGCACTTATATCTGCCGCATTCCATGACAAATTAATGTCATAGTTTCTATTGGTTTTAAATGAAATAGGTTCTCCGTAGATGTTGAAATCTACTCCTTTTGCCATACCAAAAAATTCAATAACATCTTCACCATATATCTCCTTTATTAAGCCACCAAACACCCATTCTCTTAAAGTTCCAACAAATGGATTAGTTTTATTATTGGCTCTAACTAAATTTTCACATTCTTCTATCACAAATGGAAGTCTACTTAATAATTCATCAAATTTTTCTTGATCTTCAAATATTGGGTTCATTTTTTTATGGGTTTACCACAAAGATAAATGATTTTTTTAAAAATCCAAAAAAAATTGATTTTTTCTTTTTTTAACTATAATTGTATTGAACAAGTTTTAAAAAAAAAATATGGATTCAAGAAATTTCAACTCAAATCACTTACATTTCATTTCCCAAGAATTGGAAAGTCGTAAATCTGAATTAATTTATCAAGGAGATATATCTGATTGTGGTAATGAGATCGGAATTGTTGTAGGTAACTTATATCCCAATTTAACAGAGGATGAGATATCTGATTTTATACATGGTATCAGACATGGTATTTCCTTGACAAATGGGTCACATTAATCAAACACCATACTGTTTCAAAATAATAGACACACCATTCCCTGCGTCTATTCTAGCACTTGCGCCTTTATTCCTAAAAAGGTAATCTAGTCCAGTATTTAACTTTTTGGGATCTACACTAACCTTCAACCATTGATCTTGTGTCAGATTTTCTTTTGGTATTAAATTTTTCATAGCGGAAAAAACAATTTTGTTATCTGGTCTTGCCTCTAATGATAATACTCCATTCGAAGATCTCTGAAAATTTTTTAATTGTACCTTAAAATTATATGGAATACGTAGAATAGAGTACGAACCTGTTACTTCGTATGTAAATGTTGTGTTTGGTATGGGTTGACCTGTTTTAGGGTTTCGTCTTGATAAGTAAATTAAATTTGTATTTGGTTTAACTTGTAACAAAGTATCTTTTACACTTTTTAATACATTAACATTTGGAAAAACACTAGCAAACTGAACGTTCGATTGTTCAGTTATATTTTCAAAATTATCGGATTTTTTGTGCATTTCAAGAATTCTATTTTTCTCTTCAGAAGAGATATCATTAAATAAATGTTTCATAATAAACTATTTCTAAAATATAGATATCACAGATTCGAAAAAAGTTTAATTTGAATTCAACTTGAACAATTCCACATTTCCAACTTTAACGTAGTAATAAAAAAGATCTTTGATTTGTGAATGATCTGTAATTCCTTTTTCTTGGACTATTTTTCTGAATGTTTCTATAAATTTGATAAAATAAGTGAGAGGTACGTTTTTGTAATTTGGCTTAATAGATTGTACCTCATTTTGAGATAACAACCCAACTTTCTGAAATTCTCGTAATTTTCTAATCGCAAACTCGTCGGCAATATCCTCAATATATTTCATAAAATTTGCTGATTCTACTATTGGTTGTTCATTGAAATACATCAACCATTTTTTTGTTTGACCATATTTCTTAAATTGATATGCATGTGCAAGTTCATGAAAAACGACGTATAAAAATCTAACAAAGGGATATTTCAACACAGAAGAATCTATAATTACTCTATCGTCTAAAGCAATTCCCAATGCGTGTTTAATCGGCATAAACTCAATTTCATCGACTCCTGAATTATTAAGATACCTTTCGATTTCTTCTCTGTATTGTTGAGCCTTAGGGTTTTTTTCTATAATTATGTTGAGTAAATTTTTCATACGTAATTCAATTAAAATCAAGCAAACACATCAAAAAAAACATATTCACCATTTTTTATACCTACATTTCCATCGTGTAAGTCAAATTTATTGTATCCTACACCAAATTTTTCAATAGAATTTAATAATTTATACAAAGTTTGTTTAAAAGTTTCAAATTCAGGAATATTGACACTAGTTTTTGTTTTTTCTCTTATTTTTTTCAACCAAAAATCTTTCAATCGTCTATCATTTAAATAAATAGATCTTATTACTGAAATATTTTTTTTAGACCAATCTGACTCCCAGAGATATTGAAAACAAAACCACACATTATTTTTTTCTTCCTTAGAAAGTTTTTGAACTTTATCCAAACAGATTACGTAAACTTTATCTCTTTTTGACGAGTTTAATTTTTGAAATCTTTTTATAAAGTTTTGAAAGTCTCTTTCGTATTTTTGTCTATCTTTTTTATTCAAATTAAAATCTTTTCTTTGATCCTCTGGTGTATTCCAATAATCTGGACTGCGCATTTTTATAAATAGTTCTTTTTTTTGCTCACGATTTAAAGGCTCATTCCTTGGGACGCCTAGTACAGAACTAAATGACAAATTGTTCGGTAAATCTATTTCTTTCACCCAATAATAATTGACAATTCCTGGATGAATTCCATTTTGTTTTTGGATTATTTCTTTTATTTTATCAGCTTCATGTTTATTTGTAGTAAATTTTAATATTACAGTTGAATTTTCAGGTTGTAGTATACCGAAAAAATTATTTTGTGTGAAATTTGATGGTAAATTCAAATGTCCTTTCGGGGACATTGCAAAACCAAAAGCTCCCGCTCCAATAAAATTCAAATTTGAATTTGGAAAAATTTTTTGAATGAACTCTTTAATTGATAGTACATCATTTCCGAATGTACCTGCAAACTGATTACCATACTCTTTATTTGGTTTAAAATAAGGTTCTTTTTCTTTTTCTATTTTAATTGGTGGTCCACCAATAATTGTTTTATATTGTGTTTCGTCTGATGTTTTCGAATCTGTTGGGATATCGACATATTCCATCAAAAAATTTATTATTTGTTTGATTCTTGTAGTTTCTTTTAATAAATTCATAAAGTATAAATATCATTTATAAACAATTATTAATATGTATTTCTAAAAAGTTATTCAATTTCAAACTTGTTGAAATTTTCTAATTTATTACTATCTTTGATTTATAAAAGATATTTCAATTATGAATGGTAGATTATATCGAGGTGATGGATATATTGGAGGAGTTTGTGCTGGTCTTGGGGCCTGGTCAGGTTTGCCTCCGATTTTATGGAGGATTGCATTTCTTTTCATTTTTCCCTACGCCTTTTGGATTTACATCATTTTATGGATCTTTCTCGAAAGAAATTTTTAAAATTAAAAATATGAAATTAGGAGAATTTATTAAAAACTTTAGTCACAACAATGTGATAAGGTTGGTTTACAAAAACAAAGGTGGACACGAGGTGGTATTAAACGATTGGAATGATGTTTCAATGGACTGGGAAGTAAATAAACAAAAAGGTAAGTTCAGACACTTTGTTGATAATGAAGTCTTAGGATTGACAACGATATCATTTGGTGCTGGTCAAGGAATACATCACGCTGATGCCTTGAATATTGTTGTAGAACGATTAGAAAACCAACCTTATGTAGATGAAGTTTTAGATGAACAAAATTGTCACTCCGAAACACTTTCGTAGTATTGGTGCTAACGGTTACAGATATATGTAGTTTAATCTTAAAAATTTTAGAATATGGAAAATAAAAGAAAAGAAGAAATTATCAAAAAATGGGAAGAGATTGGTCTATTAGACGGACTTACTGAAACGGATAAAGACCATCCAATGTTGAAGGTTATTGTGTCAATTGGAAAACAAAGGATAAATGAACTTCCTGATGTGAAATTAATGGATGATTCAAAACAAATTAATGATTGAACCTAACGTCTTCAAATATGAGTAGTAAATTTTTCTATTGAGATTTGGAAAATCAAAATTTATTACTTATATTTGCTGTTAGAAATAGTTAGACATAATTGTTTCTAACGGTTGGGTGCATGAGAAGGTTTGCTTGTAGAAACTTTCAAATTAGCACTAAACTTTATAGCAAACTTTCTTATACACTTTGTTATGTGTCGTTTTTAATTCAAATAAATATGGAAACAGGAACTTTAATTAAATCAACCAATTTCAACATTGAACCTTATTGGGTTGTAAAGTGTGATAATTCAAATTTAACTGGTAATAGAAATGGTGAATTACCAATAGACCCTTTGAGTTTTAATTTTCATCCCAGGCCTATCTTAGAAAACAGAACGGTTAAATTTGAATTGGTTGAAATTGGTAATGATGATAGATTGAAATGGTATGCTCGTCTAAAATGACACATAACGGTCGGGGCTTGTAGCAGTAGGGGATTTGATGTACTACTGTTGAATATAGCACCACAGCCTAATAGAAGTACTAAGGCTCAAAACTTGCACTTCTACCCCTATTGCTACAAACCCTTGTTAGCGGTAGTACGGTTTAATTTACGAGGGATTTTAAAAACAAGAATATGTATAAAGAATTAGAAAAATACAGAACTGGTAAAAAAGTACCAACAGTTTGTAATGTCGTAAATAATGGCGGTTCATTAACTGTAAATCTTGATGAATATACTGCTGATTTAGGTGATTTACTAAATGATTTTATAGAGCATAAAACTAAGCCATTTTGGAAACGCAAATATTACCACAAACATCTAACTAAACTGTATTTACAAATGTTAAACAAAGTTTCAATTACACACGGTTGGTAGTATTACCGCTAACGGTTCACAAATAAACACAGTAAAAGATATGAAAGAACAAATTTTAGAAATAGCAGAAAAACTTAGGTTAGAACTGATAACTGAAATGGGAAAAAGAACTTGAAAAACTCGAATCTGAATTAAAAAACTCAAAACAAATTAATGATTGAACCTAACGGTTGAGTGTAAAAAATCGTTTTAATGTGTTTTATTTGTTGTTATGTTTTAGTTTTAAAAATTTTATACAAATAAAAAATAAATATATGGAAACAAAAAAAGCAGAAATAGAAATAAAAAACTTACTTGATAGTGGTTTAAGTTTTGAATATGATTTTGATTACAATAATGTAAATAAAATTAATTTAGCAATTAACAGAGAAGGATATTCTATAAAAGATATTATTTCAAAACTTAAACAAGGTGAGAAAATTACTTTTATGATAAATGATGGTGAAACTTGGAATGAAAAACAAGGCAATGAAAGTAAGTTTTTATACAATGAAAAATATGATGGTTCTATTTATTGGGAACACAAAACTTATGGTGATTGGGTAAGGGTTGATAGCAATATGGGTTCGTTACAAGAATGGTCAAAAGAATTAAATGATAAGTTTTGTATAAAACAATCATAAAATTTTTAAAATTAAACATAACTACCGCATATACGTAACTAAATTTAACTAGTTATTTAATAGTCAGTTAGCTTCAAATGATCTAAAAAATTATAAAGATTTGAAAAAAAAGTTTATACATTCTACTCATCCAAATCCATCAAAATCTCAATCAAATGATCAATAACTTAGATCTAATCAAACCACTTTTGAACTTTGAAAATGAGGGTGATTTCTATATGCTATATGTATTCAAGCGTAAGAAAGATCAACCCGAGAGTGAAAGAGACAATCATCAATCGGTTCGCACCGTCAAAACATATTGTATCGAAAGTATTGATCACCTAGAAAAACGATACGATGAAGTCAAACAACTTTGTGAAATGTTCAAGGCTCGGGCATATATCCACGTCCAAAAACAAAATCACCACGATGTTTCCTTAGATATGATGATCTCACTTGCTGAGAGGATCCGAGGTGGACAACACAACCAAAAGAACCTATTCGACTCTGTGGTTGGCCAGCTCAAGACCAATGAGAAAAGGTGGATTGTGGACATTGATACCAAAGACCAATCTACCCTGTCCCACATTATGGATGTAATCAATAATGAATGTCGACCTTTTCGGAGAAGGGCTGAAATCCATACTCATAAATCGGATGGCACGGTTGAAGTAAAAAACGATTATGTTTCAAAAGTTATTCAGATTATTCCAACAAAGAACGGATATCATATTATTACAGAACGATTCGATGTCTTGGAGTTCAAAAAGAAATTTCCAGATATTGATATCCAAAAGAAAAATCCAACGCTACTTTATTTACCACACACCCTTTCTTGAAAAAAATTTGAGTTCATAGATCATTTTACTCAAAACTTTTGTATATTTGTGATGTAAAAAAAAACGAATATGAAAACAATTTGGAAATTTTCAACCCTTATAGAAGGACAAAAAAGGCAATTCAAGGAAAAGTTTACTTTGCAAATGCCAATGGGTGCAGAGATTTTGACCATCCAGACTGACGAAAAAAATAACCATCCTACAATTTGGGCACTAGTTGATCCACAAGCTGAGATGGAGGACCGATTCTTTGAGCTTTATGGAACTGGACACTCTATTCACGAGGATATGGGAATTGAAAGAAAATACATTGGGACCTATCAGTACCAGAGGGGTGAATTTGTAGGTCATATCTTCGAACGATTAAATTAAAAATAATATGATAGAATTTAAACAACAAAAAGTATTGGTGACTCCTGATGATGAATCTTACAAA
>Ga0049080_10000280_pt1 | contig 16755 bp, 27 predicted proteins | sample GreLakmeER15MSRF_FD_66716 | JGI IMG/M metagenome (GOLD analysis project Ga0049080, IMG submission 66716) | Freshwater lentic microbial communities from great Laurentian Lakes, MI, USA - Great Lakes metaG ER15MSRF | ecosystem: Environmental > Aquatic > Freshwater > Lake | place: Great Lakes... | reverse complement strand
TGGCTCAAGCTATCCAAGCCCTTGACGAGAAACCCGTGGGGAGGAAGAAGAAGTGAAAACCGTCGTTGACCAAGTTTTTTGGGATTTTAATACGGCAGACAGTAAGTTTGCTACGGAAGCTGTTGCCATATTAGAGCAGTCTGTGAAAATGCACGGGTGGCATTCAATCCACCCGTGGGGAGAACTGAGAAGGCTTTTTAAAGAGCACCACCAACCAACTAAATGAGAACCCTCCTAGCCATCGACCCCGGCGCATCTGGGGGCATCGCCATATCCTTGGAGGGGTCTGCCCCCTCTTTCACCCACATGCCGGAAACGGTTCACGATTTGGCCGAACTTCTTGAGCCTGCCAAACATGGAAACGCCCACGCCTACTTGGAACAGGTTGGGGGCTATGTGGGTGGGGCAGGTGCGCCGGGGTCTGCCATGTTCAACTTCGGCCAAAACTATGGTCAGATCATCGGCATCCTCGCAGCCTACCAGATACCGTTCACCTTGGTTAGACCTCAGAAGTGGCAGGGAGCCTTATCTCTCGGCAACTCGAAAGGCATGAGCAAGACCGAGTGGAAGAACAAGCTCAAAGCCAAAGCCCAGCAACTCTTCCCAAGCAGCAAAATCACTCTGGCGACTGCGGATGCTGCCTTGATCTGGCACGCAGCAGCAAAAAACTTGATTTAGAACTTGCAACAGATTTAACAACCCCTAAAGTAACAGCCTTATGGAAATACACAACCTCATCCGAAAACTCAAAGCAGCCCGAGCCGAAGCCAAGAAGCAAGATGCCCTTGCCCGCGAACTCTCAACCGAAATTGCTGAAAGGGTCAAGGCTCACGTTAAAAGCAACGGCTCAACCATTGCCACCGTTTCTCAGCGTTCGGGGATGCCCTACCCGACACTGGTCAACCTGTTCTGGGGCAACATGACCCACTGCCTGACAGGCGAAGAAGTGATGAAGGTTTGGGATGCAGCAATCCCCACCAAGGATCAGAAACTCAGCTACACCTTCCAGATGCGCCAGTTGACCAAGAAGGATTGGTCGATGTCCGACAAGGATATTGCTCTCCGCATCGGTTGCTGCCTCGCCCAAGTCCAACGCTTCCGCAAAACAATCGAATGCAAAAAGTGAAATTCAACTTCGACTCCGTAACCAATTGGGGTCGCCCCAACAACGTCATCGCGGAGGAGTTTGGGTGTGACGAGCGCACCGTCCGCAACGCTCGCAGGGTCAGGGGGCTTCCCTTTGCCCCACCCAAGGATAAAGACCCATCTTGGGTGCAGATGGTGCTGGAAGAATGCAAGGACTTGGTATGGCAGCAACTCGGCAATGCCCGACTCGCGCAAGTCCTTGGATGCGCCACCACCTCGGTCCGCAACTACAGAATCAAATACAACAAACCAAAACGCAGAAAATGAAAACCATCAAAGAACTCGCGGGCATCGGCTCGAAAGCCGCCGAACTACTCAACAAAGGATGCGGCACGATTGCTATAACAAGGAATCACCCCGGCTGGTTCCACGACGAAGAGCAACGCCAAGCATTCGCCACCGCTGTGCGTGATGCGGTGCTTGCGGACATGTTCCCGAAAGCTGATTTGGGAACATCCACCAAAACTGTCCCGCTCGACATCAACGACATCCGCGCAACGGATGAGTTCAAATTTTTTGGGGGGTGCGTCATCCAAACCTTGTCCGAATGGGATGCGGTATATCTCCGACTGCGCTACGGGGGGTTAGTAGATTATTCCTACCTCGCTACCTCTTATCTTCGCCGCCAACACGGCTCAACCGAGTGGAAACCCTGCACCAAGGAGTCACAACCATGACCCCAAAAGCACAACGAATCGCCATCGCAGAGTTCTGCGGCTACACGCACGTGCGAATAGTCAAATCCATCGAAGGTCCACCCGACATAGGCATTGGTCATCACCCAACAGAACCACACTCCGTTCCCGACTACCTCAATGACCTCAACGCCATGCACGAAGCGGAGAAGGTTCTCAGGAATAATCAACGGGGAGATTTCAGCTTCCACCTCCAAAAGATCACCGGAGGCGAATGGTTTCTGTGCTACAACTCAACCGCAGCCCAACGCGCAGAAGCCTTACTCAGAACAATCGGAAAGTGGGAGGCAACGAAATGAACGCACCAACACCACGAACAGACACCATTCTGGCAAGATTCTCATGGGGTGGGAACAAGTGGATTGACCGAGAGCTACAGTTTGTGCCGCGAACTGGCGACCGAGTGTTGGTGACTGACCCTGTGCGAAAATATAGGAGCGACGACTGGATGGTCGAGGGTGAGGTAATTCTCGTTGAATGGTCATTCAGAGGCGGCGTGTTCGGCAGTATGGTTTCGATCACACTCAAACCTCGAATCGACCAAACTGGGCCGAATCATTTTTAACCAACCAGCCATGACACCAACACCACGAACAGACGCCGCTTGGGAGGACATAAAAGTTAACATACTGGAGCACGCCCGCCAACTTGAACGCGAAAACGCAGAGTTGCTGGAGGCTTTAGAGCTTCTTTCCACTCATGGTCACGCTGAAGAGTGTTTGTTACTCAATAGAGCAAATCAAGCGTGCGACTGTGGACTTGATAATGCTTATTTAGTAATCGCCAAAACGAAAGGAAAACCATGACACCAACACCACGAACAGACAAACACATGGAACTGCGTGAAGATTTCGAGCGATGCGATCCAGACTTCGCCCGCCAACTCGAACGCGAGAACGCCGAGTTGCTGGAGGCTTTGGAAGCCTGCATGAAGATCATTGGTTCGCCACACGCATTGAAGTCGGAATGTTGGGCAACCACTGACGAAATAAATGCCGCATGGGATAAGGGCACGGCATCAATCGCCAAAACGAAAGGAAAACCATGACACCAACACCACGAACAGACGCAGAGGCACGCCTAATGTCCTTGGATTGTGATGATTCATGCGTAGAGATTTATATCAAAAAGGAGCAAAAAGCCGTAGATGGTGATTTTGTTCTCGCAGACTTCGCCCGCCAACTGGAACGCGACATCTCAACCCTCAACGACCGCCTCACTGACCGTCAAAAGACGCTGATGGAACAAGCGGTGAAACTGCAACAAGCCTCCCGCATCCTCACCCGTTGCCGCGATTCAGCGGGCCGGATGGAGATGGGGTTGTATGAGGACATACAGAACTTTTTAAATGCCTAACCATGAATGACTCTCCAATATGTATGACATGCCACTTCGCCTGCAACTGCCGAGAGGCACGGATGGCCGAATCAATGCAGACTCAGCGCCGAGTGATCGACTGGCGGGATCAGAGCGATGAGGGGTTGAGGCTCCGTTGCGGAGAACTGACCACGCAGGAAATCCGCACCATCAGGGCTGTTCTTGGAGACATTCTTCCGCAGCCAAAAACCATTGCGTCGGCGTTGCAGTGGAGCGGGCCGCCTGTGGATTTCCGCGAATGGTGGGACAGCAAGGATCATACTTATCGTGGCGATGCTACACCTCTAGCTATTGCTGGCCTCGCATGGGAGGCCGCGCACAAGAAATATGTTCTGACACCGAACGCTGAAGTCAGCCAGTCCGAAACGAAGCCACAAACCAAAGAAGACGAATGAACACCCTAGACACCATTGACACAGCAGGCCAAACCTCAAGGACTTGGCTGCACCGTTTTGTTCGCCTGTTGGGCTATGATTGCCCAGTGTGCGAGGACGTAAAGCACCGCCTCAAAGGCCACCGATGCTCCAAACTGGACGGCGAGCACGGACTCGCTGCCGCCACCATGAGAGCATGGGAGCAAGAGTGGGGCGATGGTGCAAGCGGAGAGGCTGGCGCGATGCTTCGCCGCGAACTACGCAGCGTAATCCGCCGCTACGGTCAGGAATCCGACGTGACCGCATATCAGGCCATCGGGGCACTCCGCATGGTGGAACATGACATCGTGGACATGCTCGACTCCGCAGCATGAAGGCGAACACCCAAGGTGAGGCACAGCCGGAAGACCACAATAAACCCTCGAACACCTGAAAATATGGCCGAAGAAACAGAACATGGAACCACTGAGCGCAAGGCTGTTGACCAGCAGCAGGCTTGTTCGGCCTTGATGTCGCTAAAGGACTTTCAAGCGGAGATGGCAAAGCTGAATGGCTGGGCGCAGCACGGATGCTCTGACGGCGGATGCCAAATCGAGAAACCGAAGGGTATGCACACAAATGGCGGATGCCGATGCAATCCACGCAAGTTCTCTGAATATCTACTCTGGCTGGCTTGCGAGGTCGAGAAGCACGGACGCTATTGCCGTTGGCCAAACGACAAGGCTGACTCACCAGCGAACCCAAAACTATGAGCACACAAGCATACCAACGACCCTGATGCCGAAGTGATCCAAGAGAAAATCAAGGACGCTATCATGGAGCAAATCTGTGAGAACTTTACCTTTGAACCCAACTAACAAAATGAAAACACCAAACTGGAAACCGAGTGAAAAAGAAACCCCAAAAGGGGATGCAACCCCAATCCGTTTTGTTCTCGATGAACCAACACCACCCTGCCCCGAGATTACACAGGAACTCTTGGACAACCCCGCTTTCAAGATGCTCTCCTGCTACAACCCCGTCGTCTATACCGCACCTTGCCTAGACGCGCCCGCAGATGTTTGGGACGCTGCCGAAACGCTACATAACTACTTCACGAAAAATGGACAACGAGAGTGGCAGCTAATGCACGTCGCTTCCAGAAAAATCGTCGCTAAACTAGAACAGGAAAAGAGCGAGCTGTTTGATGCCTGCCTTGCTTTTAGGACTGCGCTCAAAGACCTTGATAAAGCCCTCGGAGATTGCTTGGAAGTCCCCGCCAATGTGCTGCCAGCTTGGTATGCGGCGGGGTTGCTATTGGAAAACACCCCCAAACCATGACTCCTCGCAACTACCAACTCCCCAGCATTGAACGCCTAACTAAAGCCTTGCCAAGGTTTGGAGCGTGCCTTGATGCCTCAGATACCGGAGTCGGAAAGACCTACGTTGCCGCCTTCACTGCCAAAGCTCTTGGTTGGAAGGTCGCCGTGGTCTGCCCCAAGTCGGTTATCCCATCTTGGGAACTCGCCCTGAAAACCATCGGGGTGCCTTATCTCTTTATCGAGAACCCTGAGAGAATCCGCTATCAGGCACAATGGGGTAAGACCTCCAAGGATAGTTTTGGTTGGGAGTGGGCGTTGCCGGATCGTTGCCTAATGATCGTGGATGAGTGCCACCGCTTCTCGGGCGCAGATTCGTTGCAGGCCAAGATGCTGGCATCGGCACCCAAACCCGTGCTCATGCTATCTGCCACCTGTGCCGACAGCCCTCTGAAGATGCACGCTATCGGGCATCAACTTGGAATCGTGCATTGGGACAACTGGTTTGCTTGGTGTTTCAAGAACGGCTGCGTGTTTAACAAACCATTCAAGGGACTCAAGTACATTGGCGACGATGCAGTTCTCAAGCGCATCCACAACCAAATCTTTGCTGAGAAAGGCGTGCGGATTCGCATTGCCGATCTTGGTGACGCATTCCCTGACAATTCTGTCGAGGCGGTGCCAATTCCTTTGGAGAACGTGTGGGAAGTGAACGCGGAGTATGTCACCGCTATCGAGCTACTGGAAGCGGACGCCCCCAACGCTGCGGTGGCCATGCTGCGGGCAAGGCAACTCTCCGAGCATCGCAAGCTCAGGGCTATGATTGACATGACCGATGACCTTTTGGAAACCGGCAAGTCGGTAGCCATCTTCGTCTGCTTCCGCGAGTCCCTCGACCAGTTGGCAAAACAGTTCCCCGAAGCCAGTTTGATCTACGGAGCACAGCCTGCGGATGAACGTGAGGATGCCATTCAAGCGTTCCAGTCTAACCAAAACCGTGTCCTCATTGCCATGATCCAAGCTGGGGGAGTAGGAATCAGTCTGCACGATCTGGACGGCAACTTCCCGCGAGTCAGTCTAATCAACCCATCGTTCTCAGCCATTGAGCTTATCCAGACCCTTGGACGCATTCACCGCAATGGAGGGAAGTCCCCCTGCATCCAGCGCATCCTCTTTGCCGCTGATACGGTTGAGGAAATGGTTAGGGTAAAAGTAGCTCTAAAAGTTGACAGAATCAATTTGCTTAACGACAGTGACCTCCACGTATGAACACACTAACACGAAAACCACAGGTGCCAGCCACCATCAAAAAAGAAAAGTTGACCCGCTACAATCGCATCGTATCCGCCGGATATGAGGTTCGGATCGCTGAGAAGCAACTCAAAACCACCACCCGAACTCTAAGCCGCTGGGCCGAGGAGCTTGGTATCCCAATGTTCAAACGCACTATCCCATGAGCACAACCGCCCCACACGCAGAACGCGCACACTCAAAACGCAGCCCTTCCTCTCTTGGGAAGTATGCTGTTTGCCCCCATTTCAAGCAGGACGAAGATCGCCCTGTGCATCCAGTTACCCTTGAGGGGACACTGGTGCATGAGGCTATTGAGAAGAAGAACCTCCGAGGCTTAACCGCTGATCAACGAGTCATGGCCCAGACAGGCTTGGACTACGTTGCCACCCTGAAAGCCTCTGGGAAGTATCACCAGCATGATGAAATTGCTCTGCGTATCCCATTGGTGCTCGACAAGAGAGGTCACGCCGATGTAGTGCTGGTTTCCCATGACGGGAAAACGGCACACTGCATTGACTTCAAAGCAGGTTTCAACCGCCAAGCGGATGCTGAACAGAACCTACAGCAGAAGTGCTATATTGCTGCCTGCTTGGAGAAGTGGGCATCCGTTGAAATCATCACGGTTCACATCGTCTATGTCCGCCTCCAAGAGGTGGATGTCTTTGAGTTCACCCGTGCCGATGAAACCCGCATCCAGCTTGAAATCTTGGCTGTAGATCGTCGCGCTGAAGAGGCTGAGAACTTTGAACTCGCCAACAAAGGGGTGCTGTTCTACCACCGTGCTGATCCTGCTGTCTGCACCTACTGCGTCAAGGCGGGCGTTTGCCCTGCCATGCAGCAGATCACCGTGCCGACTGCCCAAGCCTATGCTCAGGCTCGTCCTGATAGCCTCAAAGTCCCAGAAGCCTATGACCCCTCGCTCATCTCCGACCCCGCAGTGATGGCACAAGCCCTAGCCGTTGCCGGAATTATGGAGACTTGGGTTTCCAGCGTAAAGAAACATGCGCTCCAGTTGCGGATGGACATCGGGTTGGACATCCCCGGCACCACCTTGGCCCACCGCACCGGAACCAAATCTGTAGCTGACCCCAATGCAGCGTATGCCCTTGCTGAGAAGCATGGCGTGACGCAGGCTGAGTTTATGACCACCGTGAAGGTGAGTGCTCCCGACCTGATTGACATCGTTTCCTCCAAAGCGGAACGAGGCAAAAAGAAGTATGTGGCACAAGCCTTTGAAGATGAACTCCGCGACTCCGGCGCACTGAACATCGGCCCAGAAACCTTCTACCTGAGAAAATCCAAATGATTGAGAAACTAGACAATGGCACTTGGGTCATCCAAGAAGATACCCATATCTCCAAATGGGTGAAGGAACATGGATCGCTTAAATGTGACCCGCACCTCTTTGCATGGCTCCGGCCAAAGCTGAGAAATGTGGGAGTCATTTGGGACGTGGGAGCCAACATCGGGGATCACACCCGTTTCTATCTCGACCTTGGCAAGGTTGTGGTTGCCGTGGAGCCAAACCCCGAAGCCTTTGAGTGCTTGCAGCATAATTGCCCAGAGGCGATTTTGATTCAAGGAGCCGCCAGCTATTGCTCAGGGGTACCTTTGAAGTTTTTTATCTCAGACAATGTGGGGGCTTCTCGCGTGTCTGACTTAGGGAGCATTGAAGTGATGACCATCCGACTTGATGAAGAGCAAATCCCGATTCCTCAATTTGTCAAAGTGGATGTAGAAGGGTGTGAACCCATAGCCTTAGCGGGAATGTCAGATACGCTTTGGGAGCATGGCCCTGCCTTGTTTGTAGAAATAAACCGAGGGGCGTTAGCTGAAGGAGGATTTACGCCTGAAGATGTCAAGAAGCAGCTTCAAAGGTATGGTTACAAGCACTTCCAAATCTACCCACCAAATCTGGACGAATCCGAAGAACAATACGACCTCTACATCACCAAATGAAACATGCCTTTTTCATTCGCACGTATCTGGGAGATGTCGAGTGGCTCCCCTACTGCCTCAAGTCCATCAAGAAGTGGGAGCCAGAAATCCCGATCTGTGTCGTGGCACCTCCGAAGGGGTTCTCCCTGATTCGCACAATTGCCGAAGGTTTTGGAGCCTCCTGCACGGAAGTCTATCCCGTCCATGCAGATGGCTACGTGGATCAGCAATGGTCGAAGCTCCATGCGGACATCTACTGCCCTGCGGAGTTCATCACGCACATTGATTCTGACTGCCAGTTGGTGGCACCGCTTGCCAACAGCTTCAGGGAGGAAAAGCCCATCATGCTCAAGACCCCTTGGGAGCACCTTTCAGGGGATGCCGTGGTATGGCGCGAGATCACCAAGAGCTATCTTGGCTTCACGCCCACCCATGAGTTCATGCGTCGGAACGGACTAACCTACCCACGCGAACTTTACGCTTATCTCCGTGCCTATCTCACCTCCACGATGGGCAACATGGACGAGTGGTTCCCCGCCATCACGGATCGCAAAATGAGCGAGTTCAATTTGTTAGGCGCATACGCTCACCAGCATTGGTATGACGAGTTCTACTGGATTGACACCAGCAAAGAAACCTTTCCTGAGAGCATTGTCAACCAAGCATGGTCTTGGGGCGGGCTGGACAAAGTAAAACCCCTTTGGGACACCCTAATCGCTTCACCAAAATGAGCCTAGCCACTCGCGCCCCAATCTGTCGAACCGAACCACCCGCAGGATATACATGGATTCCTGCCCCCTTTGAGGTAGTCATGCCTTACTGCGCCAGAGACGCGCACAGGGCTTTGGATACTTTGCAATGGATGGAACAGCTTCATGGCAAGCTCCTGACCACCCTGACCCTTGTCATGGACGACCTCCATCAGAAGTTTGAAAAAGACCCTGTGGTCATTCAGGCCAAACGAGTGTTTGAAACAGTTCGCGTCTGCCCTGTTCGGCCTACACGGGCCAATTGGCCGGGCTGTAACAACCATGTATTCAACCACATCGTCCGAGTAATGGGTGAACGGGGCAGACCTTGGCTACTGCTGGAAACCGATATGGTTCCAGTCACTCCCGACTGGCTCCCTGTGCTGGAGAAGGAGTACAACACCGCCAAGAAGCCTTTCATGGGGGCTTGGGTAGAGGGCTTTGACATTATCAATGGAGGGGGCGTTTACCCACCGGATACGGCCTCATGGATGCCCAAATATCTCTCCCAAGACCCGCTCAAGGCTATCGCGTACGACTGTGCCATTGCCCCAGAGATCATCTGGTTCAGCCACAACGCCTCCCACCTGATGCCCCATGTCTGGACGGAGCGTGCCAATGGTCGTCCAAGTCTTAATGGGCAGAAGCCCCCAACATGGACTCCGAGGATGGCTGAATGGGTGCTGACCCACAACGCAGTGCTCGCCCATCGGTGCAAGACCGGAGCACTGATTCAAATACTTCGCGATAAAAACGCAAAACCTGTTGACGAACCTGTTGCAGACAGTTAAGTCACTGCCTTCCTCGGGCATTCCGAGGCGAATAACCAAACTACCACACCACACCACAATGGCTACCATATCCCTCAAGAAACCACAATCCTCCGACGAACTCGCTATCGTCCCGTCCGAACCCTCAACCGCAATCATGGCCCCCACTATTGGAGTCCCTTCTGCTTTTGAAGGTGAGTTCACTGCTGCTGACCGCAAGGTTCCCTACCTCGCAATCTGCCAGAAGTCGGGCAAGATGATGGACGATAATCCGACTTGGCTCGGCAACTTTGTCTATGACAAGCTGCACTGCCTTGGCAACACGCTCAGTGTCATCTTCTTCAAGTGCAAGAAGAGCTACGTGGAAGACCTCCCCTACGGCTCCGATTCCTTCCCTCAGAAGTTTAACACCATCGCGGAAAGCCGTGAAGCAGGTGTCGCTGTTCAGGAAGTTGGAGAACTCGACTGCCTGATCGAAGTCCCTCTGGACTTTGAAGGTGCAGAAGAAATCGACGGCAAGGGCTACATCCCTGCCCGTTACACCGTCCGTAGCACCGCTTATGGAGCAACCGTCCGAATCTTGGTCAAGGATTCCAGCCTCCGACTCAAGGGCAACCTTGCTTCGGGTGTCTACACCTTGGCAATCGAGAAGAAGACCAACGGTAGCAACTCTTGGTATGCGCCAAAACTCAGCCCAAATGGGATGACCCCAGAAGCTGTCCTGAACTTCATCACGGACAACTACTGTTAACCCCTGCATAGCCGTTGCTCCGTGGCTTAAAACGGAGCACCCCTTCCGATATGCTTATTACCCGACCCACCTCCTCCCCTACCCGCATCCCCCCAAGTGATGCCGGAAGAAAAGCTGGAGAACTCACCAGTGCCTTGATGGCAATGCCTCCGAAGACGACGATCACAATCGACTTTGAGAAAGATGCTGCCTCAAATCGCCTGTATCCGGCTGTCAGTCGCTACGCCAGAAAGATCAAAGGGAAATTTGTATGTCGGAGGCTTTCCAAACGATCATTCGCAATTTTCAGAATCAAATGAGCACATTCAAAACCATTTCTCGCGCCGAAGCAGTTGCACAGGGCATGAAGCCCCTGACCATTCCATCCAACCCTGAAGAGCCTTTCCTCCAGAATGTCATCAAAGACATGCAGCGGATCAAAGGCACCATCTGGGCACTCGTCCAATACAAAGTGGGCGGGGCTTTGGAAGTGTGGCGGGTTCCCCTTGAACCTCTGCACACCGATAAGGGCGAAAGACTTTCCATGTAAGACAAGACTGGGTTAGCGATCTAAAGACCGTAGTTGGTCAAGGAGCGCCAGACATGGACTAACAGCCTCGGCTCCGTCACTGTAACGACGGGCAATGTGACGTGGGACACAAATCTACCAGCCCAACTGAGAATGAGCAACCTGCTGACAATGTGGTGGCTCACTTCAAAAGACTCAGCGGTGTGGACAGTGACACACATGGGGGTGCATCCCCAATCGGACTCATACACGCAGAGCAATCTGTAAAACCCCGGATAGCAGGTGCGACTCCTGCCTGAGTCACCAATTTCCACGGTTCCTTTGTTATTGCACAAAAGGAAGGGGGTTTCCCCCCGCACCAGCTAGCCCTGTGCGCCCAGTCGAAGCGAGCCTTTTTGGGGTTTATTGGTCATCGAGAGTCGCGATGACGCTTTGCAAAAGGCTAGCCAGACTCACTTTTATTAGATACCTTTTGACAAACCATACGCTTAGGTTATCCATGAACAATGAAACCAAAATCAGCAAAGCCGCAGCAATTCTTGGACGCAGGGGAGGAGCCTCTAAATCTGAAGCCAAAAAACAAGCCTCGCGTGCGAACGGTAAAAAGGGTGGTCGCCCCCGGCGATGTGTTCGGGAGATTGACGGTGACGAGAGTACTGCCTAGCAAGAGTGGGCCAATATTTATCGAAGCAGCCTGTTCCTGTGGTAATCAATGGAGAGGAAAAAAAACTAGCTTAGTTGCTAGCACCACAAAGTCTTGTGGCTGTCTTCAGGCGGAGTCTCGGCAGGTTAGTTGTTTAAAGCATGGTCACAAAAGCGATAGGAAGGTATCAAAGCTATATAGAGCGTGGCAGGGCATGAAGTCGAGGTGCTACTTGAACCAACCTGTAAATCATCTGTACAAAGCTCGAAAGATTGAAGTGTGCGCCGAATGGAGGAATAACTTTGAGGCTTTTGCAAAGCATATTGGCCCCCCTCCATCCCCAGCACACTCAGTAGATCGAATCGACAACTTCCGTGGGTACGAGCCGGGAAATGTGCGCTGGGCTACCAAGAAAGAGCAAGGAAACAATAAGGCAAATAACACTATGCTCTCGGCTTTTGGAGCTACGCGAACGCTACCTCAATGGGCAGAGGCTACGGGAATTAGCGTCCACGTCCTGCGAAATAGGGTTGAAGCAGGTTGGCCTATTGGAGAAACTCTTACTCGCCCTATTTTAACCCATCGTCCTCACCCCCCACGAAAGAAATAGACACTATATTTATGAAAAATACCCGCAGTTATGCTATTGATTTTGAAACTTCTTACGCCAAGGACAGGTCTATTGGAACGCACGGAACGCTAGGCTACCTCGCGCACCCAGATACGGACATCTTTATGGTGGCTATCGTTGGCGAGGGAATCCAATACGTTGGCCCGCCAGAGGACGCCCCTTGGGATTTGGTTCGCGGGCAGCGGGTCATTGCACACAACTACTCTTTCGAGTGGGCCGTAATCCGCGAATGCGAGCGCAGAGGCATCATCAAGGAGCCTCTTAAGGAAATAGGGTTCTGCACTGCCAACCTTGCTGCCTATCTGCAAGCACCTCGCAACCTCTTGGACGCAAGCCGTGAGCTACTTGGCATCCAACTCGACAAGACCACACGGGACAAGTTCAAGAACAAGAACTTCCACACGCTCCCTGATGCCATCAAGGAGGAGATTCGCGGGTACGCCCTTATGGATGCCAAGGCCAGCTACACGATCTGGGAAAAGTACGGGCACCTGTGGCCGGAACACGAACAGCTACTCTCCGCCCACACGACTATGATGGGGCATCGTGGCATCCCTGTGAATAGCGAAGCCGTGGACAACGGCATCCGAACCTACAAGGAAATCTTGTGGGGTTTGGAGAAGCTGATCCCGTGGGCTGGAACCAATCCTGTGCTGTCTTTGCCGCAACTCCGTGACGCTTGCCGTAAAGCAGGCATCCCTGCACCAGAGAGCACTGCCAAGGATGATGAGGGCTTCCAAGTTTGGGCGGACACCTACGCCGCCAAGGTTCCGTTTGTCGCTGCGGTAAGTCAGTATCGCTCCACCAACCGCTCTCTTGGGGTTCTGGAGTCCATGCAGGTTCGCACACTCGACAGCCGTGTCCGTTACGGGCTGAAGTATTGCGGTGCCGTTCCTACCTTCCGCTGGAGTGGAGACACGGGGCTTAACGTCCAGAACCTTCCTCGCGAACCCGTTGGCGGCATTGACATCCGCACCATGTTTGAGGCTCCTGCTGGCAAGTCCTTCATCTCTGCGGATATGAGTCAGATTGAGCCTCGGATTGCCCTTTGGCTGACGGGAAATACTGCTCAACTTGAGGGAGTCCGTCAGGGAATGTGCGTTTACGAAGTCCATGCCCGTCAGACGATGGGCTACAAACTTGACATCAGCCTCAAGGAAGCTGCCAAGAAGGATGAGAAGTATGCTAACATGCGACAGGCTGCAAAGGCCCGCGTTTTGGGACTTTCTTATGGTCAGTATAGCAAAGGTTTCCAAGCCTATGCCAAGACTTTTGGGCTGGAGCTAACCATTGACGAAGCCGAGCATCAGGTGAAGCAATTTCGCGCCATGAACCCTTTGCTGGTAGCTTTTTGGAGTTCTCTTGAGCTTGGGGTAAAGCAGTCGAGAGGCAAAACTCTCGAACTGGACAACCCCAACGGTAGGACCATGAAGTATTTTGATGTCACCATTGGGCGCAATGAGAGGGGTTTCCCTGATTACCGCGCCCGCACAGTGATGGGTGGGGTTCCAACGTATTACACATCCGGGAAGTTGTTCAACAACTGCTGCCAAGGGATTGCCCGAGACGTGTTTGCGGAAAAGATCACCGAGATCGAGTACAAGCTCGGGCTTCCAGTTGTCCTAACCGTTCACGATGAAGTCTTGGTTGAGGTGGATGCCTCGGACGCTAAGGACGCTCAACGTGAAATTTCCCGAGTCATGGCAACCGCTCCTGAATGGATGCCCGACATCCCTTTGGCCTCAGATTGTAACATCATGCAAGCTTATGAGAAGTAATCCAGAACTCACCCAACTGCTTGAACGCGCAGCCATTCTGATTGAAGCCTACGCTGAACTTTGCGACGAGAATGGCAAAAGCCACCGCGCAGAGGAAGCCCTCACTTGGGTGGACGATGCCGACGACTGGCAAAATAAGCACAAAGACGATTGACAGGAGGGAAGTCCAAGCTACTTCTCCGACCCAGACTTTAACAAATACTTTAATACAGCCAAGCCATGTTCAAATTTCTCCCCAATCTCACGTCCCAGAATGTTGAAGATTTGGTTATCCCGTTTACCGGAGAACCTCCACATATCCCGTCCAGTATCACCAGCAAAGACGGGTATCGCCGCTGGAGTTTGGAGCCTAACACCAACCACGTCTTTGCATCTCACTTTGTTGGGATTGTGGAGACGTTGCGGGTTTCGGATAACAATCTGCCCTTCAAGCAAGTTGGAGCTATCTTCGACTTCGACACTCGATTTGAAGGGGATGCCATTGCCCAGATCGTGCAGAATGTTGACCCTGAATTTCGACCACGATACCTGACCAGAACCTTCTCAGGAGGCATCCGCCTCTGGTATATCTTTGAGACTCCAATCCTATTCCACGATGCCCGAGTGGGTTTGAAGTTCAGCGATCTGGTGATCAAGAAGCTGAAGATACGCAGTTTGTTCCCCGGCTTCGATGACAAAGCCTCCAAGCAATATGGTCAATACTTTGAAGTTGGTCATAGCTGGCAGGAAGTCCCCAATTCGGGAACCATTCCCCTTGTCCACTTGGAAGCGTGGATGGGCCTTGCCATCGTGGCGGAAGCCAACACCAAGAAGAAGAACGGGGTTGCCATTCCCTTTGACAAGATTCGTGACGCTCTGGAGCTAAAGTTCCCAGCGGCATGGCGGGATGGTTGGGATAAGTTTGTGGTGGGTGCTCGCGGATGCCGATTCTGGGATGGTGGCAACGCTACATCTTGCATCGTGCGGGAAGATGGGATCACCTGCTTCACCGGAGACGTGGGGTTTGTTGGTTGGGCTGATCTCCTTGGTCGTGAGTGGGTGGATAAGCATACCGATGTCGCGATGGGAGAAGCCATCGAGAACATCTGGTTTGAGCCTGCTGCCAACAAGTATTGGAGGTGCAACACAAACCTCGGCTGGCAACAAGTTCAAAAGGAAGACCTGCGTCTGCACTTCCGCATGAAGGGTATTGGTGATGACCGTGAAGAGGGGCAAGCCTACAGCCCGATGGATCGTGTGCTCAACCAAGTCCAAATCTCTCATGCCGTTGGTGGTGCCTTCCCGTTCCACTTCAAGAAGGAGGACATCGTGATGGCAAATGGGCAACCGTTCCTGAACATTTCACGGGCCAAACTTGCCCAGCCCGATCTAAGCCGCTCAGGCGCATGGGGAGACGGCTTCCCAAATCTAGCCCGCTACTACGAGGGCTTCTATAATCGTGCTCAGTTCCCCATCCAGTTTGCCCACGCAATGGGCGAGAAGATGTGGACATATAAGACTGCCTTTGCCGGAAGCCTGCAACGGGGTCGAGTGATTGTTCACGCAGGCCCAGCAGGAGCAGGTAAAACCTACATGCTCACCGTAGATGAGTACATCTACGGCATCTTGGAGGACGCGAGCCGTTACCTGCTTGGTCAGGATGGCTTCAACGGCTCCTTGGTTGCTGCCCCTATTTGGGGCGTGGATGATCCAGTCGCTTCAGCAGATTCCCGAACAACAGCTACCTTCTCCCAAATGCTCAAGACCATTGCTGCCTGTGACAACATCCCTGTCCGTGGCATGTATCGTGAATCCTTGCGGTTGCCGTGGGTAGGTCGCGTGTTCGTGAACATGAACGACGATCCCGAATCTATCCGAATGCTCCCAAGCACCGAGTTGAGCCTTATTGACAAGCTCGGACTTTACTTGGTGAAGCGTCCCTTTGAAGGCAAGTTCCCGACCAATGATGTGATCAAGTCGGAAGTCCCAGCCTTCTGTCAATTTCTTCTGGAAGGGCAATCCTATCTGGAAGCAATCGTTCCTGACTTGTTCAACGATCCTCGTTGGGGAGTTAAGAACTACCATCACCCCCACCTCTTGGCTGTTGCGGAGTCTGCACAGACTTCCACTTCCGTTGAAGAGTTTCTCAACCTCTGGCGCAAAATCTGGTTTATGGCACAAGGAAATACTGACCCCTGCTGGACAGGCAACCCAACCCAACTCATGGAGGCTATCGCAAACGTCGATACGCTTCGCGATATTCAACGTGGCGTAGTGCATGGCCCACAGGCTCTTGGCAGGGCTTTGGCACAACTTGCTCTACGCACCAATGCCCCGAAATGGCTGAAATCTCATGGCGAAAAACGCATCTACACCATCTATCGTGATGACAACGGGCCAACCCAAGAAAACCCTTAAGTTTCACATCCGCAGGACTCCGGTGGGCATTGGCCCGCCGGGAACCAACAAGCGGGGGCCAAAGACCGAACGGGCTATGATCTACCCCTTTGACCAACTGGAAGTCGGGCAGTCCTTCTTGGCTCCCAAATCCATGCGGAAGAAGCTCGCTCCACTGGCTGTGTATCATGGCAAGCAGATGGGCAAGCTGTTTGCAGTAGTGCAACTAACTTACGATAAGAAGAAAATTGCAGTTTGTAGGACGAAATAGATTGACGATAAAACCTCGGTAGATTATTGCTTCGGCCATGACTACAGATACAATCACAATCAAAGGCCGAGAGTTCCACATGTTCAAAGAGCCAGCCACAGGTCGCTGGAGAGTGCGGAAGCGCACGGAAGACGTGTACATCGACAAGTCCACTGGC
>Ga0049080_10000279_pt1 | contig 16811 bp, 11 predicted proteins | sample GreLakmeER15MSRF_FD_66716 | JGI IMG/M metagenome (GOLD analysis project Ga0049080, IMG submission 66716) | Freshwater lentic microbial communities from great Laurentian Lakes, MI, USA - Great Lakes metaG ER15MSRF | ecosystem: Environmental > Aquatic > Freshwater > Lake | place: Great Lakes... | reverse complement strand
CCCAGCCATAGTGCGTTGATCTAGAGTAATGGCAAACGTAGAAGCAAAGTCTGCAGTTGGCAAATCGCGTGCCAACCTAGCCCCACGAAGCGCAACAAAATCGTCTGACAGGTACCGCAAACGGACATCAATAAGGTCAATAACGCTTGATGCGGAGGGTATGTTGATCTGTCGATCGGATCCGTTGTATGAAAGATCAACAGTAATAACCCTATACAAACCGTTTAGTGGGCTAGAAAGGTCATCAATGTCCTGGTTTAAGACATCAAGTAATTGCTGCTGCGGAAACCGAGGGTTGTATACAACAATGGCACCGCTGGTGTGCGCCGCAGCTGTTGTTCCGGCGTAAGCCCGTTCAACAGTAGCTGTTAGGGTTGCAGTATCAACCGACCAAACGTACATAAGTTCTGAGTCAATTTCAAAAACTGCCCCAGCCCGAATAGAGTTCAGCGCGTATGTCATAACAATCGACGTAGCGGCAGAGTTAACTGTTGTAGCTAACTTGTTCCGTTCTTCGACCGTTCCCGACAATAGTTGTCGCGAAACACGGTTGATGAGTGCACCAGCGGTAGACATTTGTTAGTAGTTTTTTGCTTTCCTCATTGGTTTGCCGGTTTTCTTGGCTTCTTTTTTAGCTGCGGCTTTACCTTTTGGTGTGTATGCAAACTCTTTTTTTCCAACCATTGGCATGATTGTACCTTTCTATATGTGTAGCAAGCGGTCCGGGAGAACTCCCGAGTTTACTTGCCATTTTTCCTGTGCTCTCGACTCTACATTAGCACTTCCATCTATCTGCTTAGGTTGAGTTCCGTCTGCGCGCAACCTCTTGTATGCAGCCAAATCTTTTGACAAAGTGGACTCACGTACGTTTTCTGACCTGAACTTGTCACTGACTCCAATGGTGAGTCCGCTAATGCGACAAGCAAAACATCCGTCTACATCTAGGGTTGGGTGTGTTTCTGCATGTTTCATGTGATGTTCGCTCCATATCCTGCTGCAACTAGGTCAGTATATTCATCTTCTGTAAGGGCATGTACGTGTCCACCATGGAACACTTTAAGGTAGTTGTCTGGTGACCATGGATCGTTTTCGGTAAACGAAAGATCGTTAAGCTGGTATACATTCTTGCCACGCTCAAATGGCTCAAAGCGCCTGCCTAGCTTGTTGGCTATCTTGTCTCCGTGGAGAAGCATGAATGGACCAACAAGTTCTACCGGTGGTCGGAACATGTGGAACTTGTAATGGACGGAGGCTGCGGAGCCAGTTCCTGATCCAGTAGCCGTCCTGAAGTGTGCCCGTGCAGCAACCGTAACTGACGATCCCGTTCCCGTATCCGACGCAGTACGGAGGACCTTGAGGAGTTGTAGGGTTGACGACGTCCCCGTGCCAGATGCAGTAGCAGTTCGTGGTGAAACATGAAGTTCTATTGTAGTTGATGAACCTGTACCAAAACCGCTTCCAGTAACAATTCTTGATAGGACTTGTGACACAGTGGAAGAACCGGTACCAGCAGAAGCACTGCCGACCCTGACTCTAACTTTAATTTCAACAGTGGTACTTGTTCCAGTGCCGCTACCTGTTGCGGTGCGGAGAGATGCAATTAGTTGAGAAGCGGATTCTGTACCAAGACCACTACCGGTAGCTGTGCGGGTATATGTTGTTATGCCAAGATAGAACGCAGTTCCACCAACAAAGGGGCTACTGAAATCAAGTGGGACAGCCATGCGGCCCCGCTACTTAGTCTAGTGAGAGGGTTAAAGAGGTGATCTGAAAAGTGTCACCGGCAGTAACGGAGGCAGAAGAAGACAAAGCCCCAGTCCACAAAGCATTACCTGCTGTTGAGGCATCCCAGAGTGACCAGTGCGTATACACTTCAGTAGCTGCGACAGTAGTCCATTCCAATGTTGCCGAAGAAGCAATAGCACCGGATGCGGCAGAAGCCCAAGATACAGCCTTGCGGGTTGTTTCCGTGGCTGCGCTACTAGTAGCTGCTTCGCCCGGATCTCCGGTGTGTAATTTTGCGTAAACCGTAGTTGGCATAGTCCATGCCGCCTTGCCGGTTGTGTGATCAAGAATCTTTAACTCAGCGTAATTGGAGATTGACATAGAAACCTTTCGTCATCATAAGTATACACCAGAGGTGGCCGAGGGTTTGACCCCCCGACCACCGCAGTGATACTACTTAGTTAGCGCCAATTGAAGATGAAGACTCAATGCGACGCAATGATGCTTCACGGAAGCGGCCGTAGCCACCCAACCAGTACCAACCGATTGGATTGAAACGCATGAGCGAGTCAACCACTGGGCCTCGGCGGATCTGTGGAACAGGTCCGTTTCCATCAACAAAGGAGTATGCCTTTGCCAATGCTTGGCGACCCATGATGTAGGTGTCATAGACGTCTACTGATGCGTCACCATCGTCTGTGCGGACCTTGGTGCGAGGGGTCTCAATAAAGCGGACCGACTCGAACGTACCGATTTCACCTGTGTAGATGTTGGCGGTGTCCATGTTGACGTGTGGGGCGTTCCACGAGGCGTTGCCGGTCTCACGACGGAGATCGTACGAAACGTCTGGGTGGATAAAGCCGATGTAGTAACCGTTCCATGGGCTTACGTTTGCACCACGGAGGGCTGCTGTTACCTTGCGAACGTCGTTCGCTTCGATAATGTCATCTACTTCAACTGTTGCACGGCTTGATGGGCTTGTTGAACCGCCACCACCGTAAACGACGTTGGTTCCACCTGCAAGAACTTCACGGACAACTTCGTCCATTGAGCTTCCTGCGTTGTAACCAATGAGGTTTGCAGCAGCTGCATCAACGTCAAGGAACGCTGTTCCACGCAACTTGGCAGTTGTGTTGACAGTGCTACCGTATTCAGTCAATGTCACCGTTACGTTGGAGTCAGCCATTGCGACAGCTGTCACATCTGATGTTTCTGTAAGTGGTGTGGTTACTGTTGCCAATTCACTGAAGATCGTAAAGATCACCGAAGAACCGGTCATTGCTTGGTTTGTTGCTTGAACGTCTGCTGCTTGATCGAACAGGAGTTCTGAACGGAGAGCAAAATATGCTAACCGGTCGTATGCCGCTTGGTCTACGCCAAGTGACGATTGCTGGGTATATGCCACTGTATTTCCTTTTGGGTAGCCCCAGAAGGTAGTGCGCCTACTGGGGGGTTATTTTCTGGCTTGCTCTGCGTTGTATTGAGCCATGAGTTGATTCACTTCTTGCTCATTCTTAGCGTTAGCCATCTTTTCGTTCCAGTCTGTAACTGGTTCGAACTTTTCACCTTCCCGAGATGCGTTATTCACCCTTGACCAAGCTTGCTGTTCGGCTGCCTGGACTTTTTCGCCATTGCTGACTGGAATGAGATTTGCTTCTTGGGCTGCTACGCGAATAGCTTCTGGGCTTAGATCTCCGTCGTAGCCTTTAACGAAATACTTTGCGCCAGGATCTGATGTATTAACACCAGCCTTGACGAAATTTAATTCGCGAGCTGCTCCTTCGAACTCCTTGACTTTCGCCTCGGATGCTTTCAGTTGCTGTTCCACTTTGCGCAATTGTGCGCGCACTGGATCTTTCGTAACTTGGTCTTGGCTATCGTCCTCAAACTCTGCGTATGAATCTGACATGACCCGCTCCTTCTGCCCACATCTGACCGGAGGGTTCAGATGGCTGCAAATCTCGCCCCTATGTTCATGTCGAAGCCGGGGGACTCTCCAACAGGTATCCCTTGCGAGATGCTTAGTAATATATCACCGATGCACTGGTGTGTCAATAACCCTACTCGGGACCACCTACGCCGCTTTTTATTGATCCACCAATTCCTTGGCTCTTGGCAAAACTTCCACCGCCTTCAAACTCAGCAACGCGTCGTCGTTGATTTTTTTGCAACTTCTTTTGTGCGTCTGTGTTGTATCCAAAACTAGCTCCAATCATTTCGTTTTGTGTTACAGACTCTTCACCCGCTAACGTTTGCTTGAGTTCACCAAGGGCGGCTACGTCAGAGAACCCAGCCTTGGCTTGCTCTTCTGTATAACCACGCTTAGCCAGGTCTGTGGCTTGTTCTTTGCTTAGTTGCATACCAGCGCGCTCAAGCGAGGCAGCACCTATGCGGGCTGAGCGTTCCTGTTCCTTGAGTAGTGGATCAGCTTTCTTTGGATCAATAAAGTGAGCAACCAACATGCCTTCGCTAATGCCGTAAAGCTCTTGCATCTGTGCTTTAACACTGGCTGGAGCGTCGTGAACAATGCTACGCGCATAGCCAATTCTGTCGTTAAACTCCTGGGCGTCAATATCACCGGCTATAAGGCTGTTAAGTGCCTCTTGGTTGTCGTAGAAACCTGTTGGCATATCGTTTGCTTTAAGCACGCGCTTGTACATTTCTTCCATGCCAATGTATGTAGAAGGACTTAGCTCTGCGTACCCTGCCGCTTTTCTGCCGATGTTGCCGGCAAAACGTTCTTGCCAAGCCGGGGTATCTTTGAGTACGTAAGCAATTGCATCCTCGTTGGTAATGTTAACCTCTTTATTGAGGTGCATATTCCAAAGTTGTCCGGCAAGTGAACCAAGCCCATATTTTGAAAGCATTGCGTTGATGGTTGCAAGTGCGTCTTTGTCGCCGGTTGATCCAGTAGATTCACCACCACCACCACCAGTTGCTGTAGGTGTTGGTGCAACGTATGGTGTAAAATTTCCGTTAGCATCTGGACGATTTATGTCTCCGCCGGCATACATAGGCACAGACTCTTCGGGAGCGTTGACCCCTCCCGGCTTAAATTCATCCGGTTGTGGAACTCCGATAGATTCCCAAAACCGTGAATCTTGCTGCAGTGCAAGTACGTCCAATTGAATATTGGAAAAATCAACACCACTAAAATCCATCATTGACATTACTTAACCTTTCCAAACATACGAGCAAGCGACAAACCAAGTGTTTGCGCATCGAGATTGGCCTGGTTGGTTTTGTTGTATCCCATCTTTGGATCAGTCTTTACTTTGATTTCCCAATCGGCAAGACTCATCTGGCCTTTTTCCATATTGCCAAGAGCCTGAGCGTAAATGGGATTAGACACATCTACAGCTGATTCTGGAAGTTCCAATAGTTGGGCTGTAAGACTGCGGTAGCCACCAAAGATATCATCTAGGGTTGACCCTCCTTGTATTTGCGCCTTCAAATGGGGGTATAGTCCTATGGCTTGATCCTTGGCAGCTTGAGTAAAGCTCTCTACAGACTGTGTGTTGTCCGCGCTCTCGGCGTCAACGCCATATGATCCGGTAAGAGTAGCTTTGATTCTGTCAAGTAAGTTGCTTGGTTTCCAACCGTAACTCTTTGCAATAGCAAGCAGTTTGCCTGCATCAACACCTGCAGCAACAGCTTGCATACCTTCGGTTGTCTTGCTTGTCTCGCTGTATATCAGGTGGGAAAGACTGATAGAACCATCTGTGTAGCCACGCATAAGCGCGGTTGTAGCAATAGATCTTAACTGTGCGTCTGTTAACTTTAAATCTCCATACGCCGTTGAAAGAGTCTTTACCCGTTGTTCAACGGTATTTTTCTTTTCTTCAGGGGCTTGTAGCTGGAACGCTCTTTGAGCAGCAATGGTGTCGCGGACATACGACGTAGCACTAATCCTTGCTTCAAATGCAGCCTTACCCTCTACTGAACTAAAGTCATATTGTTTTAGCTCAGGCTTGCGTTTGTCATCGGCAAGAACGTCGAGTAGTAAATTTACCAAATCCTCACCAAACTCAGAAACAAGTTTGGCCCTATCTTCGTCCGTGCCAAATAGGCCCATGAATGCTGGATATCGAGCCTTAATTTGTTCGGCACCAGTAGGGATCTTTGGGCCTGTTTCTTGTTCTGGTTTAGGGGCCATTACTTTGCTCCCTGCTTTTTAAATAGCATGTCTAGTGCTGCACCAAGACCGTATGCGGCAGCCTCACCTGGTGCTGCTGTTTGAACTGCTGCTTCAGATGAACTAGTAAGCGTTGCTGCTGTAGCACCACCAGCACCAGAAGCTGCAACCTGACCAGCACGGATGTTCTTGATTGCGGTGTCCATTTCTTGTTGTGTCAAGGCACGACCAAGATTTTTAAATGCAGCAGATCGCAGGTATGAAGCCATGTCTTCTCTTGAGGAGTACGACGGGGCTGTACCGCTACCACTAGATCCAACTGCTGGACCTTTCTTCATGTTTATGAGTTCGGCTTTCCATGTAAGCATGGAGTTGTTTGAACGGTCAAGAAATGCAGCTATAGCATTAAGATCTTTGGCTTCAACGCCACCTTTGCTTTTGGCTAGTTCCGATGGCTTGCTATCTCCGTAGTACTGGTAGTTCCTTAGTGTTTCAAGAAACTCGGTAATAGCAGCACCAGTTTTGTCTTTATTAATAATTTCGTAATAAACATTTGATGCGTCAGCGCCAGAAACGGATGTGTCGTATTTTCCACGGCTTGCCACATTGCCGTTTTCGTCGGTTAAATTACTACCGGAATACCTTCCAAAACCAGATCCCGGGAGGGCCATGTTAACGCCGTATTTAATGGCACCAGCAGCAAGATTGGCTGGAGTGAGATTAACAGCACGTGCTTTGTATTCAGTTTTGTCAACTTGAGGAACGCTGGCAGCTTGTGCCGTATTGTACGCGTCTAACAGTTCTTTGTCTTGTCCTTGTTCTTCTTGGGGGGAAAGTGGTGCGTCAGCTTTTGTTCCTGCAACTTCGGCGTTTTTATCCGAAATTTCCCCAAGATAATCTTCCCATAGTTGTTGATTCAGTTTTTGGGTCAACGTTTTAGTGCTGTTGGATCCTTTGGATTTCCAGTTGTTTTTGAACGCCTCAAATCCAGCCTGGGTTGGTTTAATAGGTTCTGTAGCAGCCATTAGTCTTCTACCTCTTCGGAAAGCAATCTTTGCCAAATTCTATCAAAGTATGGATTTGTTGCAGCAAGGTTGGCACCAAGCACAAACAAGTCAGCCCTTGCGGTAGCCATCTTTTTGGACTTCAACGTTGGCACGTCGTTGGCACTCATTATTTCTGCACGTGCCGCTAGCCACTGTTTAACTGCTGGTACGGCAGGGTTCCATTGAACGCGCGAATCCTGTACGAGATCGGTAAGTTCGGCCAGGTCGTTGTAGTGTTCGTTTGTTACAAACTCTGCACGTGGTGTAAAACCTGGATATTGCTCACTCAATGCAACACGGTAGTTTGCAAGTATTTCTTTTTCTTTGGCGTTTGGGTATTGGCCCATTGCCAGTTTTGCTGCACGGAACCTAGACGAACCAAGACGGATATGGGCAAGCTCAATCAATCTTTCATCGGTTACTGGTTTTCTCTTACCTGTTTCCATCTGGCGTTCTTGAACCTTGAAATCAAACTCACCAAACGATGGTGCTAGGTAGTTTGCAGTACGCGAGTACGCTCCAATAAGGTCTTCGTTGTTGCGCTCCCAGTCACCAAAATCGTCTGTTGCTTCCAGGCCTTGTTCCATTGATTCGCTCTTTGAGGATATATACAATGCGGCGTTTTCTCCGTGCAAAGAAATGAATCGAGCAACAGCAGAGTCATAGTCATCTTCCTGCATTGAGTGGAACTCTCTAATAAGCTCTTTTACATACACGTCCCCTCCGGGCATATCAACCTTAAACTCCAACCCACCGGAAGTTGGACCAAAGAATTGTGACGCTGCGCGCAAGAATGTAAGCCATCTAGCCTTCTTGGCGGAAACATCCAACAAGCGTTGCCTGTCTTCTGACAGGGAAAGATCATATTTGCCTGTGGTGGATTCGGCTCGTACGGTTTCCAGGTTTGTATTGGCGTAGATGCCCGCAGTCCATGTTTCGTTTTGAGCTAATGCATCTTGTACTTTTGACATCCATCCAGGCATCAACTCGCCAATGTCTTTTGTTTTGCCATACGGAAGCAACATCTGAATGATCTCATCATTTTTTGGCGTGCTGCTAATAAGTTTGCTAGCAACAAATTGCGCTACTGGTCCAATACCTGGGTACACGTTAATACCTTGCGATAGACGTTTTACGGGGGCCGACAGACCAGCAGAATACTCAGCACCAAACACTTGGGTCAGTGCTCCAGATAGGGGGAACATAAACATCAGTTCGTTTGTTTGTGGATCTCGGTAGAACATTCCGCGACCGTCCATGTCTGGATCAGCTTCCTCAAACGCTGTCTCGACTCGTTGGAACTGGCGATACATGTGGATCGGATCGTCCAATAGTTTTGACGTGTATCTACCGATGACTTCGTTCCATGCGTTTCCAAACGGAACAATAACGCGCAGAATATCTTTTAAGTTGTTGGTGTTTGAGGCGTCAAAAAGTAGGTCTTCCATTTGCTTGAGACCGAGCATCTTTGCGTAGTCGTCAATTTCTTCGATTGTGCCAACACCTTTGTGTGCCGGGTTGGCAACAATAGCTTCAAGTTTCTTTACTAATTGTTTGTTGCCAACAAACTTGGCTATGTCCATGCCATCTGCAGCTGCCTTTGCTCCAAGATTACTAAGAATGCTTGCTGCTGCTGCATTGCTTAAATCGTCCGTGCTGTCAAGAATGTTCTTGTAGTAGAAGTGTCTAAAGGTTGGTGACCGCTCAAGATTTCTACTAGTAAATTCGTTAAGACCGTTAAAAAACATGCTGGTGGTTTTGTCCCAAGATTTACTAATCTGTTGTCCTGCAGACAAGTCATCAACACCGTCACCGTTTCTTTCACGGGCAACAAAGTGTGGTAGACCCTTCCCGGTAGTTTCGTCATACAGTGATGCGTTGTGAATCATTGCTTTTGTATACTCGGTTCCACCTCTTGCGCGCGTTAACGAATCAGCTTCTTTAAACGGAACAACAATACCCTCGGTTCCAGACTTCATTGTGTTTACCACAATTCCTTTGACACCACCAGGGAGTGTTACCTCGATGCCAATATCAACACCACCAGCAACAACCGGAAATCCTCCGGTGTCAAGCATGTCGGAATGTTTTGCAGCAACGCGTCGTATCAAACCGTTAACCTCTGTAACAGGTAGCCTGTTGTAAGCGGCAAGAAAACTCATTGAGTCCATTCCACCAAAGTGTGTATCAGCGTTACCAATAATTACCTTGCGAGCGTAGCTGTCAAGAATTGACTTAACTTCATCTACACCCTTAGTAGCCATAACATCATCTAAATCTACGCTTGGCAAGCGAAGGTGTTGCGATGTGTTGGAGTCCCACACTTCAATACCATCTTTAAACTTGCCTTTAATATTTGTAAAAATCTTCTTTTCTTCCATGATCTTGCGCACAACTTGTGCCGCTATGGAGTCAGCACTAGCACCGCTGGTAGTCATTCTTGCAACAACATGACTCAGCGGATCTGCGTGAATCTTCTGTAGTTGTTGGACCATACCTTCTGTGTGGTTTATTAATCCAGCACGTGGGTCTGATCTTTGGGCAACGTGCCAACTGTTTGTCTTTCGTGTGTGGTCTGCTACGTCTGCGGAAGACATGCCACGTACTCTGGCAGAACCGGATATGCGTTGCGCAAGTTCTTCGTTGAGTTCCTCAAGGTCTTTGTAAGCTGATCCTTTTGATCCACCCTTGCGTCCGCTTGCAGTAATTAAGTTGCCCATGATGTCGGTCTTGTTGGTTCGACCAATGACAAGAGAAATGTACTGTATTGGATGCAATACGCCAGAGCCAAACCTAATGTTGGATGACCCAATTCCGGCCTGTGCCATACGTACTTGGGCATCAAGCATGTTGCGCATCATGTATCCACCGGTCATCAATGTCAGCGGCTTCCAGATTCCGTTTTGGATAATTTCAGTAACCGCAAACGGTGCCCGCATTTCTCCAGTAAGAACTCTCTTCTCGCCAATAAGTGCTGTTTGAGCTGCCTTTTTAACCAGTACATCACTCATAACAGCAGGTGGCACTGTTGCCCCTGCGTATGGTTTCATTAAGACATCAATTTCGTCTTGAAGTATTGCGTGTTGTTTTCTATCTTTGATTATTTCAATCTTGGTTTTTTTACCAACAAATGCCCGTTTTGCAAATAGTGTTCCACCGTCACTCTTTAATTTTTCTCCAGCTGCCAAAAGGTGCTTTGACATAAATGGGTTACGGGTTAGTCGACGTAGTTGTCGTGGATCTGGCAATACACGGGTTCTGTCCATAAAGTCAACGTTTTGAATTGCGCTACCAAAAGACATGTTGTCTCCATAACCGCCGCCCGCGCCGGCCATTCTTGACAACCATTCGTTATGTACTGCCGGTGGTATTGATGCTTTGATAACCGGATTGTTTATTAAGTCTAATGCAAAACCGTTATCCGTGTTGATACCGTTTCGGTTTCTAAGGTATGACCTCATAATGTCCATTGTTTCTTGGCCCTTGGTAACCGCTAATTGAGCAGCTTCTGGAGTTACTCCACTAGAAACAATTGACGTGGTAAGGAATTTATTAAACAAATCGTCCACTTTTTTGACGGCGACGTTTCCACCAACAGAAGATGTGGCTTCAACGGCTTCTCTTAAAAATGTATTTACGTCTTCCGGTTGTGCGCCACCAGCCCTAAGATTTAAAGCCATGGTTTTAATTGCGTGAGCGCGCTCCGTCGGAGTACCAGTTAACTTAACCGTTCTGTCTGGAAGTTCAGCAAACAAACGTGACCGAGAGAATGGAGCCATTGCTCTTTCCCTAACAGACATCTGAAGTCCCTTGACGGTGGTTGCAGCAATTGGTGACCCATATTCATATCCACCAGTTAACGCGGCAACAACCTGATCTTTTGTTGTAGCTTTGCTCAACATGTAAGCAACATCTGGATCAACTTTTGAATCAAATGTTTCAGAGAAGATCTTTCCGGCGTCTGTTTCTTTGATCATTGAGTCAGTAAACTTAATGGCGCGTGGGTCACGTGTAAAGAAATCGTTAAACTTAACAAGGTCTACTTCTCCGCCGGCAAGCGTTCTTGAAAGACCCATGTCTGCTGCAGCCCTGACACTGGCCATTCTTGTGGTATCAACCGCTACGGCTAAGTCATCAATAAGTCCAGCACGTGATGCCTTGGATACAACAGGGATAATTTCCTCGGCAAGTTTTGCCCCACGTAGGCCGGCTCGTATTCCTTTGCCAATTCCTTTTGATGGGTCCGGGATGGACAACACTTTGATTACGTCAATTACTCCGGAGATGCGGTTATACATAGCCGTACCTGGGGTTGAAACAATACTGGCCATGCCTCTACCAATAGTAAATGCAGATCCGTTAATCTCTCCACGACGAGCACGTGCTTCTCTGGCTTGTGCTTCTCGCATCTGTTGGCTGATTACAAATCCTTCACCTTGATCCTCTGGGTTTGATAGCAGTTGTCCAATTGATGTGGAGTCCCAGAATCCGCCTACCGGTTCTTCTGTGTATTCAATTGGGACACCCAGGCCGCCCAACACTGTTGCTGCGGTGTAATCCACCATCTCAGTTACTGTGTCAAGTCCGGCAGTGATATAACGCAACGGCTTTTTTGTTGTCATCAACGCACCGTAAGCAGCATCACCCACAGTAGATATTGGTTTTGCTAAAAGATCTGGGGTTACGGCACCGCCAATTAACTTTGCAATATTAAATGCGCCACCCAAGAATCCAACTACTTTGCGTAGTCCAGTGCCTACAAACCCAAGTCCATTGGCAGCAGTACTTGCGGCAATATTGCTTGTTAATTGCGTACCAGACATATAGCCAAGCTCGTCAATAGCGTCATTGCTTGCGTTGCTTTTAGCTAATGCCAGCATTGTGTCTGGTTGTAACCATGGAGCCCTAGCTGAGATGTTTGCCATATTTGCGGCAACACGACCGCCGTCTTGAACTGCAGTGGACGGTCTCTCTACACCACCAAACAATATGGCGTCATACGCCTCCGGTGATAATCCTGCCTGCCATCTCACTGATTTTTCCTATACTTGTCGAGGAGTGATGTCAATTCCGCTGTTGGATACATCCGAGAAATAGCTGCAATCTCATCCATGGCTGATTGTTCTGGGGACCTTTGTGGTATGCCAGCTTGCAGAGAGTTTATTCCAGCACCAAAGTCTGCCCCTGTGGTAATTGGAGAGTTTGGTCGTTCTGTCGGGCGTAGTAGATCCGGCAGTGATCCCGGTGCCGTGTACTTGACTTCTGTTGGCGGCTTGCCTGTTGGCATTGCTTGTTTGGCACGAGTTATGTTTGCTTTGTCTCCGTAGGTAGCAACATCACGCAAGTCTGACCTATTTGGGTAGTTTGGCATTATGCTCCTCCTAGTTGAGCAAGGAGACCTTCCAGACCTCCACCACCAGGTGCTACTGGCTGCTCAGCACCCATCCCTGGTGCGGCAAGGCCAGGCATTGTTTCTGGGGCTCCCATTGGAGCCATGGCTGCTTGTCGATCTTGTGCGCGCTGCTGTGTGCGTGCTACGGCCTCATACAGCGGCAAGTCCTTCTCAATAACAAGGCGCGTTAGATAGGCCAAATCATCTGGTTGGTATGGACCCATTGGGTCCACTGCTTGTTGCTGAATGGATGTGAGCAATGCAGACTCAATACCCTCAACGATAATTCTGTCGTGTTCCATGTCTGGATCGTCAATCATTGGATCAGACTCACGTGCTGATTCAAGCGACATCAATCCGGCACCAAGACGCTGACCCAACGAAACAACAAGACTGTTTACATCTGAACCAGCAGCCGAATAAGATACGTAATGGAAATCCGATTCCCAGATCTTATTGGGAACATACGACGATGTATAGCCCCCACTGCGGCCAGGGATATAAAAGGACTTTGTTTCCTTGCCCCAGTATGCTTGTTCTATGGCAATAGCAATCTTGTCTTCTTCAAGGAGTGACGCCTCAAATGTTGCTTGAGCTTCTTGGATGCGGAAGTCTACTGTCGAAGACAGAACGTTTTCTCCGCGACGACCTGTGCGGATATTGCTTGCGGACTCGCCGCCAAACTCTGCAGGAATCGATCCCTCAAGTCTTTCCTGCCGTTCCAAACGATCCAAAGCAGTGTCCGTTTTGTAGCCAGGATTGATCTGTTGTTGTTGAAGATCTCCACCTTTGACAATTCCTAGTTGACCAGATTTTCCGTCAGCCACCTGGACAATGACCGGGTTTTCGTTTGGTCGAGCAACAAGGTATTCTTCTGGGAAGATACCACGTTCGATAGCAATCTCGGTAAGAGCCTGCAAACGGGCACGTGTGTAATACATGCCAAGTACGCCATCAAATTGACCACGTGGTTTGTCCAATGTGATCCTGTTTGGAACAACGGCTAATGGGCGTCCGGTTCTGTTTGGAATGGACTCAAGCAGCAGCGTAGGTACACCCGAGTTCTCTGCACGGTTAAAATCGTTGTCGTGGTCGGCACCCACAATGACTAGCTGGATGTCGGTAGCCGAGACATACTCCAACATGGTGAACTTGCTGTCTTGGCTGACACGACCCATGCGCAGGTTGCCAATAGTCTCTTCGCCATAACGAGATAGCAAGTACTGGGCTGTTGCGCGATATGTAAAAATGCAATCAGATGGAAGTGGATCATCCATGTCATCAACTGGTGCAGCGTATGTATTAAGTGGGTTGATCACGGTCCACTTAGGTATAAGTGTTCCAAAGTCTGGCTTTAAATAAACAGGTGACGAAGCATAACCAAGTAGATGTCGTGCCCGGCGGCGCATCTTTTGTGGCATTCTGTTGTGGGCCCACATTGCTTGCATTGCTTGTTTGCGAGTCTTGGCATTCTTCTTGCTGTATTCGCTTCCGTCTCTAACTGGAGGAAAGTACGGTGCCGGCATGGTTGACGCAACACGCATCGACATTTGATCCAGACCAACAACCAACAGGTTGGCTACTGATGCTGTGGCCGACTTGTCTAGCTCGTTAAGCGGGATGATGACATCGCCGTTAGCCAGTTCTCGAACCTTCTTCATTTGCTCATGCAGTGGCCCAAGGATGCGCTTACGCTCTTCGTAGAGCGCAACAATTTGTTCAGCAGTTAGCATTTAGTCCAATCCTAGATCATATTCAAAATTGTCTTTTTCTCCAGAAATACGAGAAGTTTCTCGGAGGTTAATTTCATCCTGAATGTTGCGCATTTGTCCAGTAATTTTTCTTTGCGAAGTTAGTGACCTGGCGCGTTGAAGTTTGCCGGCAAGAACACCCAACTCTGCTTTTAGTTGTTGAACAGATTCCGAAACATCATCTACGTATCCAGATAGTGCACTCGTCCCCTTTTGTGCATTTACACGAGCTGCTTGAATGGTCTGATTATTAATTGGACCATACATATCCACGCCAAGTTCTCTTGCCGCTCCAATCATTCCTTGTTCACCCGGGTTCATATTGAGTTGTCCCAAAGTATCTTCTCCGGCCTCAAAAGGACGATTAGGCGCGCCTGGTCGTCGCAATCTTGGTGTATATATTGGGCCGACGTCAACTAATGGATTATTAAATCTTTGATTTTCTCGTGCTGTCCATTCAGCTACAGAAACTTCCGGCACTGCACTGCGGGGAGTGCGCGCTACTGGGATGGTGGGTGCTTGTGCGTTTGTACTTCCAAAGAACCTTCTTGATACCTCACTTACCCAATCTTCTTGTTGCAGAACATTTGTATTTGGCGCAATTGCCGGCATCTTTAGTTCGGCTCTGTGCGCTGCCATGCGTGCGTTTTCTGCCGCAGCACCAGCTCGAGCTGCTTCGCCCTCTGGCGTAGAAATATCTGCCACGTGTTGGGCAATTCTTCTCTCTTCAACGGCTTGTCGTATCGCGTGCCATTTTTCTGGATCTGTAGCAAGTAGTTCGCGGTTGGCCATACCCCATGCGTCGTCTTTTGCATCTGCAGCTTCGGTCCAATGTGGCTTCTTTGGAGTAGTGGTAGTAACTGCTTCGTTGTTCCATTTGGTTATGGCAGCAGATTCTTGTTGGCGAATAACAGAAACTTCGGCACGGAGTTTTGTATTGGCTGCTATCTCGGCGTCCATGTCTGCTTTTGTGTAACCGTCTTTGCCAATTTTTGCTCTAAGCTCTGCTTCGTTAGGCTTTAGTGGCAACTCTGTCAATTTTGGTTCCGGTGTTCCGTCTGGATGTACAGTTTTACGGTTTACAGGAACAGCTTTTGCACGCGGTTTTGGTGCTTCTGCAAACCTAAATTGATTTGCAAATGGGTTTTCCTGCATAACAGCTTCATCTGCCCAATCTTGATACGCCTTGCGGTGTGCATCGTACGCTGCTTTTATTTCTTGTTTGTTGAGTCCTTGTGATATCAAATCACTTTGGAGAGGCTTAACTGGTGGTGGTACCCCATCCAAACGAACGCTCCGTTCTGAAGTTCTTCCAGGACCACTAGCGGACCTATTCTGTCTGCGAGCAAGTTCGCTTCTTAGTCTGGCAACATCGGCAGGGGTTTCACCAGAGACCGGAATTTCATATTTTCTGGCAAGAGCCAAAACCTCGTCATCGGATCCGTTGGCTATTGTTTCAGCAGCGTCAGCTGAAGCTGTTGTCTTAGCTGTGTAGGAGCGTTCCCATGCTGTGTCTCGAATTGGTTGAGATGGCCTGCTGTCAGCCCAAGCAATTTTTCCTTCATAATCGTTTTGACCAAATGGAACAGCAAAATCATCTGCGTTGCCAGCGTCAGTAAATTCAGCGTCAACCTGGGCAACTGTTGGTTTGTCAGCGTTGAGTCCAAGAGCAACATCTTCTTCGCTTCTTGCTCCTTGTAGTGCTGTTCTTTGTTGAGCAAGACTGTCGTTAATATCAACACGGGATTGACGGAAACTACGTGGCATGGTGCTAGCTACATCAGAGTTTGTTGTCTTTGTAAGAAGTGCTTTTTTGGCAACATTTTCTGGTCTGTTTACAATTTCGGAAAACAGTGCAGGATTTTCTACTCTCATTGCTTGAGCTTCTCGTGATGAGAACCATTCCGAGTACGATCTTGCGTCGGCTAAATCATTTGACTTTTGTAGAGCTTCTCTTTGTCCAGTGCCCATTACGTCGCTAAGTTCTCCGGCGAGGAGTTTTTTGTCGGCAACTTGTTGACGAAAACGAACGGATTTAATAATTCTGTCTACTGCATCTTTTCCGTACTCAGCAACAATGTCATCATATTGTGTGTTAGCTACACGACTGTCAGCAAGGTCTGATAACTGTGTATTAGAACGATTGAGCATGTCGTCGCTTAGTCTTTTAAACGTCTCAATGTCCATTGTTTTTGTTGGTGCTTTTGCGGTACCCAAGGAAGTTACTGGCTTGCGAGGCATTGAACCTTCCCCAATTACCGGCTTTTCCGTTACTTCCTTAGTTGAATAAACAAATGGTTCTTCCGGTTGTATTTTACCCGAAGCAACATCGCGGTTATACTGCTGCAACTTTTTGCCGCTTAGTTTTGGTGCTGTTGGGAATTCTCCCTGTGTTACTACTTTTCCAGCATTTGCTTTTTCTTGAGCTGCTTTAAGAACTTGTTCCGTTGTCACAGCGCCCTCGGCTCTTTTGGCTGACGTTGCAGCGGTTCTTGTTTTTTCTGCAGCTTTTCCAGAAAGCTTACGTGCTTCATCATCGGCAAATTTTGTTCTTGGCGTACGAAGTTTAGGTTTTCCGGTGGCAACGTCTATTCCGTCAAAGTGAGGCGTTCCCGGCTTGCCGGATTTGGTTTTACGCAAGGTAAACTGCACCCCAGTACCTTCTTCTATGCCTATCATTGGGTTGCTTGGGTCAACCGTGTACTTGATGCCTTTATGTTCGCGGATGTTTGCTGTTGGGGCTGGCGTTGGGTTTAGATTGC
>Ga0049080_10000278_pt1 | contig 16863 bp, 24 predicted proteins | sample GreLakmeER15MSRF_FD_66716 | JGI IMG/M metagenome (GOLD analysis project Ga0049080, IMG submission 66716) | Freshwater lentic microbial communities from great Laurentian Lakes, MI, USA - Great Lakes metaG ER15MSRF | ecosystem: Environmental > Aquatic > Freshwater > Lake | place: Great Lakes... | reverse complement strand
TACGTCCCCTACACTGTTACATCACTACTGGATACTCAACACTGATCCCCGCTCTAGTGAAGTATTTGAATTCGTTTGCCAGCATACGCTACGTTTTGAAGTTAACCTTAATCGTACACGCTTTTGGGTGCCTTCTGGATCAATCTTTACTGAGTTTGCTCTACGCTTTATGGACTCTTGTCATCACGTAGATCCATACCTAGACTTGTCTACAGGTCTACCCGACTATGAATGTTAATCTACTCATCATATGCACCTAATAGAATTAGATCTTGAAAGCCTATACATCGACTCCAAACACTGGATCAGCAGACCCAAGACTAACAGCATGTTCAAAGAGAATGAACATGTAGAAGTCATAGTATTAGCAGACTTTGAAGTTAGAGTACAGGACAGTTTTCGTAGTGATGCTTATGGTGAAGTTTGGTCAAGAATCGATAAGCATCACAAAGAAGTAGTTAAGGAGCCTGCTAGAGAATTCCGTTTACAAGATCTTATAGACAATGAACTGTACTATACAGGCACATTATTAGTCTTGATGTTATTGAGCTTTGACTTGGGATTGCTTATTGGCAGCGCATGGGCAGTCACACTCTAAAAAGCTGGTACCCATTCTAAATTCCATGGTGCTTGAATTTTTTTACACATTTTTTTACTCTAGTGTACCCTTTTTCAGTATAAATAATTGACTATGACAACAAACACTTATTCTTGGAAAATCAATCATTTGATCGTTAAAGATCAAGACTCACTGACTCGTGTGGTCAACTCAGTACACTATACAGCTCGTGCCGCTCAGGGTGAACACTATGTAGAACACACTGATGAAGTTATTATACCCACTGGTGATTTAACTGCTAGTTTTACAGAGTTTACTGCTCTTACAGAAGAACAGGTAATGTCATGGGTTATGAGCACTTTTAGTGTAGAACAACTCAGCGGCATATTGGCACAGCTAGATGCACGATTGACCACTATTATCAATCCACCACTACGTATCAGCGGGGATTTACCCTGGCTACCTAGTACAGGAGCACCCGATACTCCAGTGATTATTCCATATGTTGCGCCAGTGGATGAATCACAGCATGGCTATGACACTGTGATTACACCCGAGAATACTGGCACAGTTGTCTGGACAGCACCCCCTGTAGATATTCCTGTACAGGGCTAACCAGATTAGAGTTTACACAGGGTGGAATAAAATATAGGGCTTTAATGGCCCTATATTTTTTTGTTTTACCGCGTCGCGCTTCGCGCTCTTCTATCTGGTTCCGAGCTGTATCCTGCTTTCAACTAGAGCCTGTAACTGCTTGACGGCCAATTCATAGTCCTCTGTTACCAATACTGCGGCGCCGCCTGCAGATTCCCAACGGTCACAGTTGTCCTTGCGATCATCTACCAAGATGTCACCGGGATTGCAATGCTGCCACTTGTCTGTTGAGTAGGGACCAAAGTGTACTGCTATATCAGGAAAGAACTCCTGTGCCCACTGCATCTTATCCCAGAATGCCCAGGCAACATCATTGTCTTTGGGAATGGCAGTTAAGAACATTAGGTTATAGCCGCCGCGGTCTCTGAGGTCACGAGCCAGGTTGGCCATACGATCAGCACCAGGCATCTTGGGCAGGGTACGATAAAAGTGTGGAGCTTCACGTAGGCGTTCCCACTGCTCCGGGGGCCAGTAGCGTTCCGGAGTGCCGGCCATGGCCACTGATCTGGGTTCACGTAGGTAAAGTGTAGCGGCTCGATCCCAGTCGGCTACTACTCCGTCCATGTCTAGGTATATTGTATTGTTTGTGGTCATAGGGTTATTCCATAATGTTGTGCGGTTTCCTTACCGTGGAAACCAAGGCTCTTTTTAAACCAAGGATTAGAGTAGCTTTCACTGCCCTCAATGGCAAATCGGTGTGCTAGGTCAATGGGTGCATACTTGATACCGTATTCAGGTTCCAGTATCTTACGATATGGGCCTGCCAGTAGGTTGTCTTCACATAGGGTGGTATGACCCGTGCGATCTGTATAATAGTAACGTGGATCTAGATCAAGCCAATCGATTGTTAGGTAACTGGGCTCCCAATCTAGCAGGGCATCGTAGAGCCTGCGGCTACGTAAGGTGAATCCACCATTGCCCACGTTTTCACCATCAGGCCACCATAACCAGGGTGCGCCAATATAATCATAGTTGTAAAACTCATCAGTCCATGCGTCTCGATTAACTCCAAACCCATCATGATGTATGATTAGGTTGTAGTCAGTATTAACCACAGCGGGCATGACACGCAGGCAAGCATGACTGTACCAGTGATTGTATATATGCTTGGCTGGGTCAAAGCGTTTGATGCGTATCCACTCTACGGGCACATTCAATGTTTCCGGACAGGGTCGATCTGCTAGCCAGTATACACGGCTTGCGGGTGTAACTGCCAGGGTGGCCTTTAGGGCACGTAGGGTTTTATCGTAGTTTAAGGTATCTATACAGCTGATGCTAAGTCTCATGTGTATAATTATACAGCCCGGACCTGCCGGGGTGTTAGATTAGATGCTCAGACCTTGATCTTCTATACGGGTAAGGGCCCGCATCAGTAGACTGAGTACTCCCAAATTACGTAGATTTTTATAAGCCAAATTATGTGATCCAAACTCGCCCTGATCTTTTAGACCGGCCTTGCGGTATTGGCTCAGTTCATCTCGAGTTTGTTCAATACGCTCTAGATCTCGACTGGCCAATGCGTCTTTGATTTTCTCTAACCAACTCAGGGTTTCTCTACTGATTTCGTTATCATCCCAGTGTGCTCGAATCTTTTTTGGGCGTGTCTTCCATTGATCGTTTAATAAACTGTAGCTACTGCCCGTCACAGGTCTATTGGTATCTTCTACGTAGACTTCTACTGGTATACCATGAATGGTAATATCATGGCGTTCTTTCCATAATTTACGTTTGGCATCAAACATGGCTTCTACAGGCTGATCACAGGTAACGTTTTTATAGTTGACTATAAGGTGTAGATCTATGTCCGAATATTTACTGTAGGTATAATTGGCCTGACTGCCGGTAATTTGTATATCTTCTAATGGTGCATCAAAATCTAGAAATTCATAAAACTCGCGAGCTATACGTAATAGGGCAACCTGCACTCGAGAATCTAGTTGATCATCTCGCCAAAGCTGTGGATTTAGCTGGCTATGCAGTTCTATAGTGATGAAATCATTCTTGGTCATATTGAATATTTATGCGGTAAATATTCACATGCTAATGGATAATTATCAAGGTAGATTATTAATATCACAACCTCGCTGCCGCAGTAAAATGTTTTCACAGGGTGTAGTACTCGTTGTCAAACACTCAACTAACGGTGCTTGGGGAATCATGTTGAATAAACCTATAGACCCGGAACAATGCAACATGGCCGACATTATTGAACATGTGGATATGGATAATCCCTACGGAGTAAATGCTCCAGTACATATGGGTGGTCCAGTGGAACGTGGGCGGGTATGTGTAATACATTCTGCTGAGTGGTCCAGCGCCAGCACACAATCTATATGTGAGGGAGTATCCGTTACTACAGATATCAGCGTTATCAGTGCTATTGTAGCTTTAGAAGGTCCTGCACAGTACAGGATATTTTCCGGACTAAGTGTCTGGGGTGCCGGCCAGTTAGATGGAGAAATGCGTGGCAAAGAACCTTGGACTGCTCTACATCAATGGTTAAGCATACCTGCAGATATAGATACAATATTTCAGTTTGACACCGACGATCAATGGCAACACGCATTGGCGCTAGCCGTTGACCAAGAAGTTAAAGAACTGTTTTAATGAGGGATTTTCCATTATAATTATATGCTCGAATTACTATACATTTTAATTGCAACACACATCACTATTGCGTGTGTAACATTGTTTTTACATCGCGGGCAAGCACACAAATCAGTAGAGTTTCATCCCATAATAGAACACTTTATGCGTTTCTGGTTGTGGCTTACTACAGGTATGGTAACCAAGCAATGGGTTGCTGTACACCGCAAGCATCACAGATACAGTGATGTCGACGGAGACCCGCACACACCTCATGTGTACGGTATCTGGCAAGTATTATTTAAAGGAGCAGTATTATATCATGCGGCATCAAAAGATAAAGTTATGGTTGATACATACGGTCGTGGTACTCCTGCTGATTGGATGGAGCTTCACATATACCAGCCTCACTCTAGACTTGGCATTGGCATTCTCTTTGTGCTCAACACTCTAGTGTTTGGCTGGTGGGGAATATTAATCTGGGGCATACAAATGATATGGATTCCGTTCTGGGCCGCTGGGGTCATAAACGGTCTAGGACACTGGATAGGATACAGAAATGGCGAAACTAAAGATAAAAGTAAAAATATTATGCCTTGGGGTATTATTATTGGCGGTGAATGTCTGCACAATAATCATCATCTTGAACCCGCAAATCCTCGTCTCAGTCGTCGCTGGTTTGAATTCGATATAGGATGGATGTACATCTGCATCCTCCGGGCCCTGCGGTTGGCCACTGTCAAAGAAAATACTATCTAGTTTTTAATCTCGTTCGCTATTCAAATTAGCCAACATAGCACGTATTTTTGCGCCGCCTAGATCTGCTTTAACCTTGGGTATATTAGCACCCTGTCTAGGATCAACTTCTAATATTTCTCCAGTTTCTGGATCAGTGGTTGTAGTCACAGCACTGGTACGTTTTAGTCCAGCTACAATACTACTAGGACCACCAGCTTTGCCCCCACCCTGATTCATACTACGATCATCGTACTCATCACCGGTATCAGTTATACGCAGGGTATCTACATTAAAATCTAGTTCAACCTTTTGTCCAACACCTGCACTACTACGTGTTTTCATAAACTGGATCTGATAGCGGCCACGTTCTTTCATTGCCCTGCTGGTAAAGATACCAATTACATTATCTGCTGTCATAATCTTACTCAATCCGCCACTAATATGACTGTGATCAAACTCAATTTCTTCAACAGCACTACGATTCAGCTGACTCGCTGTTACTGTGATACATTGTGTTTCCATTGCCAGATTTCGAATCTCTTCTGACACATACTTGTCTTTTACGAACAGATCGCTGGGCGACACCTTCACAGACAAAGGCATCATCAAATCGAGGTAATCTATTAAAATTACGTCTGGTTTGACGCCTTTTTTGACCTGATATTCCTTCAAATAGGCTCGAATATCGTTACAATTTTTACCGCTGGGCATATACTTGATTTGTATGCTTCCTGCGTTTCTTCCCATCATTTTAACTTTGAGTTCAACATCGTCAATGTTCTTAAATATCTCTCGAGTAGTAATACCAGTCATCATAGAGTCAATTCTCATGCCCACTAGACCTTCTGCTAATTCAAATGTAAGGTACAATACATTCATTCCTGCTAGTGCCCAGTTCACACCCAAATTAGCTAGAAACAAACTCTTGCCGCCCCCGGAGCCAGCACAAAAAATATTAAGCTCTCCTCGATTGAAACCGCCATAAAGTTTTCTATCAATGCTAGGCCATCCTGTTGAAATCTGTCCATTACCATCTTTTAGTTTTGTAAGACGACCTCTAGGATCTTCAAAGTAATCAGTGCCCATATCCTTGTTTAAACTAATCTGGATAGCATCTTTGATCAGCTTTTCAACCGGATTGTATTCTCCCTTTTCTAACAGATCTGCACTTTGTAAAATTGCACGTTCCAGAGCTTTATGACGACTAAAGTTTTCAAACTCGTCCATTAGCCATTCATAGTTTTCTTTGGGTAAGTTAACAGATTGTAGTTCTTTACCGCAACTTGCGTTAACAATAGCCGCATCTGGTATTACTTTATAATCGTCTACATATTTGGTAATAAACTCTGCGGTTTCTTTTAACTTCTGATCAAAGTTCTCAGGATCAAAAATATTCTGACAACGAGCAAAAGTTTCTGCATCACTTAGAAACATTTCTAAGTAAAGTTTTTGTATATCGTAGTTGTAATTGGGTTTATCTTTTTGTTCTTGTTTATTCATGTATTGCTTCCAGTTTTTTCTTTAGTAACTGTATTTTTATCTCGTTTGTTTCTCGGTAGTGCAAGATCGCGGATAGTGTATACAATCTACCATATTTCTTTACTGCGTCTGCTACGTCTTTAACTTCGTCGCCCCAAGGAGGTAAACTCACACTCCACTTATTTTCTAAGGCGGCTTTGAGCATAACTGCTCCGGCCCTGTCTCGATCTGGCACAACAATAACTTCTCTGCTTAATGCGTTAAGGCGCATAATTTGTGTATTGTTAGGACTATTATGCATTACAGCACATCCATCTACAGCGATAGCATCAAACTGTCCTTCAACTACTATAACATATTTTCTATTGGTAGTTTGTGCGTCTATATTAAACACATAGCCAGGCTGTGCATCTGTTAGATACTTTGGTTTACCTTCAGTTATTTTACGTCCTGTATAACCAACTATCATACCGTCTTGATAAAATGGTATAATAACTCGATCCGAATATCCTGCCGTAGGCGACCACATCCAGTTGTACCAATCTAGTTCCATACCTCGGCCTAGCACATATTCTACTATTTTTCCAAGGTCCTCTGCTATGTCTGGCAAGTATGCAGTATTGATCCACTCCATGACTGGTAACGTTGCTTCGGGTAAGTCTATTTGATGCAGATTAAAGTCTAAAGGCTTCTCAACCTTAGGCATGTCTTCTTTATTCTTTAATGCTTCAAGACCGAGTTTCTGTATTTCAATCTCAGGTAATCCCATCCATGAAAATAAGTTTTTAGTATTCTTACTTAGTAGTTTTCCAGGTACCCATCCTGCTTTAAAGTTACAGTTAAAACAGTGAAATTGGAATCCATCATTGTTAAACAACATGCCGCCGCGTTGTCTAGTATCTTGCTTTTCTCCATTATGGTGACAGCAAGGCGCATTGAAACTGATCCAACCGCTTGGAGTAGATTTGCGTTTAGGTGGTAATAGATTTTGTACCGTTGCTTGAATCAGATTCATGCATACAGTTTAACTTCTGTATTGGACTTTGTCAAACGTTCCGGCATATGTTGTGTCGTCATTTTGGCCAGTTGTCGGATTTGTATCCGGAATGTAACGCACTCGAATATAGCTAAACAATCCATTAAAATTAACATAGCCAACACCAGTATAATTAAAATAGGTCTTGGTACCTAAGGTAGCAAAATACGAGTAAGTACCGGGACTGTTTTCCAATGTACCTTCTACTAATACTCGGCCTTTGAATCCAGTCATATAAAACGCAACCGTATGGAGTGCCGTGCCCGCTTGAAATTCTGGATTAGCTCTCAAGTTGCCCGTTGAGTATTCCCATTTCAGCGCCGTTGCATTGTAGTTACGCTGGAAGTTAGTTATTTCTTGACTAGGCTTTAGTGCGGGATATACATCATTTCTAATTTCTAATGTACCAGCTACTCCGTAATATGTATTAGTGTATGCAGGACTATAGCTACCATCACTTTCCAAACGAGTAACTGAAAATCTATAATTTTTAGGTTCTGCTTCTAATGTATCAACTTCTGTAAATGTAACTTGTCCAATACCTTTTAATGCGTTAGTAGTTGTAGATGCAGTATCTAGTATATCTAGTTGTTTAGATAACATTAAGGTATTGTTTGTAGGGTCAAAAACATTCATAACAAAAGTCTGAGTGCTAATGTTTAATCGCTTTTGATCTGAATTTTTAAATTGTAGTTGTATGGTGCTACGGACACCCTTTTGTATAGTCAGTGGTCGTTGATACATGGTTTGGTGTATTCCTATATTATTGTCCAGATCTAACATCACTTCGAACAAATTGGTATATAAATAGACTGGTAATTTCTGCATATGGATATTTATTATAAAGAATGACGACAAAAGATAGCTTTCAGCAAAACTACCCGTTTATGACCTGTATCAGGTGTAATGGGACAGAATACTTAGGTATAATCATCAACTTCGATAATCAAGTGGTCAGCATCTACGACTATGCTGTTATTAAGACTGTTAATCAGTCTCACTTTTTAGGACTAGGTGATTCTTGGTGGTGGGAAAGCAACCGAAAAATACCAATCAACATATTTTTAAAAAATGATATGATAGTATACAAACAGTATATTAAAACTTTTAACAGTAAAGATGTTGAAGTAGTTTTTGGCCCAACAGTCAACCTAAGTGATATTGCTGAAAAACGTATTAAGCGTAGATCGATCCAGCTAGTAAGAAATCCTAAGAAAATCCGTAACTAATACCTTCGCAGATAAGATTCATCTGCACAATAACAGCCATTGCATACGCCATTGCATGAGCCTTCTTAAAGAAATATTCATCGCCTTGTGGTTTTGTCCAGACCTCTGCGGTTATTGTATTCCAATCTTTCCCTATCAAGTAACGTTTTGCGGGTCGGATCATTGCCAACACCGCTGCCAGTTGTTGTACAGAAGTCGGTTTCGTCTGCCTTAAAATCTGTCCATGACCGTTGACGTGAAATAGCAAATTGACAAAATCGTCCTGTTCTAGTAAGTCCCATAGTGGCTCAGCCTCCATTAATCTAACAAGGTGCTCTTCATCTTTAACACCTTCATAAATTCCAACATTTAAAAAATCAATTTTAAAATATTTGCGATCTTCTGCTTCTTTATATTCGATACTTGCAGTACCAGTTAACGGATTGTACGGAATAGAATGACAATATACACCGGTATTGTGTTTTTTAGAAGTTCCATCTTTGTCCACGATAGTCGCAGGAACATGCTTGATAATATCAAGTATCTTTTTCCTATCTGCAAAGTCGATATCAATGTCCATATTTTAGTGCTACAAATGATGCATATTTTTCTGTGTAAAATGTGAATACTGTATGAGTTGGTATTTCGCCAATCATCTCGTCCCACCTACTTTGATTGTATGCAAAGTCAAAATCTTTACCTTGTATCAATCCGTCCTCTCTTATTTCTCGAACAATGTCCATAATTTCATTTGGTGTCTTATAAAATATCTTTATACTAACCATGTCATTCTATACCTGCCTCTGTACAGATTTCTTTGACAAGTAGTATATCAGCAGGTACCGACTTAAACTTTTTTAACCAATAAGGCAAATCAAATGCAGGAGCAATTAAATCTAATTGGTCATCATTAAACTTGTTTAACATGTCTTTTCCTGATTTAGAATTTAACAATACCCACGGACTTATTTTTCCGTTCCTAATGTCGTGTACCGCTTTATTTAAATTAACATAGTTGAAGTAATGGTTGAACTGTGCGCCACTTGTATCACCCCATTCCATCATAGTTTGTAAACTACGCTGTACAGCACTTTCAACAGGCTCCGACTTGATCATCTCAAATAGATACAAGTCATATAGTTCATCACGGCACCAATGATCTATTTTAACATCACTTTTGATCACAAAGTCCATAAACTTTTCTGGATACAAAGGCAATACATTGTTGATAAAACTACCAAACTTAACAAAGGCATTGTAGTAAGGACTCTTACAGAAATCTTCATAGGTCTTATCTTTTTTACCGCCCTGTCTTACCCTAAAGAATTTATTGAATGCCATGTATCCTGCCTGCACACGCTTCTCATCTTTTTGCATTGCCCTTCTTTTATTTTCGCACATGTGAGCATATAAGGTCTTCTCTTTCATGAAGGCCTTGCCGCAATGTACACAATTAAAAGGTTGGTCGGCCAATGCTATCATTCTGCAAGTTCGTATGTCGCTTCAAAAATATCCGGCTTACAAGCATAAAACTCACCTTGTACACCTTTAATAATCCAATCACCGTCTGTGGCAATATGTTTAACAGTTAAGTGAACACCATCTTCCAGTGTACCAATTTCTGCTTCGGCTGGACTGCTATCATGTTCTTTGCGAATATTGCCTAAGGCAGATCCACAAAATTCCTCAAGCTGATCAATACTGTCTGGATAGACAAATTGTACTGCGTCAATTACTACAGGTTTTTTTCTAAACTTCATTCGTATTCCTTTCTTTGCTTTTTATCAAATCCCATTTTATCAAATAGTTCTGTTTTATCTTGTTTGGTCATCAGGGCCGCCCACACTTTGATATCATCAAGTTTACGTGCCGGATATAATTCACATAACAATTTTTCAATCTTGTCTGCTTTGCCTTTTTTACCAGCGGCAAGGTATGGATGAAATGCTGGCACGCCAACACCACATGCCGCATACAATTTCCATAGCAAGCCTTTATGATCTTTGCTTAACAACCAATGATTCTTATTCAATAGCTCATTAGTCATTTCTAAGAAATGTTCTTGTACATCAATATCACCTTGTACATTTGATACAAATCTCATTAATACATAGGGACTAAACTCCTTCTGTTCTTCCGGAGTTAGTTTATCATAGAAGTCGTAATCTTTAAGATCGACCGCTTTAAGTTCTCGTTTAATGTCTAGTGCCATATTATACTGGGTGCCACATCGGTGGATCGGGTTGATCTTTTTTGCTTAGATAATATATTATTTTAACACGTTCTAAGGCTTTTTGCAATTCTTCATTGCCCAATGCCGCTCGGTTAATATCGTGCCAAAGTTGGGATTCATTTGGATTACTCATATAATTTCTATGATCCAGTGGATCCCGTGTGTAATTATATCCCACAACTGTCCTTGCAATAGATCCAACTTCTCGAGAATATACTGTATCCCCTACTCGTTCATAAACGAGTGTTGCTCCCGGAGTAAGCGTTCCCATATCTCACCAACACTTTGTATAATCTACTATCTCACATTGCCGGCTAACTTCTTTAACAAAATAAGCACACAATGGATTGTCGCCACCATGTAACGGAGTACACAAGAGCTGTCCGGGTCGCATTTTTGGAAAGTACCATTTAACGTCTTGGTATACATCAATGATATCAATATCGTGGAATTCTGGTCTAAAACTAGTTAATGGATTAAAACAGTATGTTCTAAATCCTCTATCATTTAAACTAGTAATTGGAAGGATTTCCATATCTGGTCCTTCTGGGTCTCCAACGATAGTACACCAATCTAGTGGCATTGTAAGTTCGTGAGGTCCGATCCTAAGCACTACTGCTGGTCCTGTAAAACTTTCAAGGAAAATTAAAGGTATATAGAAGTAATCGGGATTCTGGTTATCGCTGTTGTCAAGTACAGCAAACCTTACATCGTCTTCGATTTCGTCTGGTAGATCATTAAGATAAAATGTTTTATTATCGAGCGTTAAAATCTGCATTATTGGTATTTTACCTTTTCTATTGTAAACGGATATTTGGCATCTTTATAGAATTTCTTTCTTTCTGTTAGATGTCTCTTTGCGTATTTTGAAGAGGCCGTGATATCCCAGATTTGTACGAAGTCTTTATCTTCTGCTTTTCTAACGCCTCGCCCAATGCTTTGTATAACGCGGGTAAAGCTCTTTCCGGGCTCCAACATAACCAGATTAAAAATCCTTGGGATATTAAGACCAACAGCGGCCACGCCGTAAGTCGCCACAATAATCTTGTTAGTAGCAGTTTTAACTTCGTCATACTCTTCCTTGCGTTTTGCAGATTTTACTTCACCTGAGATAAAAACACTATCTTCAATAATACTTGTTATTATACGCCCTGTTTCAATTCTGTCAACCAACACTAGAGCGTTCCCGTTTTCTGCAATTGCGGTAATTAATCCAATTATATAGTCTAGTCTAGTTTCATCAGTTACCAAGTATTTTAATTCTTCGGGGTAACTGCCAAACTCTTTCCATTCTGCTGTTTGAACAATATTAACATGACAATTAGATAACACGCCTTTGTCTTGTAGTTCTTTAGCAGTTACACGACCAACAACTTCTCCTAGACTAGCACGTAAACTTTGATACTCAAAATCCTGTTTTGGAACCGTTCCTGTAAGTCCCCAACGTATAGGTGCATTGGCTAGATTATGTGTTAATAATTTTTTTAATACTTCTGCCTTTGCCTGATGTACTTCGTCTACAATGACTGTTTGAACCCCGTCTAAGAATTCAGCTAGTGATAATAGCTCGCTGTCATTTTGTGATTTTTTGTCTAAAATATTGAGACTTTGCCAGGTGCAAATAGTATGTGTTTTTCCTAGATTTTTTCTATCACCAAAATACACACCAACGTCTAATCCCACATTAATAAAATCTTCTTCAGTTTGCAATACCAAATCTTTGTTTGGAACTATCACAATTGACCGGCCATATTTTTCCACAATTTTTGCCAAAGTTGCGGTCATAATAGTTTTGCCTGCACCAGTTGCAACTTCTTGTAATGCCTGAGGATTCTTTAAAAAATTGTTAACAACATTAACCTGATCGTCTCTTAATCGAATTGGATGTCCTTCAAACCTATGACCTTTAGGCCAGCATTTTTCACCCCAAAAATCCTCAAAAATCTCAGAAAATTCCAGGTTAGGACTGGTACGGTGATCTTCAACTTCTATATGATAATTTTTATTTTCAAGTTGGACCAGTACATCTTCGAGCATCGACAAGTATGTTGTTCCGCCGAGACCAAAAAATGGAATTGAACCATCCCATCTACCTAATTTATAACTAGGACGATACCTTGCTGTGGGGTCTTCATACTTGAATTTCTTAACTAGGTATTTTCTTGTTTCTAAATCAAGGCCTTCAATCTTAATGTTTACTTCATCTTTGATGATAACTTTACACGTTGGCAAAATCTGATTCCTTCAATGTATAGTTTATCACAAAATGGTGATTTTTTAGGTAATTTGTCAAAGTATAGTGAACGCCGGAAATACCAAAATTCAAAATTGTTGAAAAATTCGTTTTTGACTCAACCAATGGTTTAGGAACCTTTCCACTGATAAACACGATTTTGATTTTTTCCGAAATTAGGTTGTTAAGTTTATTTTCTTTGATGAAAGAATTGGTATTTTTTCCAGTTTCACCTTCTAGCCTAAACAGTACGGTCATCTCTTCAGGAGAAATTCCATATTTTTGGAAAAGTGTGTAACATAGCTCTAAATGTTTTAATTCTGAACCACCAGGAATGACCACCAGGCAAGGTAACGAACATTCTAATATACTAGTAATATCAGACATTGTCAATTTTTCTCTATCTTCAGGCAAACTTGTGAGATTTGGTGAAGTTAAGAATTTTAATAGGAAAGGATTGAGTTCAATTTTTCCTAAAACATGATCAATTATTTCTGACCATACGGTAATACCATATTTTCTTGCAGTGACTAACACATCTACCACATCAAGACTAGTAGGTTGCGGTACTATCGAAGGAACATTGATAAACTTGAATCTATTTTCTTCAAAAACTACCATAGGTACATAATTTTCAATATTATTTTGTACCAAATCTATTTGATTAACTATATCTTCAAATATTTCATCGACTACAAACGAATCATCAACAATGTTACTGTTAATCCATAAGACATGTTCTTCCCTTAAATCAAAATCCCAAGATTTAGTGTCTATATTCCAGTTAATCGTGCTACCGACGTGAGATTTATGAGATAATAATTTCTTGTATCCTTTGATATTAGCAATCATTAGTTCGTTATAAGGAAAATTAATAGAAACAATTTTTTTATTTGAACCGGTGGCTTTTTTTATAGTAATTGACTTGGCCTGGTTGATAACTCGTATTGGTAATTTGTATTGAGGTGAGTCTATAAACGGAGACACCTCTTTATTGAGTGCAATGCTCAATTGTCTTGAGTATTTCTTTACCAATTTTAGAGCTAGGTAGGATTGTTTTTCTGTAAATCCGTTTCCCATAACAATTTGATTTGACAAACTGTTTACAATTGACTCGTCCATTGAAAAAACCGGAATGGCCTGTACAACAAACAAATATGCACCATCCCCTGCTAATCTATTAATTAAATCTTCTATAAACATAACATATTAGATTGAAGCATCTTCCATACCGGCAGTACGCAATTTGATAATATTGCTTAACTGCCACTGTTTAATGTCAAGTCCTTTGATAATCCCTAACCATTGATTACGCAGTAGAGCAAATTCATTGATAATTTTTTCCATATCAACAATATCCGGTTCTCCTTCGACATATTTCTCAACGTCTCTAGAGCTCAATGCTCTTTGATAGTTTTCTAAATATTTTCTAAATGTCTTTGATCGGAGTCTCCGAAGCTCGATATTCAGGTACTCAAGTATACCTTCAATTTCTTGCAATTGATTAAATCGTTGTTCAACTATACCAGGAAGAACAGAGCTAGATTTTTCTATGTTACCATAGATTTTTACTTCTGTTCTTGCCTGATCTAGTTCAACGTAAAAGTAATCAATACATGCAGGAAGATGCGCGATATCCTTGCTGATTTTTGAGTACCAATGAGACATTAATAGTCCTCATCTTCATCAGTCCCATAATCTTCATCAGCATCTTCAAACTCAGCGTGTTCGTCTAACACCGCTTTGATTGCATCGTCAAGGTGAGGATCAAATCCCATCCACCCTTCTAGGTCTTCGGTCTTGATGTCCTTGCCTAACAACCAATCAACGTACTGATTTGCTGCCATCTCTTTATTTTTTTCGGGAACATACTCTCGAAATGTGTCCCAAATCTCCATGATTAAACTTTCGTCCATTATGCGTCCTCTTCAGAAATATCTAATTTTGTTAAAGATTCCACGGCCGAGGTATCCCACTCGTTCATAATAACGTGTAGTTTTTCTTCGGTCCAATTTTTTCGGAATTCTGCAACAATCTCACCAGTTTCTTTACTAGTGTATGCTAATTTATTCCCAACCTTAGATAACACACCCATTTTCTCGAACATATCGACCAACCCGGACGTAGGACTCATACCTGTTGAATATGGAATTTCAACTTGTACTGATTCGAAAGGTTTAGCATACCGAGTTTTCATAATCTTACAAGCAGAACGAATACCCAATACATCAGTGACCTTGTTACCATCTGCGTCAACTTTAAGTTTTAGCTTCTTCATTGCAACAACAATCGAACTTGCGTAAACAAATCCTTGACCACCACTAATTTTATCATCTGGATCAAACATATCTTGGCTTGCGTATGTGTGATTTGTACAAACCAGGCCTACATTGTAACTTCCAAACATGTTTACAGAGTTACGAACAAGTGATGTAAGTGCTTTAGGTTTACGGCCCATATCACCCTTCATCTCGCCTGCTTCAAACTGATTAACATCGGTTGGGGTGAGTAACATACCAAGTGAATCAATTACAAACAATACTTTTGGACGTTCTTCCAACGGCATTGCTTTATATTCTTTCATGAATTCACTAATAGTTTTAGCCACGTCATCAATCATTGCCATGTTAAGTTTCAAAAGTTTTTCTTCTGAAATATCAACACCTAGATCTAACAACCACTTCTTGTCTAACGCATTTTCACTGTCAACTAGGACAACAAAAATACCTTGTTCTTGAGCATGTCGTATAATATTACCGGAACAGATATAACTTTTACCTGCACCAGATTCGCCTGCAAAAACTGTAACTTTTCCCAAAGGAACTCCCCTAAAGAAGTCCCCTGAGATAAGATAGTTTAGGGCGTAGTTACCGGTTGAAATCCAATCGGTGGGATCATTAAACCCAATTCCTAAGCCATCAATACTTTTGGTGATAGACTTACGGAACTTCGAAATATCGAAGGCCTTTCCCATAGTCTATTCCCCTTATGCTTTTTGACGATTACGGATCATGGCTAAAATATCAGCCGCACGTCCACCTGCATCAGCACCTGCTGGTGCGTCCTCTTTAACAGGAGCCTTTGTTGCTACTGGCGCTGGAGTATCTTCATCTGCTTCAGGTGCTGATGCAGGAGCCGCTACTGGAGTTGCACGTGGTGCTGACCCAGTTGCTTGACCACTACCACCGTAACCCGCTGGTTTGAAGTACTGTGACCAACGTTCCATGTCAAATGCTTCACCGTCAACTGACGCTTCAAACATTTCTTTCATGACCTTGAGTTCAACATCACCTGGCTTCTTGGGCAAAAAGTCTTTAAGATTGAAACTACCAAACTGCTTGATAGCCGCTTGTTCTGCTTCGTCTAGAGCACGTTCACGACGAGCCCAGTTACTAGTAGAGTAGTCAGCATAACCACCTTTGCTGGTTTTTGTGATACGGAAATCTGTACCACGCACAAAGTCTGTTGGCATTTCTTCCATGTCCGGATCCAACAATGCAGCCTTAACAATGTTAAAGATCTGACTACCAATAATGAATCGGCGAATTGGATTCTCTGGAGATTTTCCATCTTCTTTGTATTGACTATCAACAACAAAGCCTTGGAACAAATAAGATTTCTTCTTCCAGTACTTACGACCCATATCTTCCAAACTCTTATCCTTAAACCAAGGGCGAACCTCAGTAAGAATTGGACAAGTTTCTCCCCACATTTCCATACAAGGAACTTGTACAGTAACTGGTTTTGAATTTGTTTCACCTTTTACACCGGCGAATGGCAATTTGATCATTGCACGTTCAATCCAGAAAAAAGTGTTATTTGGATCTGCGTCAGGAAGGAAACGTACTGTTGCACTAGTACCTTCTGCGATATTCCAATGGGGGTAAATTGCGTTGTCTCCGCCGGTTGCGCCACCGCCGTTATTTTGAGATGCTTGTTGAAGTTTTGCGCGAATTTCTGCTAAAGTTGCCATAATGTTTTTCCTTAATAAATGTTATATTATGCCTCTTTCTTTAAGCCAACTGACTAAAAGAAAAATGTGTGCATACGGTTAAGTATACACACATCTATTTATACATGCAACCTAAAAGGTGCTTGAAATATGGTTTATTTTGCCATTCCTGCAAGTTTTAACAT
>Ga0049080_10000277_pt1 | contig 16939 bp, 32 predicted proteins | sample GreLakmeER15MSRF_FD_66716 | JGI IMG/M metagenome (GOLD analysis project Ga0049080, IMG submission 66716) | Freshwater lentic microbial communities from great Laurentian Lakes, MI, USA - Great Lakes metaG ER15MSRF | ecosystem: Environmental > Aquatic > Freshwater > Lake | place: Great Lakes... | reverse complement strand
CGCACATAGTCGCCACTGACAATATCGTCAGAGCCAATCAGGTCATTGCCGTGCGCATCGATTGCCCCTGGCTTGGTGGTGCTTTTGACATTGCAAAAGAAGTGGCCAGCGTACTCGCGGCCAAGTGGCGATCCATCTGTCTTGGTTTCAGTGTCGCCATCACGCAACGGGTTGCGTATATTCTTTGGCACTTTGTCACCAAACTTGGCGACCAGTGCCTCTTTGGCTGCTGCCTTTAAAGCTGTCAGGGTTTCTTTGTCGGTCTTAGGAATCAGGATTTGAGTGGAGAACTCATCCTTGCCATTCATTTCGTTTTTGCGGGATTGCAGTGCGCTGAAGTAGGAGGTGCGTACCTCGCCGGTTGTGACTCTTGTAGACATTTGATCGTTTCCTTTTGGTTGATCGTTTTCAGGTTTTCAGCTTGACCAAAGCGGCCAAGCAATTGCACTTTAGCACAAATAATTCTTGCAAGTGTTTTTTCTTTGGTTCACAATCAAGGCTCCATAAACCGTTAAAACCGAGGAAACCGATGAAACTGTATCCACACCAAGAAGAGGCCAAGAAATTCCTGCTGTACAGACGGCGCTGCATTCTTGCCGACCAGCCGAGGGTGGGCAAGACCCTGCCAGCGGCTGCGGCGGCACTTGAACACCTGCCGGCCATCATTGTCTGCCCAGCCATTGCCAAGACTGTCTGGGAGGCGGCATTCAACAAGCTAGACCCGTCCATCCCCGTCAAAGTTATCACCGGTAAGAAGCAAGCTGGAGAGCTAATCGTCTCTGGCGTGACTATCGTTAACTACGACATCTTGAGCAGTGTTACAGATTTTGCGGGAATTAAAACAGTGGTGTTTGATGAGTGCCACAGGCTTAAAAACAACAAGGCCATCCGCACCAAGGCGGCCATGCTGATGATGAAAAAGATTGATCGGGTCTATGCCCTAAGTGGCACGCCCATCCCCAACCGGCCCATTGAACTCTGGCCAATCCTGCACGGGCTGGGCATCTACAGGGGTAGCTGGTTTGACTTTGCCGCACGCTACGCCAAGATGTGGACAGCCCCGTGGGGCATGGATGTGTCTGGTGCATCCAACATCCCTGAACTCAAAGCCTTGATGCGTCCCCATGTCCTGCGCAGGAAGAAGGAGGACATCTTCATTGACTACAAGCAGCCGCAGGTGTCGCTAGTGACCTTTGACCTGCCCGTAGACAAGCGTGAGCAATCATTTGATGCCGATGCCTTGGTCGCCAATCCAAACGCCCTGATGGCCTTTGAAGGCTTGGCCGAGATTATGAAAGAGGCTGGCATGCGCAAGGTGCAATATGCAGCCGACTTTATTGATGACCTGCTGCAAGCCGGTGAGCCGGTGGTGGTGTTCGCGCACCACAAGGATGTAGTCCAAGCCCTTGAGAGTGAACTCAAGCTGCACAAGCCCGTGGTGGTGGTGGGCGACACACCGAGTGCCAAGCGGGTTGAAAACATTGCGGCATTTCAGGCTGGCAAGACCAAGTGCATCATTGGCAACATTGCTGCCATGAGTGAGGGCGTAGACCTAAGTGCCGCCGACACCATCGTCTTTGTCGAATGCACCTGGTCAACCTCTGCACTGGAGCAGGCATCCAGCAGGGTGGAGAACATCAACAAGTCAGGGGTCAAGCCGGTCATCTACCTGCTGACCATCAGGGCATCACTTGATCACAATGTGCTGGCCAAGGTCTTGAAAAAGCAGAACATCGTGAATCAGATCATCTAGGTGTAAACACCTATCAAATAATTGTTGCGTTACCGGAAACAGTGATACAGTAGAGGCATCAACAACACAACGGAGCAACAGCATGAAAGAAAAAAAAGAAATTGAATACGAGGACTGGTTTCAGGGTGGCATTCGCCCAGAGTCAAGGGTTAAGTTTTCTGAAAGCACCACCTACCTTGTGCTTCTTATCTCTTGTGTAATCGTTAACTTCACTGTCTTGGTGATGTCCTTGATGGGCTGACCATGACCACCACCCCAACACAACGAGTCCAAGCACTGCGCCAGCGCCGAAAGGATGCTGGCCTGGTGCGGGTCGAGTACTACCTCACCAAGCCGCAGGCCGAGAAGGTCAAGGCACTCATCACCAAGTTAACCAAGGAACAACATGCAGCACACCATCCGTAAACACGCCCGTCTATCAGCATCACGCATGGACAGGGTTATGTCCTGCCCAGGCTCTTACCGGCTTGAAGAAAAGATGCCCTACGAGCCAGCCGGTGAGGCTGCCGCCATCGGCACGGCTATCCATGAGCTATCCGAAAAAATCCTAAGAGGCGAAGCAGTCAATCCCAAGGATCACCCAGACGATCACTTCAACATGGCCAATGAGTATGCCGTCTTCATCAATACGCTGGTCGAGAATCCCCGTAAGCGCATGATTGAAGTCAATGTGGACGCCGGCCTCAAGACCCTGCACCAAGCCCTTGGCGGCACTGCTGATGCCGTGCTGGTAGACGGCGACCACCTCCATGTGGTCGATCTCAAAACCGGCAGGGTGCTGGTTGATGCCGAGGACAACAAGCAACTGCTGACCTATGCCCTGGGCGTCATGCGCATACTCAATGCGCCTGCATCCATTCGATGCACCATGCACATCTTCCAGCCCCGCGCCGGCCACAGCCAGTGGACAGTCTCCGGCACTGACCTCATCACGCATGGCCACGAACTGCTGGCCGCTGCCAATCTCGCGCTGACCGATGACGCACCGACCAACCCGACCACCAACAATTGCCGATACTGCAAGGCCAAGCCCATCTGCCCAAGCATGCGGCAGAAGGTGCAGGACAACGCACGCAAGGACTTTGCGCTGGAAGTGCAAACAGTCACCCCAGACATGATTGAACTGGCCCAGCTTGCAGCCTCATGGTCGGATGCAGTGCTGGAGTCAGCCAAACGCCAGATCACCGAGGGATCAATCATCCAAGGCTGGACACTGCGCCCAGGGCGCAAGACCAAGTTCTGGAAGAGTGATGCCTTGGCCTACGAGGCTTTGAAGTCTTACCCGCAGGCATTTGATCTCAAGTCGCCATCAGCCATTGCCAAGCTGGACATCACCATCAGCGAAGACCTGATTGGTGAGAAGCACGCTGCTGCCAGTTTGGTTAAAGAAAAACCACAAAAGGAGAATCATGAATGAGCTGGCTTTATTCGCAGGCGCTGGTGGAGGAATACTCGGGGGACATCTCCTTGGATGGCGAACAGTTTGCGCCGTCGAGTGGGAACCCTACCCAGCAAGCGTACTTGTCGCTAGACAAAATGAAGGTTTTCTTCCGCCTTTCCCGATTTGGGATGACATATGCACCTTTGACGTAAAGCCGTGGCGAGGAATTGCTCAAGTCATATCGGGCGGTTTTCCTTGCCAAGACGTCAGTGCCGCTGGTACAGGTGACGGACTTGACGGAGAAAGATTACGAATGTGGACAGAAATGGCACGCGTCATTTGTGAAGTACGACCCCAGCATGTCTTCGTGGAAAACTCACCAATGCTCACTTCTAGGGGACTTGGACGAGTTCTTGGAGACTTGGCCGCAATGGGGTTTGATGCAAGATGGGGAGTGCTGGGAGCTAACTTTGCCGGATTTGACCATAGGCGACAACGAATCTGGATTGTTGCCAACTGTGCTGGCAACCGATTGGAAGGGAGGAACAACAGCCGCTCGCCTGGACAATGGAAAACTAAGATTAGATCAATGGCGGGACTATGTAAAGCTAAAACACGGGTTGACTTACCCTCACCCGATGCATTCGGAAATGCGAATGGGGTGGCCGCTAGGGTGGACAGACTTAAAGCCATTGGAAATGGACAAGTCCCACTCTGTGCTGCAACAGCATGGCGAGTCTTGAGTGACCACCATCCCAAGGACTAGAATCAACCTCCCAAATAAAAAACCCCCGACAGCGTGAACTGTCAGGGGTAACTAGTCGATGCTAGAAGGAGAACAACTTGTCGTCAACCGCGAGATCAACAACATGAGTATTTTACCAAAAATGGCTGATGAATTCACACACTCACAAGCCATTGCTGTCAAGCTGATTGAGCAGCATCCACAGGCAGTGTTCTGCACCTTTGCCACCACAGCCGATGGCAAGAAAATCCCCTACAAGAAGTCCGGCCAAGGTGTAGCCCGTGACACTCCCCCTGACCAGCTTTACAGCGCATCAGAGGTGCTTACTATGGACGCCGCGCCAGCCGGCAGCTATCTGGGCATCGTGATGCAGACCCCAGCCATGAGCCAAGGCGCTTACCTTGTCTGCCTCGATGTGGACATGAAGCACTCCACCAGTGCCACCAACATAGCCATCAAGCGTATGGCCGAGTGGGTCAAGCAGCAGGATCAACTCACGGAGGTAAGCGTCTCCGGACGGGGTCGGCATGTCTTCCTGTTCGTGGCTGATGAAGACCTCGACAAGATCAAGCCAAAGTACAAGCTGGGCGGCGGCCAAGAGATCGAAGTCTTTGGCCTGCCTACATCACCAGGCAAGTCAGTCCTGCTGTCCGGCTCTAAGTTGACCGGCAAGCTGTCCAACGAAAGCCACGACAACCTCTTATCTCTGCTGACCATGTGGGGGGTCATTGAGCAGGACAACTCTAACCAGCCAATCGAAGTGCCACGGCCAAAGCCTGAGTACCAGCCAGTGCTGTCGTCTGGGTCTGATGACTACAGCAAGGCAGCCCAAGCTCTGCAATTTATCAACCCTGACACTGACTACGACACTTGGATTGAAGTTGGCCAAGCGCTGCACACGGCATTCGGCAGCCAAGGCCATGAACTGTGGGCCGGCTGGTCAAGCCAAGGCAGCAAGTACAAGTCCGAGCAGGACATTGATACCCATTGGAAAAGTTTCCACCAAGGTAAGGGTGTCTCCATCGGCACGCTGTTTCATCACGCAAAACTTGGCGGGTACAGCGCACCATCTAAGGCCGCTGACCGCAAGTCGGCAGTGGAAGATTTCTCTACTTATATCCAATCCGCGCAGGCTGCTGTTGATCAGCCAAGCCAGCCAGCATCAGACCAGCCCCTACCCTACTGGAAAGAACTCTTTCTCGACCTGACCAAGCTATATCCTGTTGAGTATCTCATTGACGGATTCTTAGCCCATAGTTTCTCAGTCACCGCCGGCCAGCCTGGTGTGGGCAAGACCACGGCATTAATCTCCATCTGCCTTATCGCTGCTGGATTCACCTTATCAGACTCCCCACTTAAAACTGAATCCCGTAGAAAGATTCTTTATGTCACTGAAGACGCCAACCAAGTCCGGCAATCCCTTTATGCCTACATAAAGTATTGGAATCTAGATTCACAAGAAGTCGCCCATTGGTTTATCGTCATTGAATCAAAGCGATCAAAAGTCCCAGAGATATTATTATTAGCAGAGAATGTAATCAGACATACAACCAATGAACGGCCATTTCTGATAATAGATACTTCTAATGCAACATTAGAAATAGAGAATGAGAATGATAACTCTGAGGTCGGCAGTTTCATGGCCGCCATTAAGCAGACTATCTACACTCAACTCTCCACCCCAATAAAAATAATCACCCACACAGCCAAGACGGCACAGACTAACGATGACAGTGCCTTGGCCCGTGGAGCCAGTGCCTTCACAGGTGATGCAACCCTCACCGCCATCCTGTTCATGGACGATGAAAAGAACAGGTTCATGCGATTAATAAAAACCCGATACGAGCCAATCCACAGAGAGATCAGCTTTCAGACCCACATCCACAACGAGGTAGTCCTCACCCGTCATGGCAACATGCAGGATGTCCAGTGCATCACGGTCATCCCATACCCGACAAGCGAATCCTCCCGCAAGCAAGAAGCAGCCGCCCGAATTGAGGACAGCAAATCCTTAAGAATCATGGACAAGTGCGACACGGCGGCAGCTTTCGTCCAGTCCATCATCAATGAACATCCCGAAGGCGTCATCATTCGCCGTGGCTCCAACGCCCCGAAAGACTGCCGCACTCACCCAAATGCCTACAAATTGGATTGGGCAGAAGTCTATGCAGCCGTGCCAGGTGCATCAAAAGGCGATGTTAAACGGGCCATTGGCGAGTCAGTACTCCGCAGATTTGCGCCAAATGCAGAGAACAATGCGTGGAACATTTTGTCCCAAGTTGGTCGCCATGATGAGTGAAATCAATGCTCCAAGGCAAGTCGAGGAGTCGGAGATACCTCGAAGATACCTCGAAGATACGTATCCCCGACAAAGTGATGCGCTGTTGGATAACCCTGTGGAGTTATCCACAGGTTATCCACAGCCTAATCACCGATTTTTGAGGAGCTTGACAAGTCGAGGATACCGAGGATTTTTCCTTTGGGGGGTATCTTCGACTTGGTATCCTCGACTAAGGAGCTTGACAGTGAAAAGTTATCCACAGGCAGATGAATGGAAAGATGATGACCGCGTTTGGTGCAAAAAGTGCGGAAATGCGGAGTCGAGGATACAGCGCTGGAACTTCATGGCAGAGGACTTTGAGAAGATGCGAAGGCTCAACGAAAAGCCTGCGCAGTGGATGTTTCACGGAGCCGAGACAAAGAACGGCTGGGTCAGGATTTTGTTTAATCAAGACTTTTGCACAAAGACCGACCTGCACTGCATTTTGGATGTGCCGCACCGCTGCCACATGTTCGTGGATCAGGATGCCGCAAAGCCTGCGGAGTCCGTAGAATCCACATCATGGTGGGAATTGACCTAAAGCGCAAACGACAGAGCATTGAACACAAGGAACAGGTGCGGCTGGTGCAGCGGGTCAGGGCTTTTTATCCCGATGTGCTGATAGCCGCAATACCTAATGGGGGCGATAGAACGGCCTCAGAGCGCGTTAGGTTGCATGGTGAGGGGGTACTGGCTGGGATGCCTGATCTGTGCGTCCTGAAGCGATGCAAGGGCTTTGGCGGGTTGTTTGTGGAGATGAAGACAAAGGTCGGGGTTGTCAGCAAGGAGCAGGGTTGCATTGCAAAGCAACTAAACAGCGAGGGCTACCTGTGCGTTATCGCCAGATCAGCCGATGAAGGTTTCAAAATCATTGAAGGGTATCTCGATGGGACTTAACACATTGGCCGAAGTCGCAGACCAAAACGCTGCAAACATTGCGGCTGCGCAAAGCAAGAAAGCAGAAGTCAGCTTGGCCAACAAGGCCATCCATAAATTTGGTGGTGAAGACGCCGCACTTGAATTCATTGCATCCGGCGGCACGACTTCCGCACTGTGCAGGACATTGGGGGTCGGTGCGGCTACCTTTGACAGATGGCTTGACAAGGGCGGCGAGACGCGCCGGAAGGCTTACGCGCAGGCGCGTGCGCGTGGTGGGCAAAGTTTAGCAGAACAAACCCTCGACATTGCAGACGCCGCTACACCGCAAGAGGCACAGGTGGCCAAGCTGCGGGTAGACACTCGGCGCTGGCTAGCCGGCAAGCTGAACGATGAGTACAGTGACAAGCAGCAGCCCTTGGTCAACATCGACCTGGGCAGCATGGCGCTGGACGCATTGCGTCACCGAGTTGTCACGCCCGTAAACGGGATTGACAAATCTGACATTGACGAGGGTTAACCCTTGGGTTTTGGCGGTCTGACCCCCCCCGTCCCGCGGCTTGGCGGGGGCGACTGATGCGGCACTAATCACCTACCAACCCTCAATCCCTAAAAAAAATTTTTTTTAAAAACCGCTTGACAACCTGCCAACCTGATACATAATTGCCTTGTCAGTCAATAAATTAACAGGGAGTGCAACTAATGACAGTCTACGGGTATGTAAGAGTCTCCACTACGGAGCAGGTGGACAACACCAGTATGCAGGAGCAGAAGAGGCAGATCAGCGGTAACGCGATGAGCCACAACCTGGTGATCGAGCAGTTTGTGGAGGATGGCGGCGTCTCTGGCGCTGACCCTTTCTTTGCACGGCTGGAGGCCAACGGGGTTACGCTCAAGCAGGGCGACACTGTGATTGTGGCCAAGCTGGATCGGTTCAGCCGTGATTTGCTGGATGCCTTGCAATCGATCAAAAAGTGCAAAGAACTTGGCGTCAAGCTGATCATCAATGGCCACGGGGATGTCACGGATTCATCCAACATCTACGCCCAGCTCATGCTGGAGATACTTTGCAGCTTTGCTGGCCATGAGAGGCGGGTCTTGAAGGAAAGGCAGAAGCAGGGGCAGGCGGCGAAAAGGAAGGCCGGAGGGCATTTGGGTGGGTCGGCCAAGTTTGGGTATGTCATCCAAGGCGCTGGCCAGGCTGCCACCCTAGTGCCGATTCCCCATGAGCAGGCGGCGCTGGCGTATGCCAAGGAGATGAGGGCAACAGGGATTTCGTTTAGGGGGATAGCGAATATTTTAAAAACCAGCCACGGGGTAGTTGTTTCTCACGAAGCAATCCGCAGGGCATTACAAGGAGAAGCAGTATGAAGTTGATGCATGAACACATTACAGACCTTTGCCGCCAGCCATTGGAGTGCTGGTACGAGTGGGAGCCGAGTGAGCCGGAGATATTAGAGGCGGGGGTAGTTATTGAGCCGGCTGTACCGGAACTGGTGTATTTAGTTGAGGTATGGGTAAATGGCGCGGATATATTTGAGTTACTTAGTGATGATTTAAAAGATGTTATTGAGATTGCAATTAGAGAAGATAGATATAAATGAGTCAATTAGGTCATGGCGGCAAAAGAAAAGGCGCTGGCAGACCGAGAATTAATATATCTATATCTAGAGTATTAAAGTTATTCTTTGAGGGAGTAACTAAGAAAGAGATAGCCAGAAGATTTGAAGTTAGTGATATGACTATTATTAGATTAATTAAAAGGGAGAAACAATGATGTGGAAATATTTGTGGACTGAATTAAGGTTGATGCTGAAGACTGTGACGCCGATACAGGCGGTGACGCATGAGCTACTTCACGCAGAACACGCGCTCTTGCAAGCTGAGAGTGGGGTTGAGTACGCGACAGCACTGGTGGCGTACAACAAGAATCGCGTCAAGCGCTTGAGGGCTTATTTGGATAAGACTGAAGAAGTGAAGGATGCAGCATGAACAGGGTATGCGATGCAGGGGGGATTTGCCCTCACAAGCCACAATGTGACCACTTCTGCCACTTCACCAATGCAGGGAACGAACCGGAGACTCGCAAGGTCAAGCCGTATCCAACAGTGCCTGATGACATTGAGCCAGTGCCGGAAACCTGGCAGATGGTTGGCAGTGTTGTAGTTGGCTTTGTTTTGGTGGCACTGATGGTGGTCTTTTTGCTGCTGTTCTTTACGGGGCTTTGGGTTTGGAGCTTGCTGATATGAATACGAACAAATTCCCCGAGGACATCGGGCCGTACACGACAGGGGTGTGGAGATGCAGAGAAAACCACAAAGGTGAGTTCTTCATTAGTAGTCAATCGTTCGGGTTTGCACCGATAGCAAAGGTCAAGGGCGACAAGCGTTCGACACTGAAAGATGCTAAGGCGAACGCGATGTTAATTTCCGCCGCGCCTGAGCTACTGACCGCACTGTACGCAATGATGAACAGTTGTTTTGACCCCGCCTTGACCGAGGGCGAGGCGTATGAAGCGTTTGACTTGGCGCGTAATGCAATTGCCAAAGCGGAGGGCTTCAAATGAAAATAAGCAACAGCACAGGAAAGAACAAAGACTTCTACGACTTGGGCAAGAAGAAGTTTGACCAGATACGGGTGCTGCCTGAGCATCAAGCCGTTCCTCAGATTCCTCAAAAGCATTCCTCAAAACGCATGACGGTATTTGAACTGATTGAGGCCAACGGCTTGACCCTGCACGGTGACATCGAGCACTTTGCCGCCCTTGTCCGTGCTGATGAGCGTGAGCTTGCCACCCGTGAAAACGCTTATGTGCTTGCCGAGCGTGAGGCGATTCTGGAGTTGGTGGATAGCTACGCAAAGAACAACACGGACTTGGCAGATGCCATCCGAGCAAGGGGGAACACATGAACAACGAACTGCAACGGGTATGGGAGGCGCTGCGCGAAATCTACGGCAGCGACCTGACCGCCGCTACGCTTGTGGTGCTGGTCAAAGACGGCGACACGGCTGTAAAGTTTGGGTCGTTCCACTTTCCACAGGAGACAGAAAATGAAAGCACATGATGCAGCGAGAGCCGCAATGATTCAGCGCGGCGTTGACCGTACTACACCGCCATTCAAGCCCGACTACAACACCGAGGCAGTGCTGGTTGAGGAAATGCAACGCATGGCAAAGCGCATTGAAGACCTTGAGATGCTGCTGATGATTCGCACCGAGCAGATCGTTGGCCTGCAAGATGAAATCAGAAACCTGACGGGGGAAGAGTGATGCTGAAGAAAGTTCTCAAAGAAATCAAAGACGCGCCAGGCAACCCACATTACTGGGTCTGCACAAAATGCAACTGGCCTTTCATGTCGTTACAAGAGGCTAACCGGCATTCTCCGGATTGCCGTGTAAACGATGAAATTGAACATAAAAATGAGGTAGGCCCAGAATGAACAAGAAGCTGCATTTTGACATTGAGTTTTTCCCGCGCAAGTGGCCCTGCTTTGCCGTGGGGTTCATAGCCAGTGGCAACGAGTTTGTGTTGCACCTGTGGCTGGTTTGTTTCCGTGTTCGGTGGGGGAACACATGAAAGAAGAATGGCTATTCCCCGAGGCTGTAGTTCCGGTAGACGCTGAAACAACTGCGGCGCTTGTGGCGGAGATACACAGGCTGATTGATGTTGTTGGCGGCATGGCCTTAAAAGAACCTGCGCTGCAAGACATTGAGCAGTACCGCTTGCAGATGGCTGGCATTTGCACTGCCGCGATTGGCTACTGGAAAGAGAGCGACAGCATCCACCCAGACTACGACACCTTGGCCTTGCGAGATGTTGCGAAGCTGTACGCAAAATATGACGAGCTTTATAAGGCGCAAGATGTGTCACACGGCATGATAGCTGGCGCATTGTTTGACTTCATGGCGTGGCTTACATCGCGCCCTAAGCGAATCATGTTGTCATCTGCTGATGACGCATCGCCAGCAGTGGATGCAATCGAAGATTTTGCAAAAATGCGCGGCCTGTCGCTTGATGATGCGCAAGTACAAAATTGGCAAGAAGCCTTGGCACAGCCAGTCAAGCCGCTGACGGATGAGCAGATTGCAGAAATTGTGATTGAGATGAACGGCAACGAACCGACTGCGCCATTCTGGCGTGATCTTGCCCGAGCCATCGAAGCCAAACTCAAGGAGAAGAACACATGAAAGAAGCACTGAAGCTGGCGCTTGAGGCGCTGGATGATATGCATATTGTTGACTTTCCTTTAGAGGATTTACGCAACTGGAATAAAGCCATCACCGCCATCAAAGAAGCCTTAGCACAGCCAGACGAGCGCAACTTCTGCCAACGATGCGGCAAGCGCACTGCTGACCTGACCACAATTCACACATGCACGCCGCCACAGGAAGCACTTTATGGCATGAACCAAGACGATTGGAAGGACGTAGTTGCCGCAATATCCAAGGTGCGTGATGGCAGGGGGATATACCTAGCATGCCGCCCTACTGATGTTTTTAAAGATTGGTTCCTCGCGCTTGGTACGGCTAAAGTAAAGGAGAAGAACACATGAGACTCATTGGCTTAAATTGGAATAACAACAAGGGTGAGGGCAGTGTCTCTTACTCTAAGACATTTAACGAGGCGCACATTGTTGTGCAGTTAGACATGCTTCAAGATTGCATCGTTGACTTGCAAGACAAGTACCACGCATTGCTTGCCTTGCCTGCTGAGGAGCAGAACGCATGAGACTTAGCATGAAAATCTTTGGTGTGCGGTACACGCTGAAAGTATTTACCCCACCCGGGAGACGCCTCAAATGGCTACCCGCAATCATGTGGGCAAAAACTGGCCCTGCAACAACCTCAATGGAGAAGAACACATGACTGAAGAAGACGATGACACACAGGTCTACAAGAAGCCGTGGGTAAACCTGAGTGATTCACAACTAGAAAACATCTACTACGAGGTGGTAGCGGAACACCGAGGTGCGCCTATGCCTTGGGGACAAGTAGTGTTTGCAAAGGCGGTGCAAGCCATGTTGAAGGAGTTGAACACAACATGATTAAAAACAACGTCTTTGCTGAGTGGGTTGACCGATACCGAGATGACCCCGTGCTGTTTGTCAAGGAGGTGCTGGGGGTTGACCCCGACCCGTGGCAAGAGAAATTCTTGGGGGCGATTGCGCGGGGGGATCGAAAGATCAGCGTGCGAAGCGGCCACGGGGTGGGTAAATCTACGGCCAGTAGCTGGGCCATGCTGTGGTACTTTATGACCCGCAGCCCTGTCAAGGTGGTGGTGACTGCGCCGACCAGCAGCCAGCTTTATGACGCCATGTTTGCGGAGTTGAAGAGGTGGATCAATGCGATGCCCGTGCCATTGCAGGGGCTGCTGACTGTCAAGCAGGAGAGGATTGAATTTAACGCTGCGCCCACGGAGATGTTTATATCGGCTAGGACAAGTAGGGCCGAGCAGCCCGAGGCTTTGCAGGGAATTCACTCTGAGTATGTGATGCTGGTGGCCGATGAGGCGTCAGGCGTGCCGGAGCAGGTGTTTGAGGCGGCGGCTGGTTCGATGTCGGGGCATAACGCTGTGACTTTGCTGCTGGGCAATCCGGTGCGCAGCAGTGGGTTTTTCTACGACACGCACACGCGCTTGGCCGGCGAGTGGACTACCTTTCAGGTGGCGTGCAGTGATTCACCACGGGTATCGCAGGAATACATTGATGAGATGGCAATGCGGTACGGGGAGGACAGCAATGTCTACCGGATCAGGGTGATCGGGGAATTTCCCAAAGGGGATGACGATACAGTGATCCCGATGGACTTGCTGGAGAGTGCGCTGCACAGGGATGTGGCGGCCAGTAAATCAGCGCCGATGGTCTGGGGGTTGGATGTGGCGCGGTTTGGGAGTGACCGAAGTGCCTTATGCAAGCGGCAGGGCAATGTGGTGACGGAGAGCATCCGCACTTGGAAGAATCTGGACTTGATGCAATTGACGGGGGCGGTGGTGGCCGAGTTCAAGGCACTGGCGCCAAGTGAGCAGCCAAGGGAAATACTGGTGGACAGCATTGGCCTGGGGGCTGGGGTGGTGGATAGATTGAGGGAATTAGGGCTGCCGGCGCGGGGGATTAATGTGTCGGAAAGCCCATCGATGGGTAGCACTTACAGGAACTTGAAGGCTGAGCTTTGGTACAAGGCCAAGGCGTGGCTGGAGGCGCGGGACTGCAAACTGGCCAAGGATGAGGTGCTGATCAGTGAGTTGGCGACTGTGCGCTACACCTTTACAAGTAATGGCAAAATTGCCATTGAGGGCAAGGATGAGATTAAAAGGCGGGGGCTGCCGTCACCGGACAAGGCTGATGCCTTTGTCTTGACCTTTGCCAGCGATGCTGTAGCAGGGATGTTTGGGTCAGCGGCCAGCAGTAAATGGAGCCAACCCTTACGCCGCAACCTGTCCAGAACTGCATAATTGGGTATCCACAACCAACGGGGAAAATCCTATGATGACCAAAGGGCAGAAAAAAGTCGGTAAGGTGATGGGCGAGTACAAAGCCGGCAAGCTAACCAGCAGCGGCAAGACTGTTAAGAGTCCCCAGCAGGCGATGGCCATTGCGCTGTCCACTGCCAAGCTGCCCATGCGCGGCAGCAGGACTGCCAAGAACATGAAAACCAAGGGGATGCGCTGATGGCTACGATTAAAGAAACCATGAGCCAGTTGATGGGTGATGAGGAGGCTGGGGAGAACTGCCCAACGGCCACACAAGACATCACCATCAACCTGCGCAACAGGGCCAAGGCGATTAACAGCGCCAACTATGGCCCTGAGAATCCCGACCTGCCGAATACTGCCTTTTGGAAGAAAAAAGCTGACGAGTGGGAGGTGAGCATTGAGGATGCCAAGATGAGCCGGTGCGGTAACTGCGCGGCGTTTAATCAAGAGGAGTCAATGCTCGACTGCATTGAGAAGGGCATCGGGGGCGAGGGTGATGCCGAGGAAGTTATTGACAAGGCTGATCTGGGCTACTGCGAAATCTTTGACTTCAAGTGCGCGGCCAGCCGGACATGCGATGCCTGGGTGACGGAGAGTGATGAGGACGAGGATTACGAGGCTGGTGAGAACAGTGCGATGGAGGGTGAGGACATGGATGACAAGCCCATGCTGGTGATTAAGATTGGCACGAAGAAATGAAAGCTGCCAAGCCCAAGTCAACAGTGAACGCTGCTGGCAACTACACCAAGCCGACCATGCGCAAGGCTCTGTTTGAGTCAATCAAAGGTCGGGCGGTGCAGGGTACAGCGGCTGGTGAGTGGTCAGCGAGAAAAGCGCAGCTTTTGGCGAAGAGCTACAAAGAAAAGGGCGGGGGTTACAAATGAAAGCCCCACAGCAATCCCTAAAAAATTGGGGCGACCAAAACTGGAGAACTAAAAGTGGTAAAAAATCTTCTGTCACTGGCGAGCGATATTTACCAGAAGCTGCAATTAAAAGTCTCAGCCCTGCTGAGTACGCTGCAACGACACGCGCAAAGCGTGCTGGAAAAGCTGCGGGGAAACAATTCGTAAAGCAGCCAAAGTCAGTGGCTAAAAAAGTGGCGGGGTACAGATGAAGACACCGGCTTGGCAGCGCAAGGAGGGTAAAAACCCTAGTGGGGGCTTGAACGCTGCTGGCCGAGCCAGCCTAAAGGCTGCCGGCCAAGACATCAAGCCACCCGTCAAGGCCGGCGACAACCCGAGACGGGCAAGTTTCTTGGCACGAATGGCTGGCAATGCTGGCCCAGAGTACAAAGACGGCAAGCCGACCAGGCTGCTGCTGAGTCTGAAAGCATGGGGCGCAAGCTCTAAGGCCGATGCCAAATCCAAGGCAGCCAACATTTCAGCAAGGAATAAGGCTAAGAAATGATCTGTCCGATTGTCATTGCAACAGTCAAAGGGCATGGTTTGGCGGTGCTGCTGGAGTCGATCAAGCAATACGCGCCCGAGTGTCCGGTCTACCTACGGGGGCCAGAGTCGGTGCTTGAGAACTTTGAGGCTGACCACAAAATCTACGGCCAGCCAAGGAACTTTGGCGATGACTACAACGAGGTGATTGAGGCGGCGCTGAAGGATTGGTCATCATGCATCGTGGCCAATGATGACATTGTGCTGACGCCGACCAGCGTGAAGGTGCTGCTTGAGGATGTGGCGATCATCCAGAGCATGCACAGCGTCAAAGCTGGCTGGGTTGCGTCAAGAAGTGATGCAGCAAGGGCTGGTCAAAATGTGCGCATCTGCCAGCCTGGAGAACGCTTGAGTTTTTTCAAATTTCCGTCTGAGGCCCACATCAAAATGGTCGAGGAAATCAGCCCGATATTTGCGTGGATTTCGGGTGAGGCTTTTGAGACGGCAAAGTTTCCCCCTCTCAATTGGTACTCAGATGATGTGCATTGTAGGGATTTGATTGAAAAAGGCTACTCACATTTTGTGAGTTCAAGCTATGTCCACCACATCGGAAGCAACACAATTGGCTTTAACGGCAAGCAATTGCATGAAGATGCGATGCCGTGGCTGCTGGAAAACAGACCCCAATATGCAAAGGCATGGTTTTAATGAGTCACCAGCAGCAGCTTGATTTTGTACAAAGCGTTAAAGACGAATTCCCTAAGTACTTCAAAGGCACAAAGGTGTTGGAGGTGGGGTCTTTGAATATCAATGGCAGCGTGAGGCAGTTTTTTGAGCCTGAGCAGTACATCGGCTGCGATCTTGGTGAAGGTGCTGGGGTTGACATCGTGTGCCAAGGACATGAACTGCCATACCCAGACGGGTCATTTGATGTGGTGATTTCCTGCGAGTGCTTTGAGCACGATAAGCATTGGGCAAAGACATTCCAAAAGATGCTTGACTTGGCGCGAAAGGGTGGTCTGATAATTTTCTCCTGTGCCACAATAGGAAGACCGGAGCACGGCACGACCAGAACATCACCGGCTGACGCGCCATTCACAAACGATTACTACCGGAATTTAAGGGAAGAAGACTTTGAGCAATTCAAGTCTTCTTTTAACTCTTACAGATTTAGTCAGTGTCTGAGTCCAAGAGATTTATATTTTTGGGGATTGAAATGAACATGAACGAATTACCAATCAGCACTGACATTGCAGCCACTGAGCCAATGGACGATGCGGAACTTCAAGCCATCATCACTCAAGACCTGACCGATGCAGTGAGTTATGTGGACAGCGACCTGTCGCCGACCCGTGCGCGGGGAACTGAATACTACCGAGGCGACTTATTTGGTAACGAGGTCGATGGCAATAGTAAGGTGGTGGCGATGGAGGTGCGCGACACTGTGAGCGCCATGCTGCCCAGCCTGATGCGGGTATTTTTCAATTCTGAGAATGTGGTCGAGTTTGCGCCCCGTGGGCCTGAAGATGTTCAGATGGCGCAGCAGGCTACCGATTACGCCAACTATGTATTCCAGAACGACAACAACGGGTTTTTGACCACTTACGCCATTTTTAAAGATGCCTTGGTGCGCAAGTGCGGCATTGCAAAATTCTGGTGGGAAGATGAAGAAAAAGTGAGGATTGAAGAGTATTCCGGCCTTGATGACCAGACGCTAGAGATGCTGATGCAGGAGCCTGGTGCTGAAGTCAAGATTGTTGTCTCTTACCCAGACCCAAATATTGACGAAATGCAGATGACCACTATTGACCCGATGACGGGTCAGCCGGTGACGATGCCTGCGCCAATGATTCACGATGTGCAGATCAAGCGCATCACCAAGGATGGCCGGATCAGGATAATGGCCGTGCCGCCAGAGGAATTGCTGCTTGACCGGCGTGCCCGATCTTTTGACGATTCAAGCCTGATTGCCCACAGGCAGATGGCCACTGTGGCCGACCTGATTGC
>Ga0049080_10000275_pt1 | contig 17048 bp, 28 predicted proteins | sample GreLakmeER15MSRF_FD_66716 | JGI IMG/M metagenome (GOLD analysis project Ga0049080, IMG submission 66716) | Freshwater lentic microbial communities from great Laurentian Lakes, MI, USA - Great Lakes metaG ER15MSRF | ecosystem: Environmental > Aquatic > Freshwater > Lake | place: Great Lakes... | reverse complement strand
CCCACCATCCTGAACGGGAACCCAGATAACATCTCGGCCCGCTCCTCATCCGTTTTTGACGGGAAGAGGTATTTCAGTGCTTCAATGCTATCAACACCTAATTCTTGTAAGTTACGTACCACGATGGAATTGTTGAGGATATCTTGTGTTGAGTCTTCGTATACAGGGCCTAACCAACGCCACTGCACAGTTAAATCACCATCAGGAATAAGACCTAATACGCCGGGTGGTACTTGTTGTGTTTTGACGCAAGCCATCATTAGCTGTTTGACACGTTCATCAAAACCAGCCATAGCATCGGCATACATATCCAATTGTTCTTGTGGTGCATTTTCTTTTGGCTCTACTGGTTTCTCAAGACCAGCGGCAGCAGCTAGGGTCTCACGGAATAAACGCTCTTCCTGGTAGATAATTAACTCAAGACAACGAGAGATGCCATACGTATAGATTGCGTTTGCTTTTTTCTTGGATGTGGCAGACACACGTCCAAATAGTGACTTGTATTCTGTTGCGGTAACACCTGCTGAAATCGATAGTTCATCTACACCACCAAGGGCGGTGCGGATTTCTTCTCGGTACTGACGAGCAAATGAATTTTGATCTCCTGTAATTGCATCAGGAACAATATAACCAACTCGGTCATTTGGCTCCAGGTTTGCAATAATCCTTGGAACACGAATCTGTCCGTCTACACCACGACTGACGGGATCTGATTTAAACGTAGAGCGACTAAGAGCTGCTTGACTGGTGAAACCTGAGTTGGCCGCGATAGATGGGCGCTGTACAACAGAGTCACCGCCAGCCTCAATTAGATCTGTCTTGGGGCGAGAAGATAGAAGGGTTGGGCTACCAAAGAACTGAATGTTCTTACGCATGGTACGAACCAACTCATCGTGCGTGGCAATGTGATTGGCCAACCCGTCAAATTCACCTACACCTTCAGTTGAAAAGCCTTTGGGGTTGTTAAAGATTTCTACGCAAGGAATAAAGCCAAGCGTATTTTTAAACGTTTTAGTTTGCCCGGATGCCACAGAGTGAGGTTGATCAAACGAAAGCTCACCCTCTGAGTGAGTCTCCTCAATTGTCTTGCGCTTAATGGATAGCTTAATGAAACGCTTAGCTCCTTGGCTTCCAAGGGTTGCAGGCCCCATCAGATTGCTTTGATTCACATCTTGTGTGTAACCAAAGCCATTGCGTACACGATAGCTGTAGATGATGACAACTTCATCTAACTCTCCGTCAATGTTGTAGTAAGTGCGGTATTCGTGTTTGCGGAAATAATAGAGACGATAATTAGCTTGTGTTGGACGTATGTAGAACAGGCCTTGCCCGTCACACATGCAGTTATCCCAGATCGAATCTAAACGCGTATCAAGCTGATTGTATTTAACGACGCGATCAATAAAGTCTTTGCGTTGGTTGCCAAAGTTGTCTTGTGCTGGAAAAAATTCAACACCCTGGCGGATGCCAAACATTTTCATTTGAGATAGATGAGAAGCAACGATGCCAGTGTCTACACCAGCCCCTCCGTCTTTGTCGAGGTAGGAATCAACAATTTCTTTGAGGCGACCCTTAGCATCAACAGCCATTAACTATTCTCAACGCTACTTGTTGTTAGTTTAACAGGTTTTCAGGAAACAGTTTTATTCACGTAACCAGGGGGAAGACCTTGCCCTGCTTGACCTAACTGCGGTCCTATGAAAAACCCCGCGTTACCCATGGGCATCATCCCAGGGGCGCCCATTGCTTGTGGCAGGGTTTGGCGTAACCGTTGAATATTCTCCTGGATCTGGCGTCCTTTCTCTGTGTTCTCCATACCACGGCGGAAAAGCTCGTCAACTCCTTGTTGTTGTCCTTGCGGAAAAGGATCACGTGCCCATGTCCCGGCAAGTGCATTGCCATATGCACCCACATTTCCTGGAGCGCCTGGTACATTATTCTCGCCGCCGTAAAACATGTGACTAGTTCCTAGTGAGTTTATTTTACTCTTCCTCTACCTGGTAACCAGAGGCATCGTGTACTTTACTCAACACAATACCTGCACCCTTTAAGTCCCAGTTCAAGACATCGCCTTCTTGCCAACCCAGCTCATCAATTAATTCGTCTGGAAACTCAATGAACAAATCCCCTGAATCATCCTCTTGAATTTCTATGATGTAACCAGTCATTTTGTCAGAAGCTTTTCCATTAGCTTATCAAGCTTAATGTTGATTTGTCTAAAGTTATCATGCATTTCTTGAATTTCTCTTAAGAAGTCAACTTTAAGAACGTACTCCAAGGGGAGTCGGTTCAATTGATTTTCCAATGAATTTAACCGATTCTCTTGTGTTTGTAACAGGTCATTCAGGGTACGCACTCTTTCGTGTGCGCGGGCAAGAATTTTATTAGCAACCCAGCTACCACCTCCTATCGAAGAGATGAGAGCCGTTAGGCCAAGTGCAATATATTCTGGACCCACGACCTGAATGCTTTTTTAATATTTTACTATCTAAAAATCAATCTGCAGATTACCCTTGCGCATTAAACCTGTAATGAGCCAGACCAACGCATCAAGACAGTCATCGTGACTACTGACACCAAAATTAGTCAACTCTTCAAATAAAACCGTGAAGTTGCGATACCGATTAAATACTACTTTGCGATCCTCAAACATACCCATAATCCCTCTAAAGCGAGCCAGTTTATCGGCTCGGAATGCCTTAACGGGGTGCCAGATTAAATTGTACAAACCTTCGTTGTTTAGGCAAACACGCTTAAAGTCTGCTTCTAAAGATGCTTGATATGCAACCGCCTCAGACCATATATCGCATGTCGAATAAGTAGGGAAGTAAAGACCATTCTCCTCTTTACCAATGATGGACCAGTCATTGAGAAGTTCTTTTAGTTCGTCTAGCTTTTCTAAATTACCCATGACGCGAAGGCGTCTGTAATCAATAATATGAATCTGGTCGCCAATGCGTCCACCAAGAATCATTACCGTGTAATCATTTTTCTCTTTGACCCCAGCAGATAGATCAACCCCAATACCTAACGCATCAAACTCAGTTGCGATTTCAGCTTTGACCAGTAGTTCAGGCGAAAGAGAAAGCTCGTTCTGCCTGACGATCTGATTCATGTACTGGAAAGAAAAAGCAATAGGTGCCTGCCGTTTTTTTTCTTTTAGGTACTCAAGTGACCACATCTCGGGCCAATAGGATTCCTCTTCTCCTGTGATTGCATCGGTATTAATGGCAGACAGTACAATCTGCCTCCAGTTATTTTGTTCATTAAAAGTCGTTGCATGAATATCATCATGCCTAAATCTGGTGCCCAGGCAAATTGCACGGCCGCCTTCAAACATTGTGGGCGCAATAACGGCGTTCCAGTTATCTTGCATGGTACGCCGGATATCTGGGTTGGATATGTCAGCACTACTCTTGATAGGGTCATCGATACAAACCAAGTGACTACGCTTGGAAGTAACGGAACCTTTCAGGCCCGCAGCACATAAAGTAAATTGCTCGTCACCTGTGTTTTCAATACCTGCAAAGCGATAATCAATTGACCAGTACTCGTTACTGGTTACGTTTTTAAGGAGACGAACCGAAGGAAAGACATCTTGGTATCGCTTGCTTTCAATAATGCGTTTGATGGTTGCTGACTTGGAACGTGCAATATCAACCGTATAAGACAGATATAGGATCTGAAGAGGTTTTTTGGCAGTGGTATGAACGCCAATTGCCCATGCCGCAAGCAAACCCAAGACCGTAGATTTGGCTGAACCCCTGCTGGCAAGTAAATCTAGGTTGGGTCCAGCAATCTTGAGAAGGCAGTCACTGTCTTGGTTGGGAACAAGATGATGATGCCACTCAAGGTGATGCTTGGCTGGTTTCTTCTTTTCGTCAATGTACTCACAAAAGAAAGCAAAGTCGTCCCGTGCTCTTAGGAGTAGATCTTCATCATCACGTTTACGCACCTTGTGGTTCTGCGCAGCCGCTTGTGCGTTACGCCGATAAGCAAGGTGTGTATGTGCAGGCATTTTCAGTAATTAACCGTTACTGAATACTAACCTAATCTTCTTTCCTTTTACGTTTTGACTCTTGGTATTTACGCGCCTTATCTAATGCAGCTTTACGCTTTTCCTTGTCATTCATCTCTGAACCATCTTCTTTCTTAGCATCTTTCTTTTTTAGATACTCAAGAAACTGAGGCGGCATCTTCTTCTTACTCATTTCTGCATCTGTCCTGGTGAAATTCTATTAGCACGGCCAGGGCCAAAATCAATGCCTGAACGCATCTCTTGTCCGCGATCCATCGAGGATTGTTCCAAAGCACGACGACGCATTGCTTGGCTCTCCATTGCTTGCTGCTCTTGAGCGGCACCCATTTTATTCAAATCACCAGTGCCAGCACCCATGTCAGTTGCGTTTATTCACTTAACTGCATTTTAGCCCATATACTCATTGACGCCTCATGCAGTGGACCCTCAATAGGATCGTCTTTGAAAATAGTAAGCAACTCACGGATTGCTTGGTCAGCACCAGCCATCAGCAGTCCCTTGCGATCCTTGTTAGAAGTATATGATTCCACCTGACCAATTGTTGAACGTAACTCTTTTTGCATCGCAGCAATACGTGCCACCCCTGCGTCACGCTTGACGGCAAAATTTTCAATGTCTTCACGCAACTTACGAAGATCTTCTTGCATCTCCAGGATTTCATCTAGGAGTACTTTGCGATGATCTGGTTTTGGGTAACGGTTATTCAGCCAAGCTTCACATGAGGATATGGAGCCTGAGTAACCAGAAAATCTTGCATAAAGATAGGACTCAATTAATGAGTAACAATCTTTTGCAAAGGCATGAAATGATTCTTGGGTTGGTATGTCCTGATTGTCGACCCAGCGGTCAAACAACTCAATATCGATAAGCTCGTTGAGATTGTCCGTAGTCCCTTTCTTCGTCACGCTGCTTGAACTCCTGGCCTTGCTGGGCCGAAGTCCTCTGCTCGGTTGCTCCTTTTCCGATTGTTTCACGTTCTTGAGCACCAGACTCCTCCATTTTCTTTTTAGAGAATTCGTAAGCAACACCAGCAGCCTGGCGGTACTTATCTAAATCAAACCAGTCGTCAGCATCTACCTGACCCTGGGGTACACTACTGGTCATGATAACGCAGACAATGGAGGAGTGGGATCTTGTCGACCAGTTATTTTAGATTTTTTAACTTGTCGATCTTTCGATTCCTGAAGACGAGTAAGGAGTCCGGTAAAGCCATCTAGGCTAAAACCCTGGTCAATTCCTTTTTGTTCCTCTGGAATCACCATCTACTAGAAGTTGCTCATCATGCTACCAAGGCCGGTAGCAAAGATGTCGCGACGACCTTCAAGGGATTTTTGACGTTGTTGACGACCTTTAGATGCCTCAAGACGATTGAGGAGTTCTTCAAACTTATTAATATCGAAATAGTCGTCAGCAGGAGCAGTTCCGGTTCCCATGTTATTAGGAAAATGTTTCTTCAATAATTATAACAACCCAAGCTTATCCCCAGAAACCAGAGACGAGATTTGAGTACAGGCCACCAGCGGCACCGATTTTAGCTACTTGCTTACTGCCTTCATTCTTAAGGGACTGAGTTTCTTTGTCAATCTCACCTTGAAGATTAGTAAGACCAGCACTATACAAGTACTGCCTGGTATCACGTACGTTTTGTTGTTGTGCTTCCAGCTCTGCTGGAGTGCCTTCAAAACCTTCACCAAAGTCAGGGGTAGTGATCTTGGTACGATCAGCTAGATTACCGCCGTAAGAAGGAAGAAGTTTTGAATCAAACTTAATTGTTCGCTTGCCAGTCTTGTCTCCTTTCTCGTCGACAGCCTGCTTGCCAAACATTGTGTCATAGTAATTATCTAAGTAACTTTGATTGAACTTTTTCTGATATTCCTGACTCTTAGTTAGAGAACCTTTAAAGTCCTCCATTGATCCGTAGTAACCCTGCTGGAATCGCTCCTGACCCTTGCTTAACTCTTCTGCTGTAGCTGAGCGACCAAGAAGCTCTTCGTAAGCCGCAGAGATCCCCGTAGCCCTCTTACCGGGCAATGCTGCCGTGTACTGTTGAGTCAGCTCGGCAATGTCAGCTTCTGGAGGGGTGAGATCGTATTTGGCTGCATAATCACGTAATTGATTTGCGGCAGACTCATACCCAATTAAACCCTGCGCAAGTTGTTGTTGAGTTGTTGTTTTTATCCCTCCGTAAGCTGAGGCTCCGGAAGCCTTACGTGCTGCAGTTGCAGCATCGGCTTCGATTTTTTCTTGTGCAGCACGATCATCTAAAGTTTTTTCACGTGCTTGCTGGTACTCTAAATACTTTGAAAAAGTATTATCGGGTGGTGGTGGATTGTACGATACTTTTTTGCCGCCCATGATTTGTCTCCTTATGCTATGTAACTAGAAGAGATTGGTCCAAACATAGCATTTGTTTGAGCAAGTCTTGCAGCGGTTTCACGTTCGATAGCAAGTCTATTCTCAAATCGAGCCCGTTCTTTAGACTCAGGTGAGATGGCCGCCAGGCGTTCTCGCTTTGATTCTTCTGAGCCTAAACCCATCAATCTTTCAGCGTACGGACCAACCAAGAATTCCTTAGCTGCTTTCTCACGACCAAAAGAAATATCTGCACCAGTACCAGTTCCAAATATCTGGTTAAACAAAGAGCCCGCAAGTGCTCCCTTGTTTTGCTCACGCCCTTCCAGCATCGCTGCATTCTGTGCCTTAAGCTGGGCTTGTGCAATACTGGCAGCAGTTTTTTGCTGGCCAATGCCAGAGATAAGGCCTATGCCTGCACTAGCAAAACCAAGACCAGCGCTTAAAGGGTCCATACCACCTCCACTTTTTAAACTGCTCGCCCCAGAAAAATTACCATACCCACCAGAAAATGCTTTTGAAGGATCAAAAGTATTAAATGCAGATGGGAAACTGTAAGCCATTTAATTCTAACTAAAGTATTTTTGGGACTGATACGGAGCCGAAGCGAAAGACATTCGGGGATATGCTTGCAATGTTTGATTCATTGCTTCAGTTGCATTACGTGCACCAAGTACGGTAAGGGCCGCATTCTGTGCAAAACCTTCCGATATCTGCCTTGGGATCTCGCGGGCCATCAAGTATGGAAACGCCTGCTTCATCTGCTCTTTGTCGTAGGCTAGTTTAGCCTTCAACTCTTGTTCACGTTTTTCCGAACTAGCCATTCTCTCTGCATAATTCAACAGCTGCCCTAGTTCGCTACGGTTGTCATAAGCAGACAAAGAAGAACCACCCAGGCCACTGCTCTGCTGGTTTAATGGCGTAGTGAGATTTTCCCCTAAAGAAATACCGGCAGAAAAACCAGGCAAGCCTGAATATTTCCCAGCCATATCCTTTTTAAAAACAGAAGAAAAATCCATTATTAACCTCTGTATTGGAAAGCAGAAGCAGCGTAAGGATTAGGAGCTGTCAACATCGTGCGAGTAGTTGCACCAGCTTCAGATTGAGCGCCACCAGCAAGTTCAGCCATGTACTTCTGTTGATTCAACGCACCAGTCAATTGACCAAGTTGTTGATTTAATTGCATCTGACGACTCATCTGAGCATCGCGCTCGCGATTAATAGTTGGCAGCAGACGCTCCATGACTTCCGGCTGAGTCATGGCAAGTTGTTTCAGCTGCTCTACCGTCAAGCTTTCAATGCCTTTGCTGCCAGTGCCTGGGATAACTCCAGGACTTTGGCCTTGAGCCATCTGACGGCGTTCAGCAGCACCTGCCGTATCTTGTACTGCCCGCCCACCCATGCCAAGTGCCTTGCCTAGCCCACCAGCAATACCAGCGCCTAAGTTACTACCTACCAAACTACCGCCTGCATACAAAGCGCCCTTGGCAAGCATACCGGGAAGACCAGCGGCAGGAATCGCACCAGCCAATGCTTTCATGCCTGCTCCAGCGGCAAGCATACCCCCTACGGAGCCAGCAGCCCCTAAGTAATCTCCTTCATCTAACTCGCTAAGAGTACGTCCAGCACCGGGACCGTACCTGGCCGCTTTACCAAGTAGACCTCTATTCGTATCGACCAACTCCGTAGCTTTAGCGCCTGCGCCACGAATCTGGTTTAACAGAGCTTCAAATCCACTGGTAGGAACATTTTGATCGGTATTTATCTGCTGAATACCTGGAAGAAGCTGGACCATGTTTCTGCGCTTTACTTGTTAAGTTTATTTTATCAGCCTAAGTTTTCTGTATATTCAGAAACTGGAGGTAGTTGAGGGCGATTAGCCGTGGCAATTGCTGCATTTAACATATTACCAAAAGCAACACCAGTAAGAGATCCAACGGTGCCACCAACAATACCGCGAATAGAGCGTTCACGCCCTGGATACATATGCGTTACTGTCTTGCCTGATGGAGTTTGCGTTCTACTATGCACCATTGCTTGACGTGCTGCAATGGAACCAACAGTAAATCCTGCTGCCATTGGCAAAGTAACGGGAAAACCAAGAGCACGTACTTCTGGTACTCCTTGTAAGTTTTCACCAGTACCTTTAATAATTCCTAGATCAAGCAAACCTTTTTCGTTGTAAAGAAAGTTTTGATAGTTGGCGTAACGCCCTGGTGTTAAATCAGGAATATCTTGTTTTGCTGTTTCGTATTTCAATGGTTCGCCAGTGCGCCCCATAAAGAAACGTTCGATAAGCTCTTGTGCAGGTTGAGAAGTTTCACGTCTATCTTCCGCACCAGTTTCTGAATACTTTTGTGCATAACCCTTGGGGCGAAACATTTCCCCCGGATTCAATAAGTCGTATGTACCAGAGGCTGCAATCGCTGGTGCTGCAATCCCTAATCCCGCAAGAGCACGTGCCGTTGGTGAGGCAATAGGGTTAACCCCATACTCAACTCCTTTTTGCGCAACAGCAAGTGGGTGGTTGTAACGCCACCAGTAAGTGCGTGAGCCATCGTTTGCAGCGTCCACCAAAAGGCGTGATGTATAAGCACCTACAAACTGAGCTGGTGTCTCCCTGGCGCTGACTCCCTGTTTTAATAGGCTTTCTTTAAAACGAGGATCAAAAATACTTTGTCCATATCCCAGGCCGCCTTCAATATTTGCTGCTGTCTTACGTTGTACTTCGTCAGCTATTCTGACTCCTTTTTTAATATCTTGGTAAATACCTTTTATGTTTGGCATTATCTTTGCATCCCTCTTGAGAGACCGTAAGGATCCAACCTTGGGTCAGCTACAATGCCACGGCCCAACGTTGATTCAATTCCTTGCATTTGGAACATTGTTCCTGGAGACAAGGATTGAGCTTGTAGATCATTAACCGTCTGACGCTGCATTAACTGCTGTTGCAGTGAAGCTGTTTGATCCATTACAGTAGGTTCTGTGGTTAACTGCTGCAAGAGTGCTGGGTCTTGCATGGCAAGTTGAGTGGCAGGCGCAAAAGATGCCATAAGAACCGGCGCTGCAACAGTGCCAGCACCCATTGCAATGTTCTGCATAGCAGATGGTTTGAATTCTTCTACCCGATTAATAGTTTTGACGCCGTTTTTAACATTTTCACGTAAAGCTGTTTGTCTGGTACCAGGGGCGCCCATCTTGCCTGCTAATCGTGCACCCCCAAGTGATAGACCCATGTCCAATGCCGCAGTACCCACAGCCTCTGGGATACTGCCACCAGCAGCAAGCGTAAATAAACCACCAGTAATTGCACCGGGAATATTTTGAACCAATATCTCCTTACCTTCATTGCCTAAAATCTTCTGGCCAATCTTAGAAGAGGCAATCTGTTTTGCTAAGCGACCGGCAAGCTGCACTGTATCTCACTTATCTATCTATTTATTTTAACGTCAACAATTTAAGCAACAGTCTTGCCGGGGGATATATTCTGTTCGTCTGCAGCTATTGTCTGACTGCCTTCAGTCTCTTCCTCTCGTACGTTTAAATCTTTACGTTGCAGCAACTGAGCTACAGATACTTTATCTTCTGCCTCGTTCTCAACTCGATTTTCTGCCATTGACATCAAGTAGCCATTTGGATCTGGGTTACGCATCCTTGGCATTGGATTCTTAGCGCGTTTGCCAGGATTAACAGTAGGACTTACGTTGTAAGCATCAACCCACTCTTGGTTAAAGTCAGGTTGATTCTGTGGGCGATTACGCGTAAGTGCACGGCCTTCCTCAAAGCTGTAAGCTACAGGTCTATCAAACCTACCTAGTCCCTCAAATAGTTCATAATCCTTGGGATCCAGTTGGTTCTCATCGTCAAAAAAAGGAGAATTACCCACAAACCTAAGACGTGGGTTAAGGGTTGTTTTCCTTGTTTGCAAGGCATTAGTTAAGTGCTCCGCTTTAAAGCGTGAGGGTGTCCAGGGGGGTGCACCTGTTGATGGCTTGGAAGCAAACAAGTCATTGAAATTGAGTTGTCTAGCGACACGCCCGCCTTCGTTGAAAGGGTTGGTTAGGTAACGACCAAGCTCAAGGCGATCATCTCTTGCCATTATTCTTTAGTCTTTTTCTTGTTATGCAATCCTACCAACGTTTGACGCAACCGTGCCTGCTTAACTGTTTTGTCATCATACTTAGTGGGTTCAGCAAGAACGTTTTCCTGTAGTTGAGCAGAGGTAATACCTTTGCGTTTTGCCTTGGCAGTAAACGCACCTTCCTTCATCTCAGCTTTTTGAATCCACTTATTTGGCTTTTTCTTTTTATCAGACATAATCAAGTTCCGATGCCAAACTGCTTAAGAATCATTTGGGGGTCTTTCCCTTCAATGTTACCTCGGCGTAACGCTTCACTGATCTGTAGCCCTTGGCGCCCCGCCAACTCTCGCATGCCCGCTTCACGAACTTTACCTTCAGGTGCATTCGCAATAAAAGAACTTAACTGATCGCTGTTTAAGCCTGTGAAACGAGAACCGCCTTGAGTGCGTTCTGTAAAAGGCATGTCTGTTGGTTTACGCGTTGCGGCTTTGGTATAAGCACCTGCTACACGTCCTTGCTCTGGCATGTCATATTTAATAACAGGGCCTGATGCATAACTACGCTCCTCCCCATAGACACCAACTCCCCCTGGATCTTGAATTGGAACATAATAAGTCTTACCCTCTACCGTTGAAATAGCCCGCATTCCTTTGGGTGCATACTCCTCTTCCATTTTTCCACTAATTGGATTTCTTGTTAGACGCCTATAATTTGCAGTTACTTCTTCGGGTATTTCAAGTTCTGTCAATTCTTCTCCAGTTGACATTGTTAATGTGCCACCAGGATCAACACTCATTACATCCTCCCTAACAGGATTACCCAAAGAATCAAGACGTTGCCTGAATTGATCAGGTTGATTTTGAACTCTGGAACGCCCACGAATTGAAGAACCAGAGGCAGCGTCATACACAGAAGACTGAGGATCTGAACCAATGTTGGGAATGCTTTGTAATAAATCACCTTTCAGGCTTAACATCCCACCAGTTTGTTTTTCGCCAGGTGCATAGCTTTGGCCTTTAAGGGCAAATTTACCAATCTGTGGATTAACGCTAAACAGATTAATTTCATCAGTGGTTAACTCGACACCTGGGTTGGTTAAAATTGAAAGCGCACGTCTTGGTTCAAGTTTTAAACCGCCTTCAGCAGCAGTAGCAACCAAGTCATACATTTTGTTTTCAATATCAAGTAAAGGTTCTCTAGATGGGCGTTGCTTAGCAAGGGCAGTGGTTACAAATTCTTGAGCTGCATTACTTGCACCTTCCGCCTGGTCAATAGGAAGACCGTCTGGTAATTGAGCAGCAACACTATTGATGGGCTCATCCATCTCCAGCATGGAGTTACGTTGTTGACTTGCAATATCTTCAAGCACTTCAACCTGACCTAGGTCAAGATCTTCATTCCGTTGAAGTTGAATCTTGACACGACCAGTTTGTTGATCTTCTGCTGCGTCTAGTGCGTTAATTGCTTGGTCTACGTTGAAACCAGTACGCGCTTGTTGATTGTCTACAAGTGTTTCATTTTGAATCTCGCTTACCAAGTTCCAGAGGTTCTTGCGTTCCTGTGACTGAATACTAGCTCCTTGTCTTGCAAGCTCACTTCTTGCTTCCTTATTACTAAAAGCGGTAACCTCATCAATTAAGTCACCAGCAGACTGCTCTGCTACACGGTCTAAAATTGATTGCTCAATATAACCACGGCTGCCAAGTTGATTACGTAAGAAGTCAGTACTTGGTGTACGAGCAGGAGGAAGGGCTTTAACTTCAGAAGCTACTTGCTCTGCAACTTGAGGAACTTGACCATAAGAACGGAATTGAGGAGGAAACTTACTCAAATCTGTTTGTACTACGCCAGGTAAGCGGGGACGTGTTAAAGCTTCCTCAGTGGGAAGCACAACATTGTCAAGCCAAGACAACGTAGCTTTATTCTCGGCAGCGGTTGGTGTGTACCAAGTTGGACCTAAGTCTTGAATATTAACTTGCTGTATACCAACCGGACGTTCTGCCCTTGCTTGGCGCGTGAACTCTTCTGCGGCTTGTTGACGCCCTACACCAGCAGGTGGGGCGGGCCTAGAAGGAGGTGGTGGCGGTGGTGTATTACGCGCTGCACGACGTACATTCTCCTCGGCACGTGCTGCAGTGGCGCCTAAGTCCTCTACACTGATCGGTCTGACTGCGTTGCGGCGCATGACGCCCCTGATACCAGCTCCAGCAAGGGCAGCAACACCTAAGCCTAGTGCTGTACGCCCAGCAATATCAAGTAAATTAGGTTGTTCCTGCGCTTTACGTTGTATTTCTTCCTCTGTTGGGTAGGACATGGGCACCGATACCCTTGGATCGCGATATGACGAAGTCATGAACTGTCTCTATGACCAATTATTGCCTTTTTACATTCTATTAGTCAAACATCCAAAGAGTAGATGACTTATATTTAGTAAATACACAAGTTTTGAACGCAAATGGACGCAGGAGTCCGCCAAAAACGCGTTGAAGCCCTTGAAAAAATCAAGGAACACGCATTGGTACGCGCCAAAGAAGGCGCAGACTCCCTTGAAGTGCGTAATTTTGTTACCGAAGCCAAAAAAGAGTTGGCTTACGGGCTACCAGACGAAGAAGCATTTAGAAAAGCAGTGCGAGCTACGCAAGCTTACAAAGGTTCAAGAGAAGGTTAAGACTTAAGTTTATTTTTACAAAGTCCGGGGCTTAAAACCCCGGCTTTTTGGTGTAAATATTTGGGCAAAGTCCCGCTTTCACATACATATTTAGGATTTTATATTTTTTTGTAATTTGCAATAACCTATTTGTTTTGGTGTAACATCCAATAAACGCACCGTGGGTCAATTTGTGCCAAGGTAGAGGTTTACTTACATAACGCACCAAGTTTTGGACCTGATTTTGGTATGATTTGCTCAACTCTTCTCACATACCCTACCCGACGTAGATACCGTATAGAAAAAAAGAAAGGGTGGGGTGTACCTAGTAATTAGTAGTAACAACAATGCGAGTAACTTTAATGTAAGAAGGGTTACCTGACTACGTTATAAGGATATAGTGAGCACCGCTCGCTACGCTCGCTGAGTATATTACGACGTTAAAGGTACTGTAAGTTACCTGTCTACGTTGTAGTGTCACTCAATATTACTACGTTAATAACTTATGGTACAATACGCATCATCATTGGTGTCGTTTACCCCAAATCCCTTGCTATCACTACATTCTTATCCCCATTTAGGCTAAGTATCTAGGTAGGGCAAATAAGATTGTCGTAACAATTAGGGCTATGTATAACCAGGGGCTGCGCATCTGTAACACGCAGACAATTCACTTGCCTATCAACATCATGGCTATTGACAACACCACTGAAATCCTTGCGACATATACGACTCAAGAATTAGAGGAGCTTCTTCAATTCATTGCGACTAAAGAAGGTCGCTTTAAGAATCTGAAGCGTCAGTTAAAGGATGAGCTTGCGTTTCGACTGCGATTCCATTTACAACTTTGTCTACACCACTGAGTACCAGGCGTGAGCCGGGGGATCGAATCCCCCACTCAGTATTACCACCCACCGAGGGTGGTTACACCACTGACCATGGCTATCCGCAAAGCTATTGCTAATCAACTCTCCAATGCTGCCAAGGCTTTGGAGAAAGACCAGACCAAAGAGCAAGCCGGTAGGTTAATCAATGGCATACGTATTAGTTTAGCTAATGTCATCATGCCTAACATACCGCTAGCTAAATAGTACACACGTACTAGCCCCCTCCACCCGCAAGGGTGGACACACACCTCTAAGTAATCACCATGCTTCAACCTATTCTCGCAATTGTCATGGGCACTGGTGCTGGCATGCTACTGGCCGTCGGCGGGCAGAAGCTACTCAACCAGCACTACCAAGAAACATGCCCATCCAAACCTACACACCAGCTAGTATCTATCACCAGCTTTATCGGTGATGCAGACTACTGTATCAACAAGAACTGGCTCTGACACTCCTTGTCCTAAGCATGACATTAAACTGCTACTCAACTCAATCCAACCCAACGAGGAACTATGTCTCCTTCAAGCGTTGAACATCTACTCACCCAGCAAGCTCGTCTTCTGGCACGTAGAGAAACACCAGTCATCGACCAAGAGCTTGAGAACTTACGCCAATCGGCATTGGAAGTATTCTTCCAGTGGCAAGATGGAGCACGTGAGTTCCAAGATCTAATACCCTTCGTTGCCATCCTTGAGAAGAAGGTTAATCTTAACCGGTCACTACTCAAGTGGGAACAAGAACACATCACTGACTGATCTTTGCACTTATCCATTATTCCCGCTCGGTACAATAAGTTGGATTTACTTCACATACTTATTGTTTATTCCCGGTCGGGATGATGGATTTCTGCAGACTTCATATCTGCACTCAATTACAACTCAAACACACGTCAATGAACTACCCTGATCTTCAGCACCTCACCCTTGTCGGTCGCATCGCTAACCTCGTTGTCATCACCACCGAGGATGAGCGTGAGTGCCTCGTGGTCACTCTGTACCACCGCATCACCACCGACACCACCATCACTGTCAAGTTCCTCAACAGCAATGGCTTGCTCACTGCTTACACCAATGGTAACTTGGTGATTGGCCAGGAGCTAACCGTTGTTGGGAAGTTGACAGGCATCCGTTCTTTCTACATGAAAGACGATGTCCTCACACCACTCAAGCAACCTGAGTTCCAACTCAAGTGCCTTGACTACGCGTTCGGCTCACGGCCACAACCCAAAGAACAGCCCGAGCCTCTGCCAGAAGTAACTCCTGTTGCCTCCAAGAAGAAGGTGAAGGTCGAGCCTACGCTAGAACCTGTAGCATTCTGACTCTTGCACTAAGGGGCTTCGGCCCTTTATTGCAGGATTCAATATCCTGCTTAACATTCACACCACTATGAAACAAATCATCCGCCTTGGTATCAACCGCTACATTCACCTAGATACCTATGGTGAATACAAAGATACTACCCTGTCTAAGATCGTCATGACAATCCTTGTACTAGCTATTGCAGGAACCACTGCAGGAGCTATGGTTGGCATTGACATCACCAACATCAACCCCACACCTGCCCAACATCAAACCAGATGAACACCTATGTAGCACTCACTGCAGATGACAGTGGCAGATACTGCCACGTCTATGGCACTGCAGATACATGGCATAATTACGTAGACCAGCTCGAAGACCTGGGCTGCGAAGTTGTCGAGAATCAAACCGACGACTATGACATTCAAGACCTTGGTACCATCGACGATGAAATTGGCGTGGTACCTATCACCAAGCTACTAACCTCCCCTGACTTTATCTCCTGCAGATAATGACTAATCAACAACATCCCATTACCCCACCATCTAAACTGGTAGAGAAGTGGTATGAGGCAATACCTGGTATCTCAACAGATAGGAAGCAGCAACTTGCTATTAAAGCTGCTCAGTGGGGCTATAATCAAGCCCTTCTTGATAACATCAGTAAACTAGAACGTAAGAACTTTCTTAAGTGGATGGATACTTGTCCACTTATTAACTATGAAATGACTGAACTTACTTCAAATTCCATAACATATAAATTTCAATTCAACTCTGTCAATTCAAATTGGGTTGTTGATGTATTGAATAACTCAGAAGAATAACCAATACTACCCATGTATTGGCATATCAACCAATACATGACCAGACCTGAGCATGTCTATAAACTGCTCCGCAAAACCCGCATCCAATCCCCTGCAAATCATGCAATCAACTCCTGACTTCATTGATGAACAACGCAATGCTGACATGCTTGATGCACTGGCAGACATTGCACACGAACAAGAACAAGCAATGCGTGAAGTAGAGCAAAGCGATTGGGATGGCATCGATGAAATCTCTGATGCCGAACGCAATGCCTGTGATCACTACAACGAACGTTATGTAATTACTACCGATGGCTAACAACCTGCAAACCCAAGATGAGGATCTAATACTCATCGCTGTAGCAATCTGCTACACACTGTTCACCCTACTATTCCAACTCATCTCAGAACTATGGCACTCCTACCTGAACAACTACTCATTGCCGAAGCTATCGGCTACGAACCCGTCACTGGAGACGAAGGCATGCAACAGTACCCAGCCGACGTTGACTACCAGGATGCACCCAAAGGTGCCATCCCCTGCACAGGAAACGTCTACAAGAACAAGAAGGGCGTCCTCCGTTGCTACTGGATTCCAACCGGTGGCAACTACTCGTCAGAGGAACAGGACGAACTCACAGGTTGGTATACAATCCCCACCCTTGAAGAGATTGAAGAATGGACCTTTGACTCCTGCTGCCCAACTCCTGCAGGAGATGAGGTAGAATGCGATCACGTAGACTCTTGGTTATCCATTCTTGGATTGATTTAATTATGCATGCAATGCCTGGTTACGAATTAGTTGCAAAACGTTATTCACTTTACCCTGATTTTCCTACTGGACTTGCAATTAAATCTAATTTTAATAATCGTTGCAAGATTGGAGAACAAGCAGGTTCTTACAGTTTTAAAACTAAACGATCTAGTATTCAAATAGAC